>Ga0302320_10011849_pt1 | contig 18392 bp, 12 predicted proteins | sample Bog_T0_3_FD_202130 | JGI IMG/M metagenome (GOLD analysis project Ga0302320, IMG submission 202130) | Peat permafrost microbial communities from Stordalen Mire near Abisko, Sweden - Bog_T0_3 | ecosystem: Environmental > Terrestrial > Soil > Wetlands > Peat | place: Sweden: Abisko, Stordalen Mire...
CATTGGCGGGTATTCGGGAGATGGCGGACCCGGTACGGCGGCTCAACTTTCCGTGCCCTACGGTGTCGCCGTCGACCCGTATGGAAATGTCTTTATAGCCGATTCGGCAAATGCCGTGATTCGCGAACTATCGCCCTCTCCTTTCACCATCGGGGGGGTGGCGAATGCCGCCAATCTGGTGGCATTCGCACCGCCCGTGGCGGGTTCGGGCGATGCTTCCGTCCCGGTCGCGCCGGGAGAGATTGTGGTGCTCTTCGGCACCGGGCTTGGTCCCGCCAATCTTACGGTCGCGTCACCCTCGAAAACCGGCTTCAGCAAGCAACTCGCGGGAACCACAGTGACTTTTAACGGGATCGCCGCGCCCATCATATACACTTCTTCCACTATCGTAGCCGCCATCGTCCCTTACGCCCTGAACGGATCGACTTCGGCCCAGGTGGTGGTTTCATATCAGGGCAACCAGAGTTCGCTCCCGGCGCTCCCCGTGGCAGTCACGTCGCCGGGCATCTTTACCTCGAATGCCTCGGGTTCAGGACAGGCGGCCGTGATGAATGAAGACGGCACTCTCAACAGCCCCTCGAATCCCGCACCTATCGGCAGCATCATCACATTTTTTGAGACTGGTGAAGGCCAAACCACCCCAAGTGGGGTGGACGGGCAATTGGCGAACAACCTGAACCTTCTGCCGGCGCCGATCCAATCCGTGATCGTGACCATCGGCGACCTTCCGGCGGTAGTTAACTACGCCGGCGCCGCGCCCTTTGAGGTTGCCGGCCTGATGCAATGCAACGTACAAATACCCAGCGGTGTATCGCCGAGTGGCTCTGTGCCTATGCAGGTTGACATTGGCGGAGTCATTAGTCCGATCGTGACGATATCCGTTTCCGCCCAGTAAGAGTGGGGCAGATTTCCGGTCTGCCCGCGCCTCTTCATTGATACTCTGAAGGATTCCATGAGAGTTCTCATCAGCGTCACCGACAAGACCGGTGTGTCCGAGTTTGCCCAGGGCCTGGCCGCACTGGGCGCCGAATTGATTTCCACCGGCGGCACAGCCAGACTACTGCGCGAATCGGGCGTTCCCGTGCGCGACGTCAGCGACGTCACCGGCTTCCCCGAAATGCTCGACGGCCGCGTCAAGACCATGCACCCGAAGATCACCGGGGCCATTCTCGCCATCCGTGACAATCCCGATCACGCCGCGGCTTTGCGCGAACATGAAATCGAGCCCATCGATATGGTGGTGGTGAACCTCTATCAGTTCGAGAAGGTGGCCGCGCGGGCGGACGCGTCGCTGGCGGATCTGATCGAAAACATCGACATCGGCGGACCCACCATGATCCGTTCCGCGGCCAAGAACTGGCAGGATGTCGCTGTAGTCACCTCACCTGCGGACTATGCTGGGATTCTCGAAGAATTGCGCTCGGACGGCGCCTTGAGCCGCGCAACCAAATGGCGCCTGGCCCGGCAGGCCTTTCGCACCACGGCGGATTACGATCGGGCCATCGGCGACCGGCTGGCGCAAGTGGGCGCCGCGCCCGAGGTGCTGCCGGAGATCCTCGATATCCGTGTGCCGCGCCGCATGAGTCTGCGGTACGGCGAAAATCCTCATCAACAGGCGGCGCTCTATGCCAACGGAACCGCGGGAATCGCGGGCGCGGAACAACTGCACGGCAAAGAGCTTTCCTTCAATAATCTGGTGGATCTGGATGCCTGCTGGCAGCTGGTTTGCGAGTTCGAACACCCGGCGGCGGCCATCATCAAACACACCAATCCGGCGGGTTGCGCGGAGCGAGGTGCTCTGGCCCAGGCATATCGCAGGGCTCTCGAATGCGATCCGGTGTCGGCATTCGGTGGCGTGCTCGGGTTCAATCGCGAACTGGATGAGGAGACCGCCGGCGAAGTCGCCAGGCTGTTCGTGGAAGCCATTGCGGCGCCCGCTTTTTCCGAGGCGGCGCTGAAGATCCTGCGGCCCAAGAAGAATCTGCGCCTGGTGCGGGTTACGCCGGGTGGAGACGGCTTGGTTGTGAAAAGTATTTCCGGCGGATATCTGGCGCAGACTGCCGACCTGGCGGGGTTCGATCGCGCCACCGCGGTGGTGAAGACCGAGCGTCCACCGACCGACGAGGAGTGGGAGGCGCTCGAATTTGGCTGGAAGGTGGTGAAACATGTCAAATCCAACGCCATCGTTTATGCGCGCCGGGGACAGACTGTCGCAGTGGGCGCGGGCCAGATGAGCCGCGTCGATTCCGTGAATATCGCCGCCATTAAGGCCCATCTTCCGCTGGCTGGAAGCGTGGTGGCTTCGGACGCTTTCTTCCCTTTTCCCGATGGATTGGAACAGGCGGTGAAGCATGGCGCCACGGCGTTCATCCAGCCCGGCGGGTCGGTAAACGACGGAGATGTGATCGCCGCCGCCGACCGGCTGGGAGTGGCCATGGTGTTTACGGGAATCCGGCACTTCCGCCATTAGGGCGCTTCCGGCATCGGAACGACAGGCATTAGACTGGAAGCATGGTGGTTTTGGGCGCCCTGCTCTTCGGTCTGCTGTTGGCACAGCAGGTCGATTACGTCGCCGACGGACTCAAGGCGCTGGATGCCAATCAGCCCGCCGCCGCGGAGCCGCTTTTTCGTAAAGCGATCGAGGCCGAGCCCGGCGATTATGGAGCTCATTTCAACCTGGCGCTGGCTCTCAGCCTCGAGCACAAGGATGCCGAGGCGGTTTCCGAGCTGCGGAAAACGCTCCAGCTCAAGCCGGGTCTGTACGAAGCAAACTTGAATCTGGGTACGCTGCTGTTGCGCGATAAACAGCCCGCGGAAGCGCTGCCAGTTCTCAAAGAGGCTGCGGAGGCCAAGCCAAAGGAGATTCGTCCCAATCTGTATTACGCAGAGGCTCTTTTCGGCGCCGGTGATGCCGGCGGGGCCGCCGAACGCTATGCCGCCGTGCTTGCAATCGATCCGAAGTCGAGCGCGGCGGAACTGGGTCTGGCCCGTGCGCTTTTCCGGCAGGACAAGCTTCCCGAAGCCGCGGAGCATTTCCGCGCGGCCGGATCGAGAGAGGGCCTGATCGAAGTGGCTGCGGCTTTCGAAAAGGCTGGTCGCGTCGATGAAGCGATCGCCATTTACAAGGAATTTCCCGACGATCCTTCGATTCGGGCGCATCTCGGTCTGATCCAGATCGATAACAAGGAAGCGGCTGCCGCCATCCCGAACCTGGAAGAAGCCGTCCGCAAGTCCCCCGTGACTACCAACCGGCTGGCGCTGGCCGACGCGTATCGATTGAACAAACAGCCCGCCAAAGCCATTGAACAATTGCAGCTGGCGGCTGCCGCCGATCCGAATAACTACGAATTGCGCATGCAACTGGGGCGCACTCTACGCGACGATCACAGATTGGTTCTAGCCGCCGAGCAGTTCCTCTCCGCCACGAAACTGAAGCCGGATTCGGTGCAGGCGTGGCATGAGTTGGCGTCGGCGGCCATCGTAGGCGAGAACTATGCAGCCGGGTTGGCGGCGCTCGACAAAGTCCGGGCGCTCGGCCAGGAGATCCCGGGCGATTTCTTCCTGCGCGCCATCACGCTCGACAAACTGAAACAGAAGCCGCAGGCCCTGGCCGCTTACCGGCAGTTTCTGGCCGCCGACAACGGGGCGCATCCCGATCAGGAATTCCAGGCGCGCGCCAGAATTCGTATCATCGAAAATGAGTCGAAGAGATGACTACGCTCTTTACTTTGCTTCTGCTGCTCGCGCAGGCGCCGCCTCCGGGCCTCGACCAGATCCGCGCCGATATGAATCTGGAGCATCGGGCGAAGACCGCTGTCGAATTTGCCGCGGCGGCCGAACGAAACGCCGAGGCCGCCTATTCGAAGGGCGACATCCCTGGCGTGACCGCCGAGTTGAAGAACATGGTGACTGGGGTGGAAATTGCTCAGGAGGCGCTGGAGCAAACGGGCAAATCCGCCCTGCATCACCCCGGCCCGTTCAAAGCTGGTGAATTGCGCACCGAGGAGATCCTGGTTCGCTTGGACGATCTGGAACGCCGCATGGATTCGGACGAGCGCAGCATCCTCAAGGGCCCGAAAATGAGAGTGCAGGAGATTCACGATGCCTGGTTCGAGGGCATCATGGGCAAGAAGAAGAGGTAGAGCAGAAAAGGCAAGAAATGAAGAGTTTTTTTATTTGTTTCCTGATTATGATTTGCGGCGCGCCGTTGTTTGCACAGCGCGATTTTCTTACCAGCGACGAGGTTGAGAAAATCCGCGAGGCGCAGGATCCGAATTTGCGGATACAGGTGTATATCCAGTTCGCGAAACAGCGCCTCGATCAGTTACAGCAACAGGTGGCGAAGGACAGAAAGGGCCGCTCGCTGATCATTCGCCAATTGCTGGAAGATTATTCGGCGATTATCGATGCCATCGATACAGTTTCGGACGATGCCTTGAAGCGCAAGCTCGATATTACGGCGGGAACGGCGGCGCTGGCCGCGGCGGAGCCTAAATTTCTGGCGCAATTGAAGAAGATTGAAGACAGCCAGCCGCACGATCTGGATATGTACGATGTCTCGCTCAAGGATGCCATCGGCAGTACTAGCGACAGCATGGACGCGTCGAAGGAAGATCTGGGGAAGCGCGCCGAAGTAGTCGCGGCCAAGGAAGAGAAAGAGAAGAAAGAAATCGAGAGCATGACCCCGAAGGACGAAGTGCAGGCGCAGAAGGCGGAGGATGCCAAGGCTGACGTAGGGACACCGAAGCGCAAGCCGCCTACGCTCTACCGGCCTGGGGAAAAACCGGGCCAGCCGAACCAGTAAAGAGCGTCAGCCTCGGCCGCTGTAGCAATGTGGGATAAGCCCTTTGGCTTGTCCATTCCGTGAGAGACACGGACAGGCGGAAGCGCCTGTCCCACATTGGCGAGCGCTATTCCACCACTTCGGCTTTAATCCGCATGGCGTAGAAAGAGCGCCAGATAAACACCAGCGCGATCAGCAGGAACACGCCCGAAAGAACTCGGCCCAACGTGGGGCCGTGTTCGTCCGACAATGCCACCGCCAGTTCCACCGCCAGCAATCCGAACAGCGTGGTGAACTTGATGATCGGGTTCAATGCCACCGACGAAGTGTCCTTGAAAGGATCGCCCACTGTATCGCCGACCACCGTGGCATCGTGCAGCGGCGTCCCCTTCTGCTTCAACTCCGTTTCCACGATTTTCTTGGCGTTGTCCCACGCCCCACCCGCATTGGCCATGAATATCGCCTGATATAAACCGAACAGAGCAATCGATATCAGATAGCCGATAAACAGGAACGGCTCGGCGAAGGCGAAGGCCAGCGTGCCGAAGAACACCGCCAGAAAGATATTGAACATGCCCATCTGGGCGTACTTGGTGCAGATGGCGACCACTGCCTTACTATCCGTAACCGACGCCTTCGTGACGCCTTCCAGGCGAATATTCTTCTTGATGAATTCGACTGCACGATAAGCGCCGGTGGTAACCGCCTGCATGGACGCGCCGGTGAACCAGTAGATCATGGCGCCGCCGGCCAGCAAGCCCAGCAGGAACGGCGGATACAGGATCGAAAGCTTTTCGAGATTGGTAGTAAGTCCGTTAGTGAGCGCGACGATGATAGAGAAGATCATGGTTGTAGCGCCGACCACAGCGGTTCCGATCAGCACCGGCTTGGCCGTAGCCTTGAACGTATTGCCCGCGCCATCGTTCTCTTCGAGGTTTTCCTTGGCGCGTTCGAAGTTGGGAGTGAAACCGTATTTCGACTGGATCTCCTGCTGAATGCCCGGAATCTGCTCGATCAACGAAAGTTCGTAGACGGATTGAGCGTTATCGGTAACCGGTCCATAGGAATCGACCGCGATTGTCACCGGTCCCATCCCCAGGAATCCGAAAGCTACCAGGCCGAACGCGAAGACGGCCGGCGCCACCATCAGGCTCGCGAGCCCGAGCGTACTGACCCCATAGGCCGCGCCCATCAGCATAAGCATCGCCAGACCCAGCCAGAACGCGCTGAAGTTCCCCGCCACCAAACCCGAGAGGATATTGAGAGAAGCTCCGCCCTCGCGGGAGGACGTAACCACTTCGCGTACATGTCCGGACTCCGTGGACGTGAACACCTTAACCAACTCCGGAATCACCGCGCCTGCCAGAGTTCCGCAGGTGATAACGCTCGAGAGCTTCCACCACAGCGATGTATCGCCGCCCAGTTCCGGAATCATGAAGTACGAAACGATATAAGTCGCCACAATCGAGATGATCGAAGTGAGCCAGACCAGAAACGTCAGCGGCGCTTCGTAGTTGAACTTCGGCAGATTCTCATAGCGGCTCTTGGCAATGGCCTCATTGATGAAGTACGAGACCGCCGAGGAAACCACCATCATGATGCGCATCACAAAGATCCACACCAGCAACTGCACCTGCACCAGAGGATTGGTGACGGCGAGCAGGATGAAAGAAATCAGCGCCACGCCGGTAACACCGTAGGTTTCGAATCCATCGGCGCTCGGTCCCACGGAATCGCCCGCGTTGTCGCCGGTGCAATCGGCAATCACACCGGGGTTGCGCGCGTCGTCCTCTTTGATCTTGAAAGCGATCTTCATCAGGTCGGAACCAATATCAGCGATCTTGGTGAAAATGCCGCCCGCCACGCGCAGGGCAGCCGCGCCCAGGGATTCGCCGATGGCAAATCCGATAAAGCAAGGACCCGCATAATCGCTGGGAATGAAAAGCAGGATGCAAAGCATGATCAACAGTTCAATACTGATCAGCACCATCCCGATGCTCATGCCGGCACGCAGCGGAATCGCATAGCAAGGGTACGGATTGCCCCGCAGGCTGGCAAACGCCGTGCGCGAGTTGGCGAACGTATTTACGCGGATGCCGTACCACGCGACGGTGTAGCTGCCGCCGATCCCGATCAGGCTGAACAGCAAGATGACGAAGACCTTGATGGCATCGAAATGTTCGAAGTATCCGAAATAAAACAGGATGATGGTGCCGATGAAGACCTCGAGAATCAGCAGGAATTTGCCCTGCCCGAAGAGGTACGTCTTGCAGGTCTCCCAGATCAGCTCGGAAACTTCGCGCATCGAGTTGTGGACCGGCAGATCGCGCAGCCGCATGTAGGTGATCAGACCGAAGACCAGGCCGAGGAAGCAGATCAGCAGTCCACCCATCAGCAGCGTGCGCCCGCCGATACCCATAAATGTTCCCTGGCTCAAGTCGGGGAGGATGAGGTGAGCTTCGCCTCCGGACTGTCCGGGTGCCTGAGCGAAGCCCGATCCGGGAGCGAACAATAAGAAGAAAAGGGCTGCCGGCAGTATCGTGAGACCGCGCCGGCAGAGGCGAGCGAACAAGGCCACAGCGGCCTGTTTAATTGTCATAGACCATCCGCTAGCCTATCTGAGAAGTCACGGTCCCGCAACAAGATAGGTGAGATTTGAGTCCAATTCGGGCCAGTTGGCCAGTGGAACGGGCTGCGGTCCAGCCAATCCGTATGCAAAGATCCTTACTGAACCGTACTACGATGTAGCTATGCCGGTTGTCATCGACGAACAATATCTCCCCGCGAGATTGACGGCCCCACCGATGACCGATGCGGAATTCGAAGCGTTCTGCGCCGAGCATCCCGATGTTTTTATTGAAGTTACGGCGGAAGGGGAAATCCTGATCATGCCGCCGAACTATTGGCGTACAGGTATTCAGAACGCCTATATCGCTAAGCAGTTGGCCATTTGGGCCGATTCGAACGATACGGGAAAGCCCATCGATTCTTCCGGTGGCTTCCGTCTGCCCAATGGTGCGCGCCGCTCCCCGGACGCCTCGTGGATCTCGCGTCAGCGGATTGCCGCTGTACAGTCGAAGGGAAAAGGCCGCTCATGGGGCCTGTGTCCCGAGTTCGTGATTGAACTGAGATCGGAAACCGATCGTCTTTCCGTCCTCAGGCGCAAGATGCGCGAGTGGGTCGACAACGGAGCGCAGTTGGCATGGCTGATCGATCCCGAACGCCGCGCGGTCGAAGTCTACCGGCCCGGCCGCGATGCTGAAATTCTCACCGGTATCGAGAGCGTCTCCGGCACAGGACCAGTTGACGGCTTTATCCTGGATCTGAAACCAGTCTGGGAACCTCTATCCTGAGAAGGCCGGAAGGACCCCTTGAATCCCCGGTGGATCGCCTCAATCCTGTTGCTCGGCATCGTCTCCTGCCTGGTGGTGCCGCTCTTGATTGCCTGCATTGACCTCGTGCTCGATTCGCCGGTTTCCCTTGAACAGACTGCGCACATCAACTGCGTCATTCGAGTCCTTCTGCTGATGTGCCCGACTCTTTGGGTGATTGCCGCGTACCTGTTACACAAAGGCTCCGCGTGGAGACCGATAATAATAAAGAACGTACTTAGGTTTGTGCTGACCGTAGGCGGATGCGCCGCAGGGTCGCTTCTCGCCGGGGCGGCAATCGACACCGTCGCCGAATCACAGTGGAACCGGCTTGCGCTTGCTCTGTTTGGGTAAGAACTTTCCGGCGATTGAAAACTATAGACCTGACTCGTCGACGCCCACCAGCGCCGCCTCCCTGCGCAAAGCTTCCCAGGTGCCATCCGGAATCGGAATCCCTTCCGCCAGCCGCAGCCGTTCCGTGCGCAATTCCGGCTCATTGGCCACCAGTACCTCCTCATAGCCGCTGGCCGGCGCCGCCGACTTCACCTGGTCGATCAGCCAATCGGCTCTTTCGCGAAATTCCGGCTGCATCCGCATCACATCGATGGCAATAAAGGTCTGGCTGGCGCGGAATCTCTTCCCACGCACACGCAACCCGCCCAACTGCGTACTCATCGCCCCGCCGCCGATCACGCCACACAGGATCTCCACCATCATCGCCAGCCCCGACCCCTTATACCCGCCCAGCGGCATCAGCAGCCCCTCATACGCCGCGTCGGTGCTGGTGGTGGGGATGCCGTCCCGATCCATCGCCCAACCGGCCGGAATCGACGGCTCGTGGTTCGTCCATGCTTTGAAGATCTTGTTGGCCGCCACCGTCGTGGTGGCCATATCGAGCAGCCACGGGTTCCGTTGGCCGACCGGGATCGCCATACAGATCGGATTGGTTCCGAAGCGCCCCTCCTTTCCCTGCCACGGCGCCACAATCGGCGACGCATTGCAGAACACCAGTCCGATCTGCCCCGCCGTTGCCATCCTGCGCGCCCAGAACGCCGCCGCCCCAAAGTGATTCGATTCGCGGGCCGTCACCATCCCAAGCCCATGCTCTTGCGCCAGGCGGATCGCGTGGCCGCAGCAGATCTCAGAGATTACCTGGCCAAGCCCGTTGCGGCCATCGTAAACCAGGCAGGCGCCGGATTCGATGGCAACTGCGCCCGTCTGCCGCGCATCCACGTCGCCTTCCCGGATCTGCCCCAGGTAACTGGCCAATAGATGGATGCCGTGCGAATCCACGCCGCGCAGGTTAGCGGCAACCAGCGATTCCGCCACCAGGTATGCATGTCCTGCTTCCACGCCGGCCGCCACCAGAACCCGCTCCGACCAGGCGCGCAATCGATCCGCGGAAACGACACGCATCAGGCTGCCACGTCAGGTCCGCAGTTCTTCGGCAATTTCCGCCGCCACCCGCCGCGCCTCGTCCACCTGCCCAGGCTCCAGGCTGATCGCCCCCACCCGCGCATGCCCGCCTCCGCCATACCGCTCGCAAATTGTCGCCAGATTGTGCCGCGGTTCCACGGGCGCCCAGGGATTCGAGCCCACCGAAATCTTCGTCCGGAAACTCGAAGGGCTGACCGCCACGGTATAAATCCCTTTTGGATAAATATAGTAAGGAATAAATTTGTTGTAGCCCTCCAGATCGTACCCCGTCAGGTCGAACGTAATCACTCCTCCGGTCTCGTCCGCCTGATCCCGAATAATGGCGAGCGATTTCAGGTGCCGTTCATACAGAGGCTTATACAGCTCCTGGACCGCCGGCTGCATCACAATCTCCTCCAGCGGCATGCGCTGCATGAACTGGATAATCTGTTGCACCGTATCTGAACCTTTCGAACCCTCGATCACCAGCGTCAGTTTCATAGCCGGCGCACCCAACTCCACCGCCGTCCGCGGATCCGGATACTGGGCCCCGTCGATGATATTGGCCCAGTGCACCAGATCGTCCAGATCCGGCGCCGTGAACCCCCAGATCTCCTGAGCCTTGGTCCGGATATAGTTCGTGCAGGACTTAAACGACGTGTCGTACATCTTCTTCGGCGAAGGATGCTGCAGGAAGTGCCGGGCGTCCTCCGGCGAAAGAAACGCGCTCTGATGATGGTCGAACCACCAGGTGAGCTTCTCGTTATTCGAATACTTGAAATCGACGATGGCGTTCTCGTCCCCGTCGAACAGGCTGTCTTCGAATATCTGCGACGCCCGGTGCGCCATCCCGGTGTATTGGAACGCCGCATCCGGGTAAAATGTGCCCCGGATAAAGCGGCTGAAGAACGCGGCCGAAGCGGCGCCGTCGAAACAATGGTCGTGATAGAGGACTCGTAGCCGCATTCGATAGGGTGAAAACTTTTCATCGTGCCTGAATGCGCGCGGAAAAGCAACTGGCAATGTGAAAATAATCCACCTCGAGCGCAAAAAAGAACCTGGGCGCTACCATCGAAAGCAGATGGCGAGAGGGTTCACGGCCAACACGCTGCGGGCGCTCCGGCACCGTAATTTCCAGCTTTTCTTCGCCGGCCAGGTGATTTCCCTCACAGGCACCTGGATGGATTCGGTCGCCCAGGCATGGCTCATCTACCGTCTGACCGGCTCCTCCGCCCTGCTTGGCTTGGTCAGCTTTGCCAACCAGATCCCGGTTTTTCTGATTTCCCCGCTCGGCGGCCACGTGGCCGACCGCTGGAATCGTCACCGGATCGTCATTTTCACCCAGGCGGCTTCCATGGTTCTGGCGCTAACCCTGGCCTGGCTCACGCTTTCCGGGCGCATCCGGATCTGGGAATTATTTGTCCTCGCATCCCTCATGGGCATCGTGAATGCCTTCGATATCCCGGCCCGCCAGTCGTTCCTTGTCGAGATGGTGGGGCGCGAAGACATGATGAACGCCATTGCCCTCAATTCGTCGATGTTCAACGGCGCACGCATGGTGGGTCCGGCCATCGCGGGGGTGCTGGTGGCGAAGATCGGCGAAGGCTGGTGCTTCTTCGCCAATGGCATCAGCTATATTGCGGTGATCGCTGGCCTGCTGTTGATGCGGCTTGAGGTGTTTGTGCCGCGCCCGGTGCTGGTTTCGGCATGGCACAATATCCGCGATGGCTTCCAGTACGTGGCGCGCACCGGTCCCATTCGCGCTCTGCTGCTGATGCTGGCGATACTGAGCTTTGCCGGCCTGCCCTACACGGTTCTGATGCCGGTGTTCGCCGAAGGAATCCTGCACCACGGATCGCAGGGCTTCGGCATCCTGATGGGATCGACCGGCCTCGGCGCCATGTGCGGGGCACTTCTGCTGGCTTCGAGAAGCGGCATCAAGGGTCTGAGCGGCTGGGTGGCGGGGTTCGGCGCACTGATGTCCATTTCCCTGGTGGGCTTTGCCTGGTCGCGCGACCTCAGGCTTTCCTGCGCCATTCTGCTGATCACCGGTTTTTCCATGATGGTCCAGGTGGCGTCGACCAACACGCTCATCCAATCGATGGTTCCCGATCGCTACCGGGGCCGCGTGATGAGCGTCTACTCGATGATGCTGATCGGCATGAGCCCGATCGGCGCCATGACTGCCGGATTCGAAGCGGAACATCTCGGCGCACCGCTGACGATTACCATCGGAGCGGCCATCTGCCTGGTGTCGTCTATAGTGTTCGCCGTCAGGCTGCCCGCTTTTCGCAAAGCCGCCCGCGAACTCGTCACCGCCTAAGTGGGATAGACGCTGCCGTGACAAAAATCTCAGTCTTGCCGGGATGCGCGTCTCCCAGACCGCGGGGAGCGGTAGCGGAAAAATCGATTGTGCCTTTCCGGCTCGCAACCGCCCGCTACGCACTCTGATCCAGTAATAGCGATCGTTATCCGCGTTCATGCCGGGCGTCATAACAACGGCTGTCGCCCCGTCCTGCACACGTACAACCATGAAATCGGTACCGGGCAAAGTAAGCGGATTTCGGAATATCAGCTTCTCGTCCAGGCGGGTGAACAGAATATACCGGGAATCCGGAGACCAGCGAGGGAAACCTGTCACCTTCATGCCGCTCACCAGGATCTTCGAGGCGCCGCTCTTCATGTCGTAAAGCGCAAGAGCGCCCGCGGCTGACCGGAATGCCAGATATTGGCCGTCGGGAGACCAGCCGGGGTCCGCGCCCTCCACGACGTCGCTTGCCTTCTGTTTAGTCGTGTCATAAATGAAGACACGCCCCCCAGGGAATACGTCAGCCTGGAACCGTCCGGCGCCCAGGAGAAATTCTCGCCGCGATAGTTCTGGAGGGCCGTCCTTTCCGGGTCGTTGGCGTCCAGCATAAACGAATAAACTTCATGAACCGAGTCCCACGAGAGCGGGCTATATTGCAGCGAGACTCTATATGACTTCGCGTCCACAAACAGTGCCGCGACCTTCTCGGCGCCGGGGGAAAGTACCGCCCTCATCGGCCACACTTGTATCCCGGTTCGGCCGATGACGCCGCGTCCGATCTCAAAGACGGATAGACGCACCGATAACATACGGTCGAGAAACTCGTCGTGAAACCGTGACGGACTCCTTGAGGAGCCAAGGATAATCTGGTTGCGCGGTTCTATATCATAGAGGCTGGTGAGTCCCTCGATTTTCACGATTCCGGGGCGGATGGCAGCATCTCCCCGGCCTCGACGTTCGTCAAGATCTTTCCCCGGTTTCCTGGAACTCGGCGACCGATGCCGCGGACTGTGAAAGATTGCAGGACCCAGAACGCCGGCATTGAGCAAGGAAAGGCTGCACAGTCGTTTCAAAAGACTAGACTAACGCCGCCCCGCACCCGACGAGCAACACACAAAACAACTTCGAAGCCATCGCAGGCTCTTTGAGCATTGACTCTCACAAGCCTCTAAAACAACAAGGGCGCAAACTCCGAAAGATTAAGTTGCCAGACCGGCCAGATATGCCCGCCTGGTGAAGAGCGGAATACATGGTGGACCTTCTTCGCCTCCAGCATATCGGCGATGGCCTTGTTCGAATTAAAGGCGGGGTCGTCGGTGCCGCACCCGACCCACAGCACTTTATACTTTTCATTCAGAACCGCGCCATCCATCTTGTCGAGTTCGCCGCGATAGGGAACCGATCCGCTGAACGTGGCGATCGAACTGAAAAGATCGGGATGCCGTAAGCCCACGGACATCGCCTGACCCCCGCCCATCGATAACCCCGCGATGGCCCGATGGTCGCGATCCGTAAGCACGCGATAGGTACGGTCGATCAACGGCATCACGTCGCCGAGCAGGTCCTTTTCGAAACCATCCGGCGCGGCGCCACCGCGGCCGGCGCCGCGCGGTTCATCCGCCATGGCCCGCGCCACATGGCCGTAGGGCATCACGAGCACCATGGGCTTCACCTTACCCGCCGCCAGCAGATTATCGACGATGACGTTGGCGCGCCCCGCCGAGATCCATGCCTCTTCGATCAGCCCGGAACCATGCAGAAGATAGAGCACCGGGTACCTTATATTCGACTGCTCGTAGCCCGGCGGCGTGTAGACATACACATTCCGCGTGGTTCCGAGCGACTTCGAGTCGTACATATTGATATGCACGGTGCCGTGCGGCGCCGGACGGATTTCCTGCACCAAAGGCTTGTCTCCCGGAACGTCGAAGTAGCTGGTGTGTCCCCAGCGGCGCACTTCCACGTTGGGATTCGACGGATCGGGACTTCTGATTCCCCCGTCGATGCCGAAGCCATAGTTGTAATAACCGGGCTCCAAAGGCCCCACCGTCACGCTCCAGAGGCCTTTCTCATCCTTTGTCAGAGCCTTCGGCCCTTTGGTGGCCTCCATGAGTGCGCCGACAACCAGAAGCACTTCATGCGCGTCGGGCGCGAAAAGTCGAAACGTGACCGTGCGGTCGGGATGCACTTCGGGAGAACGCGGAAGATTCGCCTGGTTCTCCCAGGAGTTGGCGGGTCCGCGCTGGCCCAGGGCGGCGGCTGCTGCCAGTGCACCAAGCCAGAACACGCGGTTAAAGCGATTCATTTTCTCACTTTACCGCCTAGAAACTGAAACGCGCCAGCAGCATGCCGTTGCGCGGCTGCAGGGCCACCGATCCAGTGTTGACCCAGCCGAAGCCGCCCGTCAACTGACCGGACGAATTCGTCGTGGTGGTGGCAAGAGCATTGGTAGATGCTGGCGCGTTCAGGAACACATGGTTGAAGGGATTGAAGAACATCGCTCGGAGTTCGAGCTGCATGCCTTCGCGGATGGTGAAAAACCTGCCGAGCGAAAGCGATTCGGCCGGTTGACGGAAATTTCGGTAGTCGTTGTAATAGAGCGACGAGTTGCCAAACGTTCCCGGAGCCGGTTGCGACCAGGCAGCCGGATTCAGCACGAGCGTAGTGTTCGGGTCGAAGCATTTGCAATTGAGATTCTTAACCAGGAACAGCGGCACACCGGGTACCCGATTCGCGTAGGTGGTCTGGAAGATGCCGTTCGAGAGGGAATTGCTCGACGCCGCCGGTATCAGGATGGGCAACCCGCTCTGATACCTGAGAATGCCTCCCAGCGCCCAGCCGCTCGTCACATTGCGAGCCAGACGGTTCACTCCCCAGACCGGCGTATGGTAAGTGAAGCTGATCACCAGTTCCAAAGGCACGGAATAGGGAGAAATCGACTTATTGAGTGATCGGCTTTGAAAATCGTTGATGGCTCCGCCGTCGGCGCCAAGCTGTAATTCCTTCTGCCATGTGAATGCGCCCGTAAAATCGAGGCCATGCGAGAGCCGCTTGGTCGCCTTGGCCTGCAGCGAGTCGTACCAGTCGTTGCCGAGGGGCGACCAAAGCGCCGGGATGGTGGTGAACTGCGGGAACGGCCGCAGGCTCTGCCCCAGCGACGCGTTGGCGGGATATCCCGCGTAAGGAGCCTTGTATCCGGCGGCAATGACGGCGGCCGAGTTAAGCGGCTGGGTAAGCAGGCTCAGTTGGGTGGAGTTGGTTATATTGATCCCATCGGCCAACGCCATGGCGGGCGTAATGGCATTCAGATTGTTTAGACTGGCCGCCGGGAGCCAGACCCCGCGGTTGCCCACGTATGCCGCTTCGACGACGAAGTTCCGGCCCACTTCGCGCTGCAGCGAAACGTTCCACTGGTTCACCCGGCCCGGCCGGCCCCCCTGGGGATCCTCCCAGTAAGGAACCGTGGCCAGTTGCCCCGGATAGGGGCGGGCGCCCGGATCCAAAGTCACTTGGTACAGTTGCGATTGCTGATACGGCAAACCCTGTGCGAATGTCACCGCGGGTATCCCATATGACGGCGACACCCAGGAAAGCTGGTTGATACCCACGCCGAGATACGCCTGGTTCGTTATGTATCCATATTGAGTATTCGCGGCGTATGAGATGCCCCAGCCGGCGCGAAGAACGGTCTTGGGGTCGATCTGATAAGCGATTCCCAGGCGGGGTTGAACGGCATAAGGATAGGACTTCGAGAAGGCGCTGCACTGGCAGCGGCCAGGGCCGTATCCCTGATACGCGAATCCACCGAGGAGACCTCCGGCATTTTCATTCGGGGTGGTCGGAGAAAAATTATCCTGCCGATTCCACAGTTCGCTCAGCGCCGTCTGGTAATCCCAGCGGAGACCGTAGTCGAGCGTCACCTTGCGTGTTATCTTCCAGTTATCCTGGAGGTAAAGCCCGTAGCCGATCTGGCGTTCCTGCGGATCCTGGGGAGCGTTCACGCTGGCGCTGTCGGCCAGCCCGAGAAGGAAGCTGGCGTAGGGAAATCCCGCCGTACCGCCGGATGTCGTTTGATTGGTGGGGAGAGCCGTCTCCGTGTTGGTGAAGTTAAAAATGCCCTGGCTGCCGCGCACATTATTATCGGAGTGCGCATCTTTGCGCCACTCGGCGCCGATCTTCACGGTGTGATTCTCGTGAATCCAGGTGAAGCTCGAAACCGCCGTCGGCTTCTCGCCGTAATATTCGTTGGCGTTGGCGGGTCCCATGCTGAGCGACATCCCGCCCTGGTCGCTGCCTAACAGGCCCGTAATGCGCGGGAATCCGGGGGAAACGACGCCCGTATAGTTTGTAGTCGCGCCCGCATACAGACCCAGCTGCGTCAACGCATTGTATTGAAGGACGCCCAGTTCCGCCGCATCCTGCTGCTTGCCGCGGACCATACCAATGCCGACGTTGAGCAACATGGTGGGTCTGATGGTGAAGTTATATGTCAGACGAAGCGTCGGCGTGGTGAGTCTTCCATAACGCGACCCGGTCAGCGGAATCGGCAAGCCGTCCGCATTGTTCCAGGGAGAATTATTGAGCCGCCACGACATATAAAACGAAAGCTTCTGATTGGTGCTGATGTTTTCGTCGACCTTACTCGTCTGCACCGTGGACCGAACCGGGCTGGTATAGCTTTGCTCCCAGTTGTTGACCAGCGCGGTGTTGCTCGGCTGCGGCATCAGCGCCTCGATTTTTAACGCACCGGATCCAGACGGCTCATGGGAATGATGTTGTTGGGGAACGGAGTGCGGTAGCCGGTGGAGGTGGGGCTCGCCGGATCGTAAATCTCGTTTTCCAGAATCGAGTTGCCCATAACGTCGGTACCGAGCTTCTTGCCCGTCAACGCGGCCGAGAAGTCGCCGGTCCGGTAAGCGTCGGTCGGGAGGGTCTGCGCATTCGTCGTCACGGTCTTGGCATAATTCTGTTCCAGACTGACGAAGAAGAAGGTCTTGTTCCTGCCGTTATAGAAGTGCGGGATAACCAGGGGTCCGCCGAGCGTGAAGCCGTAATCGTGACTGCGCGCCTGCGGCCGGATTAACTGTCCGTTTCCGCCGTTGGTGAACGGTTGCCCGGCGTTCAGAAACTCGTCGCGGAAATACTCAAAGCCCGAGCCGTGCAGCTTGTTGGTGCCGGACTTCGACGTGAAGTTGTATAACCCGCCGCCTACCTGGCCATATTCGGCTGAGAAGTTACTGGTCTGCAGCGCCACTTCTTCGAGCGCCTCGACTGACGGCTGGCTGCCGGCCGAGAAACTCTCCTGTTGAGTGAAGGTGGCGTCCTGACCGTCGATCCGCGTAGTGAACGTATTGTTGGGCAATCCGTTCACGCGGAGGTTGATATTGCTTCCACCGCTCGAAGCGATGCTCGCTCCCGGCATGATGGTGGTAAACGCCCACGGATTAATCAACGCCGCGGCGCCGCCCAGGCCGGAAGCGGAGACTAAAGGCAGCTCTTCGAAGCGTGCGATGGTTATATCGGTGCTTTGCTCCGCGTTTTCCGTTTTCAGCAACGGCGCGTCGGCCGTGACGCTGACAGACTCTGACGCCGCGCCGACCTTGAGGGTCACATCGATGCGCGCGATCTGAGCCACCTGAATGGTGAGTCCTTTCTGGATGAACGTGCTGAATCCGGCAGCCGACACGTTCAGATCGTATTCTCCGGCGGGAAGCTGGGGCAAAGTGTAATTGCCCGTCCCCGTGGTGGCCGTCTCAAATTGCGCCTGGGTCTCGGTGTTGGTCGCCAGGATCTTTGCATTGGGGATAACGGCTTGCGCCTGGTCCGATACAGTCCCCGTAACGGTTCCACGATCGCTCTGCGCGCTGGCGGTCGCCGCCAGAAGTAGAAGACCCAGCATCCGGATCGGTTTTTGTCGCATAGATTGCTCCTGATTTTGCTTTTATCCCCATTCCCTATAGTCCGCTGGACCCGACCCTTACGGGGGCAGACGAAAGCGCCCGCCCCCGAACTGGGCTTAGTAGGCTATGCGGAAGACAAGCTGACCCGTGCGCTCGCCCGATACGGTGGTGGGGTTAATATAACCGAACCCTCCGGTGTAACCCAGCGCGTTGGTAGTCGTGCTCGCCAGGGGATTGCTGGCGGTGGGGTTGGGATACAAGAGCCGGTTAAACACGTTAAAGAATTCGCCCCGCACCTCCAGGGTAACCTTCTCCCGGGGGCGGAACGTCCGAGCGAGGCTCAACTGTTCGCTGGGCGTGCGCGCGTACCGGTAATCATTATAAAATGGGGCCGAGACACCCCACGTACCGTTGGGCACATCGGTCCAGGCCTTCGGGTTGAGGACCAGCTGGCTGTATGGATTGATGCAGCCGCAGTTCAGGTTCACGAGGTACAAAGGTTGCCCCGCCACGCGATTCATGCGCGTGGACTGGAATACCAGCGAGTTCATGTTGCTCAGCGAGGCGGGCACGGGGATCGGGAGACCGCTGCCGTAGCGGAACAGGCCGGAAAG
>Ga0302320_10011850_pt1 | contig 18391 bp, 15 predicted proteins | sample Bog_T0_3_FD_202130 | JGI IMG/M metagenome (GOLD analysis project Ga0302320, IMG submission 202130) | Peat permafrost microbial communities from Stordalen Mire near Abisko, Sweden - Bog_T0_3 | ecosystem: Environmental > Terrestrial > Soil > Wetlands > Peat | place: Sweden: Abisko, Stordalen Mire...
AGGCCGCGTGAACCCAAAAAATCGAGGCCCGAATCATCAATTCGACACGACCCACTTTCTCCCCCGCAGAATCAATTGGCGCTGAATTTGTTGTTATCAATCCTGAGTATTTCGACGTATACTGACAGGTGCCCCTCGGGATAGATGAAAATGAATCTGTCAGGGCCCGCTGAGCAGCCGCGCCGGACCCCCTCGAAATCCCCCAATTTCAAGAACCTCTTTGAATCCGCGCCGGGACTGTATCTGGTGCTCGATCCCAAATTCCGGATCGTTGGCGTGAGCGATGCCTATGCTTCCGCTACGATGACCCGGCGGGAGCATATCCTCGGAAAGGGCCTGTTCGAAGTGTTTCCCGACAATCCCGATGATCCCGCGGCCTCCGGTGTCCGGAATCTGAGCGATTCACTTCAGCGTGTGCTCCGGGATCGAATCCCTGACGCCATGCCCGTACAGAAGTACGACATTCGCAAACCCGAGGCGGAGGGTGGCGGATTCGAGCAGCGCTACTGGAGCCCGCTAAACACGCCTATCCTGAATGCCAACGGGGCCGTGATCTGGATCATCCATTGCGTTGAGGATGTGACCGAGATGGTGCGCTTGCAGACGGAAGGCAGGGTGAAGAGTAACCTCGCCGAGGCGCTGCGCGAATCGGAGCGGACGGCCCGGGCTGTCGTGGATGGACTCACCTCGAACATCGCCATAGTGGATGAACACGGATTCATCCTCTCGACGAACCAGCGATGGCGGAAATTCGCGGAGCAAAACGATGCAACGCTCGCCTCCTGCTGCGAAGGTGCAAATTACCTTGCCGTGTGCGATGCCGCCGCCGGGTCCCGGAATCCGGAAGCATCCGCGGTAGCTGCCGGCATCCGTGATGTCCTGGAAAAGCGAAGCCAGGAGTTTGCCCTCGAGTATCCGTGTCACTCGGCGACGGCGAAACGCTGGTTCACCATTCGGGTCTCCCCATTTCCCGGCGACGGCCCGCGTCGCGCGGTTATCTCGCATGAGAACATCACCGCGCGGAAACGAGCGGAGGAGCGCATCAGCCAGCTCAATCGTGTCCTGGCAATCCTTGCCGGAATCGATCACGCAATTATTCACATTCCCGAGCGGGACAAGCTGTTGGATGAGGTGTGCCGGGTTGTCGTCGGGACGGGCGGCTTCAGGCTCGCATGGATCGGTATGGTTCTGCCCGATGGAGTCGTCGAGGTGGTGGCGAAGGCTGGCGAAACCAGATATCTGGACGGGATCCATATAGTCACCCTCGATGTGCCGGAAGGCCGCGGTGCCGTGGGCACGGCCATCCGTGAAAATCGGCCGGTCGTTGTCGCCGATATTGAAAGCGACCCGAGCATGATTCCCTGGCGTACAAAGGCGGGGCAGTTTGGGTTGCACTATATGGCCACGTTCCCCATCCGCAGGGCGGGCCGGGCGATCGGGGCCTTTCAATTCTATGCTCCCCAGGCGGATTCCTTTGATCAAATAGAATTGGACCTTCTGGCGCAGGTAACTGACGACATCTCGTTTGCCCTGAAAGCGAGTGATGACCTTGCGGCTCGCAATGATGCGGAAGCGGCCCTGCGTGAGAGCGAGCAAAATTACTGTACCCTCTTTACGAACATGATTGAGGAAGTGCATGTCTGGCGGCTCGTCCGTGACGAGAAAGGCCGGATCAAAACCTGGCGTCTGGTGGATGCGAATCCGGCAACCCTCAAGACCTGGGGAAAGAGCCTCGACCAGATCAGAGGCCTGACCACGGACGAGATATTCGGCCCGGGCTCAACGGAGCATTACCACGTGGTCGTGGAGAAAATCATGACCGAGGGCGTGCCGCACACCTTCGAGGATTACTTTCCGAATCTCGACAAGCATTTCCAATTCACCAGCGTTCCACTCGGCGAATGCTTCATCACAACTGGTTTTGACATCACCAGTATACGGAAGGCCGAGGAAGCGCTGCGCACAAGCGAAGAGCGGTATCGCCAACTCATCCATGCGCTTCCAGCCGCCGTTTACACCTGCGACATCGAAGGCCGCATTACTCTTTACAACGCCGCGGCGACAACCCTTTGGGGCCGCGAACCGATGCCGGCAGACCGGTGGTGCGGCTCTTACAGGATGTTCACCCTGGATGGAAAGCGGCTTATGCACTCGCGAGGTCCCATGGCCCTCGCTGTGAGCCAGGATGAACCGATTCGCGGTGCGGAAATCATCATCGAACGTCCCGACGGCAGCCGCTCGCATGTCCAGGCCTTTCCCAATCCCTCCTATGACAGCGCCGGTCGCATTACCGGCGCGGTAAACATGCTTTTCGACATTACCGGCCTCAAGCTCGCCGAGCAGGCGCTCACGGAAAGCAGACAACGCATTGAGGGCATCGTTGGCTCCGCCATGGACGCGATCGTCAGCGTCAGCGCGGATCAACGGATCGTCCTCTTCAATAACGCGGCGGAAAAGATGTTCCGTTGCCCCGCGAGTGAGGCGATGGACACCCCATTGGAGCGATTTATTCCCTCACGTTTTCGGGCAGGGCATCCCGGGCACATAGGGCGCTTTGGAGAGACGGGAGTGACCAGCCGTGCGATGGCCCACCTGGGGGCAATCAGCGGCCTGCGGGCCGATGGCGAAGAGTTCCCGATCGAGGCCTCCATTTCACAAACGGAAGTCGCCGAGCAGAAGCTTTTCACCGTCATCCTGCGGGATATCACGGAACGCAAGCGGCTCGAGCGGGAAGTACTCGAAATCAGCGCACATGAACAAACGCGCATCGGCCAGGAGCTGCACGACGATATCTGCCAATGGCTATCCGGCGTCGCCCTTCTCGCCGGTGTCCTGGCACAGGGCCTTGCCCAGGAAGATCCGAAACATTCACATGCCGCCAGGGAAATCGCTGATTACACGAAGCATACGCTGAACGCGTTGCGCATGCTTGCGCGCGGATTGACCCCTGCGGTGATCCAGTCCGAAGGATTGCCCGGAGCCCTGCACCAATTGGCGGCGAACACCGAGGATCTATTTCGCATTCACTGTGCTTTTGAATGTGCGACGGGCGTGAGTGTGAAAAATGAACTCGCGTCACTGCATCTCTATCGCATCGCACAGGAGGCGGTCACCAACGCCGTGCGGCACGGCGGCGCCGGCGAAGTCGGTATTTTTCTTCGGACGGAGCAGGGCCGGATTTCGATGCTCATCCGTGACGACGGCTGCGGCATGCCTGAAACGCCACCCAAGACCACTGGAATGGGCTTGCGCACCATGCAGTACCGTGCGGGGATCATCGGTGCCGCGATCGAGGTTCGCCCGGCGCCGGGCGGCGGCACTGAGGTTGTCTGCACCTTTCCAAGCGACCTATGAAAACCCGACCTTCTGCCAGGACTCGCGCCGCGGTGGCTGCGCCACGGAAGCGCATTCTTATCGTGGACGACCACGCCATCATGCGCGATGGCCTAAGTCGAATGATTGCCCAGGAGCCGGACATGGAAGTCTGCGCCCAAACCGGTGACGCGTTTGCGGCGTTGGAGCTTGCGGCGCGGGAAAAGCCCGATCTCGCGCTGGTGGATATCACCATCTCCGGAAAAAATGGTCTCGAGCTCATCAAGGACCTCCACGTCCAATACCCCCGCGTGGCCATACTCGCTCTTTCGATGCACGAAGAGACATTGTACGCCGAGCGTGTGCTGCGCGCCGGCGGGCGCGGTTATGTGATGAAAACGGAGAGCGGCGAACGGATGATCAAGGCGATGCGGCAGGTCCTGGCCGGGGGAATCGCGATCAGCCCAACGGTTTCCGGTAAAATGCTCAATAGGGTCATTGGACACTCATCGGATATCTCCCCAATCGTCGAGGAACTCACGGACCGGGAATTGGAAATCTTTCAAATCATCGGTGAAGGCTGGGACAATGCCCATATCGCCAGCCACCTTCACATTAGTTCAAAGACGGTGGAAGTTCACAGGGGGCACATCAAGGAAAAGCTCAACATCGCGACCACCGGCGAACTCATTTCGTTCGCGGCACGGTGGAATCAAGCACAAGGGAAGATTTGAAACGGGAACCGGCTCTGCAACCATACGTCAATCACCCTAGATGCGGGCCGGAGGCACCCCCGATTGCACGAAAAATGCGAATAGGTGAAACTCTTAGTTCTATGAAGCTACCATTTCTTCAATTCGGCCGTTCAAGCGAAGAAGAATCGTCTCCCAAGGCAGGCTTTCGCGTCGTTGTTCTCCATGACGATCACCTTACGGCACAACGAGGGCGGCTCGTGGCGCGCGGCATTGCACGCGAGATGGGAGTGGATGACCAGTGTGAGACTGCCCTTTGGAATGTGGAATTGCTCGGCACACCCTTCGGACGCGCGGCTGCCCTTGACGCATCGGCCGCCGATATTGTCATTGTCGCGCTCCGCACCGCGGACGGTTTTTCTCTTGATTTGAAGATTTGGCTAAGGCGCTGGCTTGCCAATACGAAGCATAATTCCGTCGCCTTGATCGCCGTATTTGAGAACTACGACGAGCCGGCTGCGGCGAATGCCCGCGCCTTCCTGGAGCGTGCCGCGCTCGGCGCGGGCAAGGAGTGTTTCAACCAGCCTGCAGAATCCTCCGCAAAGAACGGCAAACCACACGAGTTTTTGTGGGTCCTCTAAACTCCAAACGTTGACCGCAACGTGGGCATCGCCCGACGCGCCGCCATATCAAATATTTGGCCGCGAGGCTTGCCCCCAACGGGTGAGCCTCGCGCGAGATTGATACCCCCACGGCGAAGCCGCCAGGGCCCGAAATTCAACCGAATTCAGGGCATTTCAACCCTTTTCAAGGTTCAACTCGACCTGGAGCCCCCTTAAGAGCCTGTTGAATTATTGGGGTGGGACCCTCCCCAATAATTCAACAGGCTCTTAACCCTTGTCCATCCGGGTCCATTTGTGGTTCCTTCTTCTCTCTCATGAACTACTTCCTGACCGGCACCGATACCGGCGTCGGCAAAACCTACGTCGCCGCCCTCCTGATCCGCTCCCTGCGCAAGGCCGGGTTCGATACCGTCGGCCTCAAGCCAATCTGCTGCGGCGACCGCTCGGACGCCGAGACCCTCCACGCCGCGGCCGATGGCGAACTCTCCCTGGACGACGTCAACCCCGTCTGGTTCCGCTTCCCGGCCGCCCCATACACCGCTTCCATCGTCGAAAGCCGCCTGCCGGACCTTGACCAGATCCGGGATCGATTCGCCCGCATCCGCGCCTCGCGGCGGTCGGTCATCGTCGAGGGGGTCGGCGGGTGGCTGGTGCCGATCCTGGACCGGTATTTTGTGGCCGACCTGGCGGCGGAGATGGGTCTGCCGGTGGTGGTGGTGGCTGCGAACCGGCTCGGGGTGATCAATCACACCCTGCTCACAGTACAGGCGATCCAGGCCTGGGGGCTCACCTGCGCCGGCGTGATTTTGAACAATCTTGCCTCGGATCCCGACACAGTTACATCCACCAACCACTCCGTGCTCGAACACTTGTTGGAAGTTCCGATCCTTCATGAGGTTCAGGCGTGGCAATCGGCGCTTGAGTTGCGCGTGGCGTGATGGACGCAAATCCGTACACGAGTGTCAGTCTCCTGACACAGAATCCAGACACATTGGTCGGTTTACTCTGTAGAAAAGGCGTGGCACCGCCGTTGCTCATATGGATAGGGTCCCCCAACAACCCGGAGTAAAACCCATGTTCATTCACAAGATTTTTCACTTGCAACAGCCTGTCACCGAAGCCCGCGAGCGTCTTCGCGAACTTGGAAGCTTCAGCGGTTCGGAAAATGATTTCGAAGTCACCTGCTCAAGGAACGATCCGGACGGGATAGGCCACCTGGAATTCAAGAATCGCCAGGGCCAGCGTATCTGCGCCGATATCGAGGAAGTGCCGGGCGACAATCCGAACCGGATCCTCTTCCGCTCCAACGGCGGAACCGTCGAACTGGCCGGGATGGTCGAGCTATACCCGATTCGCCCAAACCTCACCGAAGCTGTCCTGACGGTCGAGTACGAGGCGCCCTCGCCGCTGCAAAAAGCCATCGACGCGATGGCGACGGCCCTGGATGGCTTCCTGAACCGGCAACTGGCGCGCGTGGAGCTTTGCATGGTCCGGGCGCGCTCCGACCGGACACCTGCGATCTCCAGGCGGTACGCCTGATCTCAGGCAGTCAGCACCGTCGCGGCCAGACCCAGCGCCGATTTCAACTCGAGCGCTCGCCTTTGGTGCTCCCCGTCATCCAGGGCAGGAATCAGCGCCATGCCGGCGGGCGCATCGGGGATGCTAACCCAGGAGCGGCATCCGCCATATTTCGGTTCATCGGGAAAGGCCCAGCGCGGTTCGCATCGGTACACCCGGAGAATGGCGAGATGCAGCCCCGGCGCTTCGTCGTAATGGAAGCGCTCGTGGACCACCCCTTCATTCCAAACGTGATACGACCCCAGGCTCAGCGCCGTTTCCAGGCTGGTAATGGTGGCGGTCCACTCCACCCGGGCGAATTGCCCGATCCCGATCTGGCCGGGTGTGCTGGCGGGGATGGGCGTCGAAGCCGGGAGGGTGGTTCGGGCGATCTGCTCATGGAACAGGGTGGGAAAGAGGTAAAATTCCGGGTGCTTGAAGGAAAACCCGTCGCGCCCCTCGTGAATCCCCCCCTTGCGCAGGATAATCGATTGTCCCCCGGCGCCTAGGGTATCGCAGATGATGGCCCATTCCTTGAAGGCAATGCTCATAGGTCCCAAAGGGTTCCCCGGCCCCGGCGGGAACGCAATCACCGATTCTTGATTTCCAAAATGGCCCACCCTGCTGCATATTAATCCCGCATGCCTTGGAACATCGATCTCCACTGCCACTCGTTTTTCTCCGGTGATGGGGTCAGCAGCCCGGAGGAGATGATCGCCAGCGCCCGGAGCAAGGGCCTTCACGGCTTCGCCCTCACCGACCACAATACCTGCGACGGCGTCCATTACCTGCTGGACAAGGGCCTGATGCGCGCCGATGGCCAGCCGGTCGATGGTTTCCTGATCATCCCGGCCGTCGAGATGACGACGGCCGAGGGCCACCTCCTTTGCCTGGGCGTCGATCTTCCCAACCTGAAGGGAACTCCCGCCGCCGAGGTATGCACCCTGGTGCATGAACAAGGCGGCCTCGCGATCCCGCCTCACCCGTACGACCTCTTCCGCGCAGGCATCCGCCAGTCGACGCTCGACGCGCTCGATATCGACGCGCTGGAGGTCTTCAACGCCGCCACGACCCTCAAGCGGTACAATCGCCAGGCCCATCAATATGCCCAGATGCGCGGCCTGCCAATGACCGCCGGCAGCGACGCCCACCACGAGGCTGCAATCGGTACGGCCTACACGATCCTCGATACGACCGATTTCTCGGTGCGCGGCATCCTGGCGCAGATCGTGAAGAGCAACGAACTCAACGAGAAGTACATGAGCCCCAAGGACAGCCTGCGGAAGACCTGGAACAATTGGCTCCGGCTCCGCAAGCGCCGCCGCCACGTCCCCGCAAAGGTGGAAGTCGCCTGAGGGATTCTTGAACTATGAAATTACGAGCGGCTGAGGCCACCGGGTTTATTTCCGGCCCATCCGCAGCAGCCGGATGCTGTTGCCGATGACGCAGACATCGGAAATTGCCATGGCCGCGGCGCACGCCACCGGCGGCAGCACCCCCGTCACTGCGAGCGGGATGGCCGCGGCGTTGTAGAAGAAGGCCCAGAAGAGGTTTTGCTTGATGGTCCGCAGCGTGGCGCGGCAGATTTCAAGGGCTTGGGGGATCGCCTCGATGTCCGCGTTGAGCAGGACGATGTCGGCGGCTTCCCGGGCTACGTCGCTGGCTCGCATCACCGCGATGCCAAGGTCGGCCTGGGCCAGCGCCGGGGCGTCGTTGATGCCGTCCCCGACAAAAGCGATGCGCTCCTTCGCCGCTTGCAGGCGCTCCACGATGCCGGCTTTCTCCTCGGGTTTGACCTCGGCAAAGACATTCTCCGGGGGGATCCCCGCCGCCGCTGCCACCGCCCGGACCACGGCGTCATTGTCGCCGGAGACCACGTAGGTATTCAGGCCAATCTCCCGCAGCCGCCGCACCACCGCCGACGCCCCCCCTTTCAGCGGGTCGTTGAGCCCAATGGCCGCGACCAACGCGTCACCTACCGCCAGGCCAAGAACCGTGCCTTTCAGATCCGGCAACCCTGCCAGGCCCACACCCCGCTCCCGCAATGCCTTCGGCGATCCCATGAAGACCTTCCGCCCATTCCATTCCCCACCCACTCCCAACCCGCGCTCCTCCTGCCAGCCGGTTACCGGTGCCTTCGCTGCATCCCCCAGGTAGTCCGCGACCGCCCGGCTGTAGGGATGCCGGCTCGGCGAGGCCAGCGCATTGGCCAGGGATCGGGCCTCGCTGTCGTTGGTCCCGGCGAGGGCCACGAAATGGTCCACCCGGGCCTTCCCTTCCGTGAGCGTCCCGGTCTTGTCGAAGAGGATGGCGGTGATGTGGCCGCATTTCTCCAGGGCGCTGCCGTCTCTGACCAGGATCCCGGACTTCGCGGCAGCGTTGGTGCCGGCCATGATCGCGGCCGGCGTTGCCAGGCCCATGGCACAAGGGCAGGCCACGATGAGGACTGCCGCCGCGTTGATGATCCCCTGCTCCCAACCCGTATGGAGGCCGTAAGCCACGGCGGTGCCGATCGCGATCAGGATCACGACGGGCACAAAGATGCTGCTCACCCTGTCGCCGATCCTTTGGATGCTGGCCCGGCTGCCCTGCGCACGCCGGACCACCTCAATAATCCGCGCCAGCGCGGTCTCCTCACCCAGGCCGGTGACCTTTACCACGAGGCGTCCATCCTGGTTGACCGTTCCCGTGTAAATCTTCGCTCCCGCCGCTTTCTCCACTGGGGCCGACTCGCCGGTCAGCATGCTTTCATCGACCGCCGATTTTCCCTCGATGACCTCCCCATCGGCGGGCGCCTGGTCCCCCGGACTCAGGATGACGCGGTCTCCATGGGTGAGCTCGCCCAGCGACACTTGCTCCTCTGCGCCATCCTTGCCGAAACGGCGCGCCGATTGCGGGGCAAGCCGCATGAGTTGGCCGAGCGCCCCGGCCGCACGTTCCCCAACGCGAGCCTCGAGGTAATGCCCAAGGCTGATCAACCCGAGGATCATCGCCGCCTCGGAGAAATAGAGGTGATGCACATGCGCCGGCATGAGCAGCCCATAGACGCTCAGGACAAAAGCCGCGGTCGACCCGAGCGACACCAGTGCGTCCATGTTCGCCTGTCCCACCAATAATTGCTGCCATGCCCCCCGGTAAAACCGCCAACCACAGATCACCTGCACCGGCAACGCCACCGCCAGGCTTACCCAGCCAAACCAGCCCATCATGGCGGGATGCAGCAAATGCTCCACCAGCATCAGCGGGACCGCCGCGGCCAGCGCAAAAATCATGTTGAAGCGCCACCCCTCCCCTGCCGCCGCCTTGTTCCCCTCGCCTTTCTCAGGCACTGCCGCATATCCCGCCCGTCCCACCGCCTCCACCAGGGCCCCCGCCTCCGGGCCGTCGCCGGTTCCCTTTACACGAGCCCGCCCCGCGTCCAAATCCACCTCCGCGTACTCCACACCCGGCACCGCCTGCAGCGCTTCCCGCACATGGCGCGCGCAGTTCTGGCACGTCATGCCGGTTATGGTCAATACGCTGGTCATTGCATTCTCCTTCGGGCCCCAACATAACATACCCGGGCGCTTCGTCACGAGGACGCGCCGGGGTCATATGCGCCGCAAGCACTCCTGGATGACCGCAATGTGGGCGTGGACGCGGCGGTCCAGGGCAAACTCGGAGGGGGTTTCAACTGTGTATACCCGCTGGCAGCCGCGCAGGTGCAGGAAGACTGCCTCGGGCAGGCCGATCTCCTCGAATATTTTCATGTCGAGTGGTCGGCGAACCACGCCGCCCTCAGCTTCGCGGCCCTCAATCATCGGGCGGCTGTCCGCGGGGATGAAAGGGCGGGCGGCTTTCAGCAGCGCCTCGCCCCAGTAGGGGGTGGCGCCCTGGAGTTCGTAAATGTACAGGCCCACGGCGTCGTAGTCCTCGTGCAGGGTGAGCGACAAGGAGAATTGGTGGCTGCCGATCACGCGGCGGAGCGCGGCGATTTCGGCGATGGAATCGTCCTGGAACGAGCGGTTCAAATCCCGCCGCAGGGAGTCGGTGCGGGTGTTATTGACCAGGCCCCATGGGTTGATGCACGGCACCAGGAAGAATGGGCGGCGCTTGAGCAGGCGCGTGTTTTTCTCGGCCCAGGTGATGAGGGCCTCGGTGGCGGCCGGCTCGTCCCCGTGGATGCCGGCGGAAATATAGATCACGCCCTTCCTTGGAAGGCGCGGGGAGCGGACGGAGTAAAGGCTGTACTCGGGGGACCGGGCGAAACGCCGCATGACCATGCCGGTCCGCTTTGCCACGGCGCGCCACCGCTCGAGGAGATACGGGTAATCGTGCGCCCGGTGGCGGGTGAGGTAATCGACCGTCCTCACAGGGCCGCGAGCAGCCGGGCGTGGATGTTATCGAAGCCCCCGTTGCTGAAGATCGCCACGACGTCGCCCGGCTTCGCGAGGCCCTTCAGGCGGGCGATGATCTGTTCGACGTCCGGCTCGTAAAAGGCGGGCTTCCCTGTCGCGGCGATATCGGCGACGACCTGCTCAGGGTGAAGGCGTTCGGCTTCGGGGATTTGTTCCAGCTTCGCGACCTTTGCGAGGATGGTTCCGTCGGCCTGCGCGAATGCGGCGGGAAGCTCGTGCTGGAAGACGGCGCGGCGGGTGGTGTTCGAGCGGGGCTCGAAGACGGCCCAAATGCGGCTGCCGGCGTATTGGCGGCGCAGGCCGGCAAGCGTTTCGCGGATGGCGGTGGGGTGGTGGCCGAAGTCGTCGATGACCTTGATGCCGTTCCTTTCGCCGCGCACCTCCTGGCGGCGCTTTACTCCCTCGAACGTGGCAACGGCCTCCTGGATGACGGGAATCGGGACGCCGTAAAAGCGGGCGGCTGAGACTGCCATCGCGGCGTTGCGGATGTTGAAATTGCCGTTGATTTTGAGATGAAACTCGGCGCCGAAAAGTTTGAACCGCGACCCGGAGGCGTCGCATACGGCGTCCTCGATCCGGTTGGCGGCATTGGGGGAGAAGCCGACCTCGATGATGGGGGCGGGACAGGTCTTGCCGATCTCTACGCAGTTGGCATCGTCGGAGTTGAGGAGGACGAGGCCGGACTGGGGGACGATATTGAGGAGTCTTTGAAAGGATAGCTTGATATCCGAAATATCCCCGAAGATGTCCGCGTGATCGAACTCGATGTTGTTCACGATGACGAGTTCGGGGAGGTAGTGGACGAACTTGGAGCGCTTGTCGAAAAAGGCGGTGTCGTATTCGTCGCCCTCGATGACGAAGTACTTGGAATCGCGGAGGCATGCGCCCTGGCCGAGGTTGCGTGGGATGCCGCCGATGAGGTAGCCCGGCTGGAGGCCGGCGCGCTCGAAGATCCAGGCGAGGAGGGAGGTGGTGGTGGTTTTGCCGTGGGTGCCGGTGACGACGAGATTGTGGCGGCCGCGGAGAAAGAATTCCTTCAGGGTCTCAGGAAGGGAGCGGTAGAAGAGTTTGCGGTTGAGGACGGCCTCGACCTCCGGGTTGCCGCGCTTGATGGCGTTGCCGACGACGATCAGGTCGGCGTTGGCGGGAAGGTTTTCGGCGCGGTAGCCGGAGGCGATCGTGACGCCCTTCTCCTCGAGGAAGGTGGACATGGGAGGATAGACGTTTTCATCCGACCCGGTGACGGTGAAGCCGCGCTCGCGCAACGCGGCAGCGGTGGCGCCCATGGCGGTGCCACATATTCCCAGGAAGTGGACATGCTGGATCTCGTACATCAGGCGGCAGATTCGGGTCCCAAGGCGCGCCTGTCCAGCGGGGAAGCACCGTTTTTTGTCATCCCCGTTTCAAGAGGTCGGCGAGGGCTGGCTTGAGTTCGGGAAAACGGAAGGCGAAGCCGGCCTTTGCCGCGGCTGCCGGGATGACGCGGCGGCTGTCGAGCAGCTCGGCGGCGAAACCGCCGGCAGCCAGGCGGAGCGCGAGGCTGGGGACCCAGAAGATGGCGGGTCGGCTCAGCGCGGCGGCAATGGATTTTGTAAATTCCTCGTTGCGAACGGGACGCGGAGCGGTGGCGTTGACAGGGCCCTCGATTGCCTTGTTTTCGACCGCGGCGAGGATCAGGGCGGCTTCGTCTTCGATATGAATCCAGGAGACCCATTGGCGGCCATTGCCGAGCTTGCCGCCGAGGCCGAGGCGGAAGATGGGGAGCATCGCGGCGAGGGCGCCGCCCTCGGGGGAGAGCACCATCCCGGTTCGCAGGGTGACGACGCGGACACCGAGTTCGCGGGCGCGTTCGGCTTCGTCCTCCCAATCCACGCATACCTCGGCGAGGAAGCCTGTTCCGGCGGAGGCGGTCTCTTCCATGGCGGCGTCGCCCCTCGCACCGTAAAAGCCGGTGGCGGAGCCGTTCACGAGTGCGGATGGGCGCGGGTTCGCGGAGCGGATGGCGTCCACGATTTTGCGGGTGGCGAGGACGCGGCTCGAGCGGATCATCCGCTTTTTCGACGGGGTCCAGATGCCAACGACAGATTCGCCGGCGAGATTGACGAGGGCGTCGCAGCCGGTGACGTCGGGAACCTCGGTAATGCTGAATGGGCGGCATTCCTCCCCGTTCGCTTTCGGGTGACGCGAGAAACCGATGACCTCGTGGCCACGCTGCTGGGCGAGGGCGGCGACGTGGCGGCCGATGTGGCCGGTGATTCCGGTAATGCCGATCTTCATGCAGTTAAGTTTGGTGGCATCCCTGCCATTACGAAGCTGGCCCTCCCGGGGGATGCGCTTTACATTCCGCCACTTCCCCGAAGGCACCTTTTCTGATCCTCCCAGCAATGAAGCGCAATCTCCTCATATTGATATTGGTCCTGGCCGCGGTGGCAGCCGGGGCTTATTACGCGACGAGTTTGCCGCCGAAGGAGATCGTGCTGACGGGGATTGTTACGACGGATGAGGTGATCGTGAGCGCGCAGATTCAGGGGCGGCTGCAGCAGCTCATGGTGGATGTGGGGGATATGGTGACGAAGGGGGAGCTGCTTGCGCAGATCGATCCCGATCAATGGCAGGCGGATATGGCATATTATGCGAGCAGCGAGCAGCAGGCGCGTGCGGACCTGGCGCAATCGCAGGCGGACGCGGAGGATAGCCGGCTCAATTATGTGCGGATGGAGGGGCTGTATACGACGAAGGTGGAGACGGTGCAGGATTACGACCAGGCGCGGACTTCGTATGACTCGGCGCAGGCGCGGGTGGAGTCGTTCAAGAAACAGATCGAGGCGGCGCACGCGCAGGAGGAGAAGGCGCGGATTTATGTGGGGTACACGAAGATTTTTGCGCCGGCGGCGGGGGTTGTGGATACGCGGGCGGCGTTGCAGGGAGAGGTGGTAAATCCGGGACAGGCGATCGTGACGTTGATCGACCAGGACGACCTTTGGGTGCGGGCGGACGTGGAGGAGACCTATATCGACCGAATCCGGCTTGGGGATCGGTTGCAGGTGAGGTTGCCCTCGGGTGCGACGCGGCAGGGGACGGTGTTCTACCGTGGAGTGGATGCGGATTACGCGACGCAGCGGGATGTGAGCCGGACAAAGCGCGATATCAGGACGTTTGAGATTCGGTTGCGGTGCGATAACAAGGACCGGGCGCTGGCGGTGGGGATGACGGCTTATGTGACGCTGCCGCTGGAGAAGTGAGCCATGTTTGACATCGAAGTCAGGGATTTGACAAAGCGGTTTGGGGATTTTCTCGCAGTGGATGCGCTGAATTTTTCCGTGGAGCATGGGGAGGTGTTCGGGTTGCTGGGGCCGAATGGGGCGGGGAAATCGACGCTGATGCGGATGCTGACGACGCTGGTGCCGCCGACCTCGGGGACGGCGCGGGTGAATGGTTTCGACGTGGCGCGCCAGGCAAATGCGGTGCGGCAATCGATCGGGGTGATTCCGCAGGCGATGACGAGCGACCTGGACCTGAGCGCGGTGGAAAACATGAGCATTTTTGCGAAGCTTTATGGCATCCCGCGCGAAAAACGGGTGCGCACCATCAAGGCGCTGCTGGCGGAGGTGGACCTGGAACAGTGGGCGGACAAACCGGTAAAGATGTTCTCGGGCGGGATGCGGCGGCGGCTGGAGATCGCCCGGGGCCTGGTGCACGAACCGCGGACGTTTTTCCTGGATGAACCGACGACCGGGCTCGATCCGGTCTCGCGCGTGGCGGTGTGGGAAATGCTGATCCGGCTGAAGCGGGAACGGGACCTGACGATCCTGATGACGACGCATTACATGGATGAAGCGGACAAGCTGTGCGACCGGATTGCCATCGTAGACCACGGGAAGCTCGTGGCGCTGGATTCGCCGTTGAAACTGAAAGCGTCCGTGCCGGGGAAGAACATCCTGGAGGTGAGTTTCCAGGATGCGCCGGCGGGATGGGTGGATACGTTGAGAACGCTGCCGGACGTGGCGGACCTGAAGGCGGACGGAAATATCTTCCGCATCTCCTCGAACAACGGCCCGCGCACCACGGTGGCCCTCATGGAAGCCGCCCGAAACGCCAATGCCACGATCACCGCGCTCTCGGTACAGAGCACGACGCTGGACGATGTCTTTGTGCATTACACGGGACGGCAACTGAGGGATGCGCTGCAGGCCCCATCGGCTGCCAACAGCCCGTTCATGATGAACCGCAACTGATTATGCACCGGGTCTGGGCCATCATTGAACGCGATCTGCGGCGCTTCCGGCGAAGCCCAGTGCTGGTGATCGTGTCGATTATCATGCCTCTGGTGCAACTGGTGGTGCTGGGGTATGCGTTTGGCGGGATTATCCGAAACCTGAAAGTGGGGGTGGTGAACGAGGATCATGGGCTGCCCGCGATCAAATTGCAGGAGATGTTCCAGGCCGTGGCGGCGAATGCGCGGACGTTTTTCCCGATCTATTACAGCGACAAGGCGCAGGCGATGCGGGACCTGCGGGATGGAAGACTGAACGGGGTGCTCAATATCCCGCCGCTGTTCTCCCGCAAGGTGCTGGCAGGGGCGAACCCGGATGTGGCGCTGATCGAGGACAACACGGACCAGTTCTCCTCCTCGGCGATGGAAGGGGTAATGAGCCAGATGCTGCCGGCATACAACGCGCCGCCGGTGGCGGCGCGGGAATCGGCGGGGGCGACGTTGTCCATAGTCGAAGTTTACCCGTACGTACCGTACATCCAATTCCTGCTGCCAGGGACAATCGTGCTTTCGATCTTCGTGTCGGCGATGATTGGCGGGGGAATCATCTTCATCGATGACAAGGCGCGAGGCCTCCATGAAGGGTACCTGGTGACGCCGATCACCAAGTTCGAACTGATCCTCGGGTTTACGCTGGCAGGCGCGGCAAAGGCTATCATCTCAGGGCTCGTGCTGATCACGGCTGGGTCGTTGATCGCCGGGATTCCCGATCCGCTGGATCCGCTTCGGATGCTCAGGATGCTATTGCTGGTGGTCGTGGTGGCCATGGCACTGATCAGCATGATGTTCCTGATCATGGTGAGGGTAAGCGATCCGCTGGTGCCGCGGGCGATATTCGGAATGTTGAACACGGTTCTCTATTTTCCGAGCGGCGCGGTTTACCCGACCGGGTCGTTCCCGGCCTGGATGAAGGTGATTGCGACGGTGGATCCCTTTACGTACGCGGTGCACGGATTCAAGGACCTGATCCTGAAGAACACGGGGCTGATGGCGATCAGCGGGGACCTGGCTTTCCTGGTGGTGTTTACGGTCCTGTGCATGAGCGCGGCGACGGTGCTGTTTCGGCGAACGTTGTGAGGGTCTTTTCGCCTCGGGGGTTCCTCCGATTGCGGGCTAATTTTCTCACTTTCCTCGCGGGAAGGTTGCCACTAGCTTCGCAACCATGCGTTTTTGCCGTTTCCTCATCCTTCCCCTGCTTGCCGCCGCCGCTTCCTCCGCGTTTGCCGGTGCCAATGACCTGAAATTCGTAAATCCACCGGTGGTGATCCAGGACCCCCTTTCGAAAGGGACCACTGAAATTGAAGTGCTGGGGGGTTATTTCCATTCGCCCTTCGATGTGAAACGGCCGGAGTTCGATTACGCCGGGGCGGACCTCCGATACGGTATTGTCCTGACGCCTGCGCTTTTTGATACCTCCAAGATCATGCGTGGGGACCTGGAATTGTTGTTTGACGGCTTCGGCGACGGGGTGACCAAGGGGGCTGGCAATTATCTCACGGGCGGGTCTCTGCTCTTCCGATATAACTGGTTCCACCCAGGGAGCCGGTTCATTCCCTATTTCCAATTGGGCGGCGGCGGTCTCCACAGTGACGCGGCGGAGGTTCCATCGCAAAGGCTCATCGGCGGAAACTTCGAATTTATCCTCGAGGCAACCTTCGGGGCGCGGATTCTATTGAATGACCACTGGAGCGTGCTCATCGAGGGTGGGTACCAGCATATCTCCAATGCCGATACGGCAGCGCGCAACGTGGGGGTGAACGCGTTGGGCGGCAGGATCGGGCTGGGGTATATTTACTAAAGGGATCCAAGGGAGATCCAAGGCTCAGCTGGTTGGAACGGCTGGGAATCGGAACGAATGCTGCCGCGTTCCGCGAATTCCCTGATTGCACGCCCATTCTCTCCTTGCAATCCTTGCCGTGTCCGCTTCACGTGCGGAACCTATCCGATGCCCGCAATTCTAGAAGAGCCCCGTCTCTCCGCACCACCCCGGCCACTGCTCCCGATCCGAGTCCGAGCAAAGTTCTTTTTTGACGGGGAGGAGAAGTTTTTCCTGAAGGGGGCGACGTACGGGCCGTTTGCCCCGGATGCGGAGGGTTACTTTGTCGGGACGCCGGCGCAGGCACGGCGGGACTTTGAGATGGTGCAGGCGCTGGGGATCAATCTGCTGCGGCTCTACCACGTGCCCCCGGTCTGGTTCCTGGATCTGTGCCGCGAGTTCCGGCTGCGGGTATTGATCTCAATCCCGTGGGCGGAGCACGTGGAATTTCTCAATAACCGCACGATGCGGCGGCAGGTGGTGCAGACGATCCGGGAGGCGGTCCATAAGAACCGGGGGCACGAGGCTATCTTCGGGTACTTCGTGGGGAATGAGATCCCGACGACGATGGTGCGATGGCTGGGGGCGCGCCGGGTGATCCAATTCGTGGAACACCTGATCAACGTGGCGCGGCAGGCCGACCCGCGGCCGCTGTACTCGTATGCCAGTTATCCGCCGACGGAGTTCCTGCTGCCGTCGAATGTCGATTTCTACTCCTTCAACGTCTACCTGGAGCGGCAACTGGACTTTGAGCGCTACCTTGCGCGACTCCAGAACCTCGCGGACGACAAGCCGCTGATCATGGGCGAATTCGGCCTGGATACGATCCGCAAGGGGGAGCCGATGCAATCGGCGGTGCTGGATTGGCACCTGGATTGCGTGGTGCGGGGCGGGGCAGCGGGGACGATCTTTTTCTCTTGGACGGATGAGTGGTTCACGGGGGGATTCGATGTGACGGATTGGGCATTCGGCCTGGTGACGCGGGACCGGCGGCCGAAGCTTGCGTACGATAGCCTGCGCACAAAGCTGCTGGGCGCGGGATCGATCTCGCAACGGGTAGGGCTGAAGGCGTATCCGCGGGTGAGCATTATTGTCTGCTCGTACAACGGCGGGAAGACGCTGAAGGACTGCCTGGAGTCGCTGGACGAGCTCAATTACCCGGATTACGAGATCATCCTGGTGGACGACGGATCGAAGGATGAAACGCCGGAGATTGTCAAAAAATTCCAGGTGGACAGGATCGCGAAGGCCGCGGGGCAAAAACTACCGGATTTCGTGCCGATCGTGCAACGAAACATGGGCTTGAGCTTTGCACGCAACGCGGGCGCAGCTGCGGCTACGGGGGCGGTGTTCGCTTACACGGACTCGGATTGCATGCCGGACCCGGACTGGTTGTTTTACCTGATCGGCACGTTGTTATCGGGCGATTTCGCCGGGGTGGGCGGACCGAATATCTCGCCGCCGGCCGTGAATTGGGTGCAGGCATCGGTGGCGGCCGCGCCGGGCGGTCCGAGCCACGTGCTGCTGTCCGACGTGGTCGCGGAACACATCCCGGGTTGCAACATGGCCTTCCACCGGTGGGCGTTCGAGACTGCGGGTGGATTCGACACGGAATACCGGAAGGCGGGCGATGACGTGGACTTCTGCTGGCGGTTGCAGACGAGCGGGCAGGTGATCGCGTTCAGCCCGGCGGCGATCGTGTGGCATTACCGGCGGTTTAC
>Ga0302320_10011851_pt1 | contig 18391 bp, 16 predicted proteins | sample Bog_T0_3_FD_202130 | JGI IMG/M metagenome (GOLD analysis project Ga0302320, IMG submission 202130) | Peat permafrost microbial communities from Stordalen Mire near Abisko, Sweden - Bog_T0_3 | ecosystem: Environmental > Terrestrial > Soil > Wetlands > Peat | place: Sweden: Abisko, Stordalen Mire...
GTCAGGGTAGGCGGGCGCATGGCGCAGATTCTCCGCCAGCGTGGCGCCGGTGACGGTGAGGCAATCGCCGTGCAGCAATCCGGCATCCAGGAGGGTTCTCATCAGCGGCTGAATGCCGCCGATGGCGACCAGGTCGGACATGGAAAATCGGCCGCTGGGGCGCAGCTCCGCCAGCACCGGCACTCGCTTGCCGATTCGGCTGAAGTCGGCGAGCGCGAGTTTGACGTTCGCCGACGACGCCATCGCCAGCAGATGCAGCACGGCATTGGTCGAGCCGCCGAGCGCGATGGTCACGGTAATCGCATTCTCGAACGCCTTGCGGGTCATGATCTGGCGCGGGCGGATTCCACGCTTGATCAGATTGACGACGGCGGCGCCGGCGCGCGCGCAGTCGTCGCGTTTCTGGTCGGAAACGGCTTCCTGGGCGGAACTGTTGGGGAGGCTCATGCCCAGGGCCTCGATGGCGCAGGCCATGGTGTTGGCGGTGTACATTCCTCCGCAGGAGCCCGGGCCGGGTATCGCAGTGCGTTCGACGAACTTCAGTTGCTGTTCCGTCACCGTCCCCTGGGCATGGCCGCCCACCGCCTCGAACACGGAAACGATGTCGCGCCTGTTGGCTCCGGGCCGGATCGTTCCACCGTAGACGAATACCGCCGGACGGTCGAGGCGCGCGATTGCGATCAAGCAGCCCGGCATATTTTTGTCGCAGCCGCCGAGGGCCACGACCCCGTCGAAGCCCTGCGCGCCGACCACGGTCTCGATGGAATCCGCAATGACCTCGCGGGACACCAACGAGTAACGCATGCCGGGAGTGCCCATCGAGATGCCATCGGACACCGTAATGGTGTTGAAGGTCACCGCCTTGGCGCCCTGCGCTTCCACGGCGGCTGCCGCCAAGCGCGCCAACTCATCGATATGCATGTTGCAGGGCGTCAGGTTGCTCCAGGTCGAGGCAATGCCGACCTGCGGCTTGGCGAAGTCGCCGTCGCCGAATCCCACCGCGCGCAGCATCGCGCGGCTGGGCGCCTGCTTGATGCCGTCGACCACCAGGCGAGAATACTTGCGCGGATCCGATTTTGCTTTTTTGGACATGGGCGACAGCATACCCAATCAAGCGGCCGCGCCGTAGCGCTGCATGAGGTAGCGATAGACTCCGCGCACCGCATGAGCTTCGGCTCCGATGCCGCGGCCCGGGCGATCCTTGGAGTTCCAGGCGTACAAATCGACGTGCATCCAGCGGGGCGACTGGGTCACGAAGCGCTTCAGGAAGAGCGCGCCGAATATCGCGCCGGCAAAGCTCGAAGCCGCGACATTGTTGAGGTCCGCAATCTTGCTGCCCAGTTCATCGTCGTAGCCCGCCCACAGGGGCATCGGCCACAGGCTGTCGCCCTCCGCGGCCGCAACCCGCGCCAGTTCCGCAACGCACGCATCGTCGTTGCCGAAGAGCGCGGGGAGCTCAGGGCCCAAGGCGACGCGCGCGGCGCCGGTCAAGGTCGCAAAGTCGATCATCAGGTCGGGACGCTCCTCGTCGGCCAGCGCCAGTGCATCGCACAACACAAGGCGGCCTTCCGCGTCCGTATTGCCCACCTCGACAGTCAGCCCCTTATGTGTCGCCAGCACATCGCCCGGACGGTAGGCGTTGCCGCTGACGGAATTCTCGACCGCCGGCACCAGCACGCGCAGTTGCGCGCGAATGCGCGAGGTCATGAGCATGTGCGCGAGGGCCAGCGCCACCGCCGCGCCGCCCATGTCTTTTTTCATCAGCGCCATTCCCGCCGCCGACTTGAGGTCCAAGCCGCCGCTGTCGAAGCACACTCCCTTGCCCAGCAAGGTCACGCGCGGCAGCGACTCGCCGCCGGCGGGAAGCCAGCGGATCTCCAGCAGACGAGGCGCGCTTACGCTGGCGCGGCCGACGGCGTGAATGGCGGGAAAATTCCCTTGCAGCAATTCATCGCCCAGCCATTCCCGGAACACGCCCCGGTGCCGCTCCGCCAGCCGGCGCGCGGCCGCGCCGAGCTCCGCAGGCCCGAAATCCGCGGTCGGCGTGTTGATCCAGTCGCGCGCCATGGTGAGCGCCTCGGCGGCCAGCGCCACGTACGCCGCATCCGCATTGGCGGGCATTTCCAGCAGCGCGGCGCGCTCTGATCTAGCAAGCCGATAGCGCTCGAAGCGATACGCGCCGTAAGCAAACCCTAGGGATAGCTGCGTCGCCTCGGAATCCGTGAACTGCTGCGCCAGTTCAAAGCGCCGCGGCGGCAGGCGTTCGGGCAGCCCCGCTGCGTGCCATAGCGACAGCTCGCCTTGCCGCTTGCCCAAGCCCGCGACCGCGCCGGCCAAGGCGCCGTCCGCGTCCGGCAACAGCAGCACTCGGTGCTTCTCGCCTCTGAACCTTTGCTCGGCGAGCCACCGCGCCGCCGGCGGCGAAGGCGCCGGCCACGCGTCGATTTCATCCTCGTACAACAGCCACAGCGGCACCACGGCAGAGTTATCGGCGCTCATGAAACACTCCTGCAGGATCTTGCATCATAGGAGATTCTGTGGTGCTATTTGCGGTTAGTTAGGGCGCTTCGCAAGATTCTAAAGGACCCCGCTCAGGCTGCAACAGCCGCACACGCGGGGTCTCGTTATTTCTAGGGCATGATAAGGAGAACCCCATGCGTTTGTACTCGCACAAAGATGTCGACAAGAAAGCCCTGCGCGGCGCCCGGATCGCCGTCCTCGGCTACGGCAGCCAGGGCCGCGCCCATGCGCTCAACCTGCGCGACAGCGGCTACGACGTCGTGGTGGGCGTGCGCAAGGGCGCGAGCTGGAACAAAGCCAAGAAGGACGGCCTGAAAGTGCTGGCGCCGCAGCAGGCGGTGGACGGCGCCGACCTGATTGCCATGCTGGTTCCCGACCTGACGCAAAAGCCCCTGTACGCCGAGCTGAAGACGTTCATCAAGAAGGGCGCCACGCTGCTGTTCGCGCACGGATTCAACATACATTTCAAGCAGATCAAGCCGCGCAAGGATCTGGACGTGGTGCTGATCGCACCCAAGGGCCCAGGGGATTTGGTGCGGCGCCAATTTCAGCAGGGGCGCGGCGTGCCATGCCTGATTGCCGTGGCTCAGGATTCCTCCAAGCATGCGAAGGCCAAGGCGCTTGCCTATGCCGACGGTATCGGCGGAACCCGCGGCGGAGTGCTCGACACGACTTTCGCCGAGGAGACCGAGACGGATCTGTTCGGCGAGCAGGTGGTGCTGTGCGGCGGCGCCACGGAACTGGTGGTCAAGGGCTACGAGACCCTGGTCGAGGCTGGCTATCAGCCGGCGGTGGCCTACTACGAGTGCCTGCATGAATTGAAGCTGATCGTGGATTTGCTGCACGAGGGCGGGATCACCAAGATGCACCGGTTCATCAGCGAAACGGCCAAGTACGGTGACCTGACGCGCGGGCCGCGGGTGGTCAACAAGGCCACCAAGAAGGAAATGCGCAAGATCTTGACCGAGATCCAGGCCGGCAAGTTCGCGCGCCAGTGGATTGCGGAAAACAAGTCCGGGCGCCGCAAGTACAAGAAATTGCTGAACGCCGACATCCGCCATCCGATCGAAAAGGTCGGCGCGCAACTGCGGGCGCGCATGCCGTGGCTGCAAACCGGGTGACCGCGCGAACCTTGTTCGAGCGGATTTGGGCGGCGCACGAAGTCCTCGCGGAAACCGCCGAGACGCCCGCGGTTCTGTATATCGATTTGCACCTCATTCACGAGGTCACTTCGCCGCAGGCCTTCACGGCACTGAGATCGTTGGGATTGCCGGTTCGCCGTCCCGATCGCACGCTGGGCACCATGGACCACTCGACGCCCACCCGCACCGACCAGGTATTCGGCAATGCGCCGATCCAAGTGGACGCGGCCGCCAAGCAGGTGCGCCAGCTCGAGCAGAACGCCGCCGACTTCGGCATCGAATTGTTCGCAATGCACGATGCAAGGCGCGGCATCGTGCACGTCATCGGCCCGGAACTCGGCTGCACTCAGCCCGGCATGACCGTCGTCTGCGGCGACAGCCATACCAGCACGCATGGCGCCTTCGGCACCCTCGCCTTCGGCATCGGCTCAACGGAAGTCGGCCACGTGTTTGCCACGCAATGCCTGCTGCAGCGCAAGCCGAAAACCTTCGCCGTCAACGTCGACGGCGCACTCCGGCCGGGAGTCACCGCCAAGGACTTGATCCTGGCCATCATCGGCAAGATCGGGGTCTCCGGCGGCACCGGCTATGTATTCGAGTACCGGGGCTCCACCATCGAGGCACTGTCGATGGAAGAACGCATGACCGTGTGCAACATGTCGATCGAGGCCGGCGCGCGCGCGGGCATGATCGCACCGGATGAAACCACTTTCGAATTCCTCAAAGGCAGGCCGCGGGCGCCGCAGGGCGCCGACTGGGACGCGGCCGTTGCGCGCTGGCGCAGCTTCGCAACCGATCCCGGCGCCCATTTCGACGCATCCGTCGACATCGATGCCTCGCGCCTGGAGCCCATGATCACCTACGGCACCAATCCGGGAATGGTGGTGCCCATCAGCGGCGCCATCCCTGAGCGAACCGGCGACGGCGTTTTCGACAAGGCGCTGCGCTACATGGGATTTCACGGCGGCGATGGCATGCTGGGCAAACCCATCGATGTGGTGTTCATCGGCAGTTGCACCAACGGCAGGCTCGAGGATTTGCAGGCGGCGGCGCATATCCTCAAGGGCCGCAAGGTGGCTCCCGGGGTGCGCCTGATGATTGTGCCAGGATCGCAGCAGGTCAAGCGCGAGGCCGAGGCCGCGGGATTGGCGGATATATTCAAGGCGGCGGGTGCGGACTGGCGCGAGTCTGGGTGCTCGATGTGCCTCGGGATGAACGGCGACACCGTTGCGCCGGGCCAATATTCGATCAGCACCAGCAACCGCAATTTCGAGGGACGCCAAGGCGTGGGCGCGCGCACCTTGCTGGTCAGTCCCTACACGGCGGCCGCCAGCGCCGTGCGCGGCCGCATCACCGATCCGCGGGAGCTCTTATGATGCAACCGCTCAAGCGCTTTCGCTCCGGCACGGTGGTGATCCCGTCGAGCAACATCGACACCGATCAAATCATTCCGGCGCGCTTCCTGACCACCACCCACAAGGAAGGATTGGGCGCCCAGCTGTTTGCCGATTGGCGCTACGCGCCGGATGGCACGCCGCAGCCTGACTTCGTGCTCAATCGACCGGAATCGCGCGGCTGCCGGGTGCTGGTGGCCGGACGCAACTTCGGCTGCGGCTCGTCGCGCGAACACGCCCCCTGGGCACTGCTCGATCATGGCTTCCTGGCGGTGATCAGCACCGAGATCGCCGACATTTTCCGCAGCAACTCGCTCAAAAATGGCTTATTGCCGATCACAGTCGATGAGGCGACGGCGCAATGGCTGCTGATGCATCCCGGCGCCGAGGTGGACATCGATCTTCAGGCGTCGCTCCTGAGGCTGCCGACCGGCGTCGCGGTGAGCTTCCCGATCGAGGCCTTCGCGCGTCATTGCCTGCTGAGCGGTCTGGACGAATTCGGCTATCTGCGCAGCAAGCTGGCCGACATCGAACGCTATGAAGCCGGGCGGGCCTCGAGGGACGCCTAGTTGCAGGCATTGATCGCAGTGCTGGCCGGCGACGGCATCGGCGCCGAGGTGACCACCGAGGCGGTGCGGGCGCTCGCGGCGCTGGCGGCGAATTTCGGACACGAGTTTCGGTTCGAGGCGGCGCTGCTGGGCGGAGCCGCCATTGACGCCACCGGCGATCCCCTGCCCGCGGCCACCCTGGATCTGTGCCGGCGCGCCGACGCGGTGCTGCTCGGCGCCGTCGGCGGCCCGAAATGGTCGGACCCCGAAGCCAAGGTGCGTCCCGAGCAAGGACTGCTGCAACTGCGCAAGGCGCTGGGACTGTTCGCCAACTTACGCCCCGTGGCGCCGCATCCGGCGCTGCGCGATGTCTCGCCGATCAAAGCGGAATTGCTGCACGGCGTGGACATCATGGTGGTGCGCGAGCTTACGGGCGGAATATATTTCGGCGACAAGGGCCGCACGGCGACCGAGGCATTCGACGTCTGCCGTTACACATTGGACGAGGTCGAGCGCGTGGTGCGCCTCGCGGCAGGCCTTGCGCGGGCGCGCCGCCGCAAGCTCACCTCGGTCGACAAGGCCAACGTGCTGGAGACCTCGCGGCTGTGGCGAAGCTGCGTCGACCGGCTGCTGCCGGTGGAATTTCCGGACGTGGCCTTCGAGCACATGCTGATCGACTCCGCGGCCATGCATCTGATCAAGCGGCCGCGCGACTTCGATGTGATCGTCACGGAAAACATGTTCGGCGACATTCTCACCGACGAAGCCTCGATGCTGGCTGGATCGATGGGGCTGCTGCCGTCGGCTTCGCTGGGCCAAACCGGCCGCGGCGGCCTGTTCGAGCCCATCCACGGCTCCGCGCCGGACATTGCCGGCCGCGGCATCGCGAATCCGTATGCCGCCATCTTGAGCGCCGCCATGCTGCTGCGCTACTCACTGCAACTCGAGACCGAGGCGAGCGCCTTGGAATCGGCGGTCTCGCGCGCCGTGGTGTCCGGGGCGCTGCCTGCCGACCTGGCCCCCGCCGGCCGGCAGGCGATTACGACGCGTGCAGCAGGCGATGCGGTTCTGGCTGCGCTGTAGCCGCGCGCTCGAGGCCGGCGCGTAGATCGGCCACGAGGTCCGCGGCATCCTCGATGCCGACCGACACCCGCAGCAGCCCGGGACCGATTCCGGCACGCAGGCGCGCGGCCTCGTCCATGCCGGCATGCGTCATGCTCACCGGGTGGGCGATCAGGCTCTCCACACCGCCCAAGGATTCGGCCAGCGAAAAGCATTCGAGACCGTTCAAGAACGCCGCGACCGCGCCCTCGCCGCCGGCCAGCTCAAAACTCAGCATGGCGCCGAAGCCGCTCTGTTGGCGTCGCGCGATGTCGTGGCCCGGATGGTGCTCAAGACCGGGATAGAACACGCGCTGCACTGCGCTGTGGCCGTTGAGGAATTCCACGACCGCCGCCGCATTCTCGGCATGCACGCGCATGCGCGCGTGCAGGGAGCGAATGCCGCGCAAGGTCAGGTAGCTGTCGAACGGCGACCCGGTCACGCCGATGGCGTTGGCCCACCACGCCAGTTCTCGATGCAGCTCAGCAGTAGCCGCGATCACCGCGCCGCCCACCACGTCGCTGTGCCCGTTCAGATACTTGGTGGTGGAATGCATCACCAGATCGGCTCCCAGCGCCAGCGGCTGCTGCCAGATCGGCGACAGGAAAGTGTTGTCGACCACCACCAGCGCACCCACTTCGTGCGCCGCGTCGGCGATCGCGCGGATATCGACCACGCGCAGCAGGGGATTGCTCGGGGTTTCGATCCACACCAGCTTCGGCTGTTCCTTGAGCGCCGCGCGCAGCGCGGCCACATCGCTTTGGTCGACGAAGTCCACCTTGAGATTGCCCTTGGCCTGCAAGCCGGCCAGCAGACGATAGGTGCCGCCGTAGCAATCGTGCGGCGCCAGCACCTTGGCGCCCGCCGGCAAAGCCGCCACGATCAGCGTGATTGCGGCGATTCCAGTGCAGGTCACCACGGATCCGGCGCCGCCTTCAAGATCCGCCAATGCGGCGCCGAGCTGATCGCGGGTCGGATTGCCGGAGCGCGTGTAATCGTAGGTCCGCGGCCGGCGATAGGCCTCAAAGGCGAAATTCGACGACAGGTAAATCGGCGGCACCACCGAGCCATGCTCGGCGTCGGATTCGAGCCCGGCTCGAACCGACCGCGTCGCGATATTCTTCTTGGTACCCGACCTTCTGCTCATGTGTTCTCCGCTAAGGCGTGCTTGACGATGGGAATCAAGGCCGCGGCTTCCTTCAGGAACGCATCGTGGCCAAAAATGGAATTGATTTCGATGAGCTGGCGGGGTCCGCTCAAGCGGGCGGACAGCGCCTGCATGTCGGCGAACGGCACGAGTTGGTCCTCGCGCACGGCGATCAAGGTCGCCGGCGTGCGCACCAGGGTTGCGTCCATGGAATGCAGATCGATCGATTCGCTCAAGGAGAGAAAGGACTCGGCGCGATAGGTCTGCACGTATTCCTCTCCACGCGCGAACAAGTAATCCTCGATCGGAAATCGGAAGCGGTCGATCTCGCGCACCGGTGGGCCGCCGAAGCGCAATGCAAATTCCACCTGGCTGCGGTAAGTGGCCATCGCAAGCGCGCGTGCCAGCTTCAAGCCCGAAGGGCCGTCGCCGCGCGCCAGCGCCTCGCGCACGATCTGGCGCTGCACGCTGCGCCACGCGGTCGAGAGCACTTGGGATTTATCGGCGGCGCTCAAGATCACCAGCCGGCCCACGAGTGTTGGGTAGCGCTCCGCGAAGCACAGTCCCACCATGCCGCCGTAGGAGGCCCCGACAATGGCGTGCAGCGATTTCAATCCCAGGTGGGTGACGACATGCTCGAGAGCCGCCGCCTGATCGTAGGCGCTGATGGGCGGAAACTTGCGCTGTCCGTCCGGCGTCGAACTCGCGCCGCGGCCGCCGAGGTAGTCCAACCCAAGGACCCGGTACTGGCGAGTGTCGACCCCGAGGCCAGGGCCGACTATTTCCGGCCACCAACCATCGCCCGCGGACGCGACCACGCGATGCGCGGAAATTCCGCCCAACACCACCACCACCGGCGCGTCCGCAGGGCCCACCAGGCGATATGCGATTTTCGCGGGCGCGAGTTCGTCGCCGTAATGCAGGCGCCACGGAGCCGGCAGGCCCAAGGTCTCGTCGCGATGAGTTGAAGAATGGTCAGCCAAAAAAGATTCGCTCCTCGAGAGGTTGACATAACCCCTGCGGAGCGCCGACGCTCGTTGCGCCGCGCAATGGCGGCAAAACCGCGCTCGCGCGACCGCCCATCTACCGGTTGCGGCCTTTTGAGCCTTCACCGCAGGAGTTGGCACCGTTCCGAAGGCGGTTTAAGGCCCGTGGTGGTTGCCCCGGCTTCTAAGGGCCTTTCCCTCAGCCGGTCTAGATGGACCATGGAATCTTAAGGAGGCGGCCGCGCGGCGTCAAGCCAATTTGCTTGCGCATCCCCCGACTAATGTATTAATGTATTAGTACATTAGTACATCGTGCAATGAGAGAGCAGCGCATGAAGACCAACCGGCCCGTCAGCCTGCGCCAGGAGCAACAGCACGAACGTGCGCTGTACGCGGCGATCTTGAGCCTGGCCAGCGTCGATGAATGCCGCAGCTTCTTCCGCGATCTGTGCACCCCGGCCGAATTGCAGGCCATGGCGGATCGCTGGGCGGTGGTCGAGCTGCTGCAGCGCGCGCTGCCCTACCGCGAAATCCACAGACAGACGCGAGTCAGCGTGACCACCATCGGGCGCGTCGCCCGCTACCTCAGCGCCGGTCACGGCGGATATCGCTCGGTCACCGAGCGGCTGAAGCAGAACCCATGACGCCGCAGCCGCCCGACCCCATGCGCCTGAAAATCGCGGTGCAAAAGAGCGGCCGGCTGACCGAGCACTCCTTGGATTTGCTGTCGCGCTGCGGGCTCAAGTACAGCCGCGGCAAGGACCAGCTCATGTGCTACGGGGAGAACATGCCGCTCGACGTGCTGTTCGTGCGCGACGACGACATCCCGGACCTGGTGCAGGAGGATGTATGCGACCTCGGCCTGGTCGGATTGAATGTCATCGAAGAGAAGCGCCTGGCATTTCAAGCCCGCGGCGTGGGACCGCTGTTCGAGATCGCGCAGCTGCTGGATTTCGGACGCTGCCGGCTTTGCATCTCGGTTCCCGACGGCTTCGACTACCAGGGCGCGGCGTCGTTGGCGGGAAAGCGCATTGCCACGACCTATCCGCACATACTGTCGCGGTTTCTCGCGCAGCGCGGCGTGCGCGCCGAAGTGGTGGTGTTGTCGGGCTCCGTGGAAATCGCGCCGCGCCTGGGCCGCGCCGATGTGATTTGCGATCTGGTCTCGACCGGATCCACGCTTGCCGCCAATCATCTGCGCCAGGCGGAAGTCATCTTGGACAGCCAGGCGGTGCTGATCAGGACGCCGGTGCCCATTCCCGCGCACAAGCGCGAATGGACACGGCGGCTGTTGATGCGCATCGACGGCGTCGAGCAGGTGAAGGGCAGCAAGTACATCATGCTGCACGCGCCCCGCTCCGCGCTGCCGGCGATCGCCAAGCTGCTGCCGGGAAGCGAAACACCGACCGTCATTCCGCTCGAAGGGCGCGGCGACCGCGTCGCGGTGCATGCCGTGTGCCGCGAGCACGTCTTCTGGGAGACTCTCGAGGAACTCAAGGCGGTGGGCGCGAGCTCCGTCCTGGTGCTCCCAGTCGAGAAGATGCTGGCATGAGGTACGGGCGGTAAGCATGCGCATTCTCGCTTGGAATTCCCTGTCCGATGTCGAGCGGGAGGCGGCGCTGCGGCGGCCGGCGCAACGCGATGCCGCCAACGTTCGCGCCGCGGCGCGCGACATCATCGACGCGGTGCGGCGCGACGGCGATGCCGCGTTGCGCGCGCTCACCCAGCGCTTCGACGGGGTATGCTGCGAGTCGCTGGAAGTGACGCCGCAGGAGTTTCTGCAGGCAGAGCGCAGCCTCGACAGTCGTCAGCACGCCGCGATCGACACGGCGCTGTCGACCGTGCATTTGTTCCACGCAGCACAGCTGCCCGCGCCGCTGCGGGTGGAGACTGCGCCGGGTGTGGTATGCGAGCGCGTCAGCGTGCCGGTGCGCGCCGTCGGGCTGTACGTGCCCGCCGGCATGGCGCCGCTACCCTCCACCGCCATCATGCTGGCGGTGCCTGCGGCCATTGCCGGCTGCCCGCTGCGCGTCATGTGCACGGCGCCGTCCCGCGGCGGCGGCGCCAACCCAGCCGTGCTGGCGGTTGCGCGCAAGGCCGGGGTCGATCGCGTGTTCAAAGTCGGCGGCGCGCAGGCCATCGCCGCCATGGCATACGGCACCGCCACCATCCCGAAATGCGACAAGCTGTTCGGCCCGGGCAACGACTGGGTCACTGCGGCCAAGCTGCTGGTGGCGAACGATCCGGCCGGCGCGGCTGCCGACCTGCCCGCAGGCGTGACCGAGGTAATGATCATTGCCGATGACGGCGCGCGCAGCGCGTTCGTCGCCGCCGACCTGCTTGCCCAGGCGGAGCACAGCAGCCTGGCTCAGGCCCTGCTCATCACCACCTCGATCCGGCTGGCGCAAGCCGTCGCCGGCGAGGTCAAGCGCCAGGCGGCGTCACTGTCGCGCGCGGCCGTGCTGGCGGAGTCGGTACCCAATATGCGGCTATTGGTGGTCGACTCCTTGGAAACCGCTTTTGACATCGCGAATTGTTACGCGCCCGAGCATTTGTTGCTGCAGGTACGCGAGCCGCGTGCGTGGCTCAAGTGTGTGCGCGCCGCCGGCGCGGTGTTTCTCGGCGACTGGTCGCCCGAAGCCCTGGGCGACTACTGCAGCGGACCGAATCACACGCTGCCCACCTACGGCTTCGCCAAGGCATACAGCGGCCTGTGCACGGAAGACTTCCAAAAACGCATCACCATCCAGGAAGTCACGCGCGCCGGCCTGCACGGCCTGGGGCCCACGGCGCAGGTCCTGGCAGCGCTGGAAGGGTTGGATGCGCATGCGGCGGCGGTGGCCGTGCGTCTCCAGGCATCATGAGCCCCATCCTGTGTTTGGCGCGGCCGGAGATTCGCACCCTCACGCCTTATGCGCACGCCGCGTGGATGCCGTCGCTGACGCGCCTGCATGCCAATGAAGCGCCGTGGCGGCCTCTCGGCGATGGCACGCGGGCGGGTCTCAATCGCTATCCGGAACCGCAGCCGCGCGCGCTCATCGAGCGCCTGGCCGAGCTCTATGCCGTTCCTGCCGAGTGCGTGCTGGCCACGCATGGCAGCGACGAGGCGATCGATCTGTTGTCGAGAATCTATTTGCGCGCCGGCGTGGACGGCATCTTGCAGTGCACGCCGACCTTCGGCATGTACCAGACAGCGGCGCGCATTCAGGGGGCACGGGTGCTCGAGATTCCCCTGGACCGGGCCCGCGGCTGGCGGCTGGACCCGCAACAATTGCTGGCCGCTTGGCAGCCTTCGATCAAGCTCGTGTACCTGTGTTCGCCGAACAATCCCACCGCTAACCTGCTCGAGCCTGAAGCGCTGGAATCGGTGTGCAATGCCCTGGACGGCAGGGCCATCGTGGTAATCGACGAGGCCTATATCGAATGGTCGCGCTGCGCCAGTCGCACGCACTGGCTGGGCCGCTACAAGACTCTGGCAATATTGCGCACTCTATCCAAGGCGCATGCCCTGGCAGGAGCGCGCATCGGCGCATTGCTCGCCGATCCCGAATTGATTCAGCTTGCAAGACGAGTGGTTCCGCCCTATTCCCTATCCCAGCCCAGCGTGGAGGCCGCGTTGACCGCACTGCAACCCGCCGAGATCAGCGCCTCGAGACTCAAGATAGATGCACTGCTCGGCGAGCGCGAGTACCTGCGCCAGGGCCTGGAAGCGTCGCGCTGGGTAAAGACCGTGTGGCCGAGCGATGCCAATTTCCTGCTCATCGACTGCCGGGACGCGGACCGGTTCATGCGCGACAGCATGGCCGGCGGCTCGCTGGTGCGCGACCTGCGCTCCCACCCAACGCTTTCGCGCTCGCTGCGGGTCTCGGTCGGCACACGCCCGCAAAACGCTGCGCTGCTGCGCAGCTTGGAGTCGACATGAGCGGGCGACACGTCCTGTTTGTGGATCGCGACGGCACCCTGGTCGAGGAACCGCCGGACGAGAAGGTGGACTGCCTGGAGAAGATTCGCCTGCTGCCGGGCGTCATTCCGGCGTTGCTCGATCTGAAGCGCGCAGGCTTCGCCTTCGTGATGGTGACCAATCAGGACGGGCTCGGCACGCCGAGCCTGCCGCGCGAGCGTTTCGATCCCGCGCACCGTTTCATCCTGCATCTGTTCGCCTCCCAGGGAGTCGAATTCGAGGCCGTGTTCATCTGCCCGCACTACGAGCGCGAGGACTGCGCCTGCCGCAAACCCAAGATCGGCATGCTGCGGCAGTACCTGGACGATGTTGCCATCGACAAGGGCCGCAGCTTCATGATCGGCGACCGCCTCACCGACCTGCAATTCGCGGCGAATCTCGGCGTGGAAGGCCTGCGCGTGCTGCAGGACGGCAGCGCCCAGGAAACCTGGCCGGCGATCGCGCGCCGCATCCTCGAGCGAGCGCGCTGCGCCAACGTGCATCGGCAGACGCAGGAAACCAACGTCGCGGTCCGGATCGATCTGTCCCGCGAGCAGCCGATCGCCGTTGCCACCGGGCTGGGATTTTTCGATCACATGCTCGAGCAAATCGCCCGGCACGGCGGCTTTTCCCTGCAGCTCAAATGCAGCGGCGACTTGCACATCGACGAGCACCACACCGTCGAGGATTGCGCGCTCGCCTTGGGGCAGGCGCTGCGCGAGGCGCTCGGCGACAAGCGCGGCATCGCCCGCTACGGCTTCCTGCTGGCGATGGACGAGGCGGAAGCGCAGATCGCGCTCGACCTCTCGGGCCGGCCCTTGTTTGCATGGGAGGGTCGCTTCGGCCGCGAGCGCGTCGGCGAGCTGCCCACTGAACTGGTGCCGCATTTCTTCCGCTCCCTGGCCGAAACCCTGGGCGCCGCGCTGCACATAAGCGTGCGCGGCGAGAACACGCACCATATGGTCGAGTCCTGCTTCAAGGGCCTGGGCCGCAGCCTGCGCCAGGCGATACGGCCCGACGGCAACGAGCTGCCGAGCACCAAGGGGAGCTTGTGACCGCACGCGACGTCGTGATAGTCGCCAGCGGCGGCGCCAACATCGCCTCGCTGCAATATGCGCTGCAGCGGCTGGACACCACCACCGAGGTGTCGGCCGACAGCGCGAGAATCCGCGCCGCCACGCACGTGATATTGCCGGGTGTCGGCGCCGCCGCGGATGCAATGTCGAGATTGCGGCGCGCACAGCTGCTGCAGGTCATACCCAGCCTGACCCAGCCAGTGCTCGGCATTTGCTTGGGGATGCAATTGCTTCACGAGGAATCCGCCGAAGGACCGGTCGCCTGCCTTGGCATCATCCCCGGGCGCGCCACGCGCTTCGCCGACGCGCCGGGCCGCCCGGTGCCGCACATGGGCTGGAACACCCTGCAGCTGCGCCGGCCGTGCGCTTTGCTGGCCGGATTGGCCGACGCGGACTATGCGTATTTCGTGCACAGCTACGCCCTGCCGGTCGGCGAGGCTACGGTGGCGGCATGCTGCTATGGCGATGGTTTCAGCGCCTGCGTGCAATGGAACAACTTCTACGGCGCGCAATTTCATCCCGAGCGATCCGCGGCGGTGGGCGCGCGGCTGCTGCGCAATTTTCTCGCCCTGTGAGCGCATGCGCCTGATCCCCGCCATGGACCTGCGAGCCGGACGCTGCGTGCGGCTGATGCAGGGCGACTTCGACGCCGAGACTCGCTATGACACCGATCCGCGCGCCTTGCTCGGCAAGTATCGCAGCCTGGGGGCCGATTGGCTGCACGTGGTGGATCTTGACGGCGCTCGCGACGGCGGCCGCGCCGGCGGCCGCGCCGGCAACGATGCTGTCATCGCGAAGCTGGCGGCCGAGAATGCGCTGAATCTGCAAGTGGGCGGCGGTCTGCGCGATGCCGCGGCGGTTGCACGCATGCTCGATCTGGGCGCGGCCCGCGCGGTGATCGGCAGCGCCGCGATCACCGATGTCGAGGCGGTGCGCAGCTGGTTGGGGCGCTTTGGAGCCGAGCAGCTGACCCTGGCCTTCGATGTGCGCCTGGATGGGAACGGCGTTCCGCGGGTCACGACCCATGGATGGCAGGAGCAATCGCAGGTTTCGCTGTGGGACGCCGTCGCGAATTTCGCGCCTGCCGGCCTCGTGCACGTGCTCTGCACCGACGTCAGCCGGGATGGCGCGCTCACCGGTCCGAACGTCGAGTTGTATCGCAGCGCGGCGCGCCGTTATCCGCGCCTGCAATGGCAGGCCTCCGGCGGAATCCGCGATTCGCGCGACTTGCACGCGCTTGCCGATGCCGGAGCCTCAGCGGCCGTCAGTGGCCGGGCGCTGCTCGAGGAACTGATCCCAACGCAGGAGCTGCAAGCATTCTTGCCAAACGCATAATCCCCTGCCTGGACGTGCGCGGCGGACAGGTCGTCAAGGGCGTGCGTTTCCGCAATCATCGGGTCGTCGGCGGCATCCTCGAGCTGGCAGCGCGCTACCGCGATGAGGGCGCCGACGAATTGGTGTTCTACGACATCGCCGCGAGCCCGGAGGGCCGCTCGGTGGACCGTTCCTGGGTGGCGCGGGTCGCACGCACTCTGGACATTCCGTTCTGCGTGGCCGGTGGAATCCGCTGCGTCGCGGACGCCGAGCAGGTGCTGGCGGCCGGCGCCGACAAGGTCTCGGTGAATTCGCCCGCCCTGTCCGATCCTGATCTGATCGATGCCTTGAGCGCGCGCTTCGGCGCGCAGTGCGTGGTCATCGGGATCGACAGCCAAAGCATCGGCGATGACTATCGGGTGCAGCAGTTCACCGGCGATGCAGCGCGCGTCCGGGACACTGCGCGCCGAACTCTGGAATGGGTGCTCGAGGTGCAATGCCGCGGCGCCGGCGAAGTTGTGCTGAACTGCATGGCCAGCGACGGAGTGCGGATCGGATACGACTTGCAGCAGTTGCGGGCGGTGCGCGCGCGCTGCCGGGTGCCGCTGGTGGCCTCCGGGGGCGCCGGCCTTCCTGAACATTTTGCGCAGGTATTTTTGCAGGCCGGGGTCGATGCGGCGCTCGCCGCCGGCGTGTTTCACTCGGGTGAGATTGCGATTCGGGACCTGAAGCGACAGCTGCGCGCCGACGGCATCGAGGTACGTCCATGACCACATTGCAGGAACTCAAATGGGACCGCTCCGACGGCCTGCTGCCGGCCATCGTCCAGGATTGCAACAGCGGCGCGGTGCTCATGCTGGCCTACATGAACCGGCACGCGTTGGAGCTGACCTGCTCGACTGGCCGCGTGACATTTTGGAGCCGCAGCCGCGGCCGGCTCTGGACCAAGGGCGAGACCTCGGGTCATTACCTCGAGTTGCGGGAAATCGCCGCGGACTGCGACGGCGATGCCATCCTCGTGCTGGCCAACCGCAAGGGGCCCGCCTGCCATCTGGGAACCACCACCTGCTGGGGCGAGAATCCGCCGCGCGCCGCCGCCGAACGCATCGCTTTCGTGAGCGTTCTCGAACAGTTCATTTCGCAACGCATTGCGCTGCGGCCCGACGGCAGTTACACCGCCCAGCTGGTGGCTGAAGGAACGCGCCGCATCGCCCAAAAGGTCGGCGAGGAAGGGCTCGAGCTCGCGCTCGCCGGCGTCGGGGAGTCAGACCAGGAGATCATCGGCGAGGCGGCGGACCTGCTCTATCACACCCTGCTGCTGCTGCAGGTCAAGCAGCTGTCGCTGGCGCAGGTCGTGGCCGAACTCGAGGCGCGGCACGCCGGGCGGCGCCCGGCTTAAATCGGGCCGCCCTGCACGTGCCGGCCTCCACGCGCCGTTGCCGTCGCTGTTTTTTCGTATTATCATCAAAATAATATAACGAGTAATGCCACGCAGCTGGCAAAGGGATGGTTATGACTCGCGACGCGCACATGTCCCGTGGTATTGCCGGTGTATTGGCGCGCTGCGCCGCAGGGCTGGCGATCTGCGCGGCAACGCTGCATTTGGGCGCCGCGCGCGCGGCCGATGCCGCTGGCGCCGCCGCGAATGCCGCCGACGCCGATACCTTGGAGACCATCACGGTGTCGGCGCGCAAGCGCGATGAGTCGCTCGCCAACGTCCCGGTCAGCATCACCGTGTTCACCGGCGAATCGCTGGAGAACTACAACATCCAGTCATTCACCGACTACGCGACCAAGACCCCCAATGTGTCATTCAGCTACGGTGGCGGCCCCACCGGCATCTCGGACGCGCGCACGGTGGCGATCCGGGGCATCACCGGCCAAAACCTCTACGGCACGGCCGGCGCCACCGGCTTTTATATCGACGACACGCCGGTGCCGGGTTCGGTCGATCCGCGCGTGCTCGACATCGACAACATCGAGGTGCTGAAGGGCCCGCAAGGCACGCTGTTCGGCGAAAGCTCGCTCGGCGGCAACGTGCGCCTGATCACCAGGAAGCCGAACGTCGACAAGGATGACTTCAGCTTCATGGCTGATGCGGGCATCACCTCGGGCGGCGGCAGCGCCGACGGCGGCGGCAATGTCATCGGCAACGTGGTGTTGGTGCCGAACGAACTGGCGGTGCGCGCGGTGCTGTTCTACAACAATGATGCCGGCTACCTGACGCGCACCTTCCCGACCGACCCAAATGGCCCCGGCGCCACCGATCCCGCGGCGTCGGTGGCGCGCAGCAGCGTCGGCAATCAGGGCGACGTGAGCACCTATGGCGGCTCCGTGGCCTTCCTGCTGAAGGCCACCGAGAACTTCGAGGCCCGTTTGCGCGTCATGTTTCAGAATTCCTCGGACCACGGTTTTCCCGCGACCTTCGCGCCGCTGCCGGCGTTCACTCCGGACTACACCCTGAACCGAGCTTTCGACGTGCAGCCGCATGCCTCGGATGACTGGGCGCTGCCCTCCCTGGACCTGAATTACAAGGGTGATGGCTGGTCGTTCGTCTCCTCCAGCAGCTTCTTCTACCGGCATACGCGCGACATCGAGGACTCGACCTACGGCACCCAGCAGGTGCTGGAAAATTACTACCAGGTCACCACTTTGCCTGCGCAGCCCTATCTCTGGGACGGCGAGCACTACCACGATCAGATCACCGAAGAAATGCGCGTGGCCTTCGACCCGTGGCACAACCTGAGCGGCACCGTCGGCGCCTTTTGGTCGCAGACGCATACCAAGTTCTACATCCCGCCGACTTACGCCAACGGCCTGGTGGCGGCGAGCGCCGGCAACACGGTCGTGGGGGCGTGGCCGAACGATGAGATCTGGACGCAGACCAATCCGGCCGTGCAGAAGGACAAGTCGCTGTTCGGCGAGCTGTACTACAAATTCCTCGATAAGTTCACCTTGACCGTCGGCGCCCGCCAGTACTGGCTGTCGCAGGAATCGGACTTCACTGCCGATGGATTCATGAACTTCGGGGCCACTTTGAGCCATCCGGAGGGCAACAGCGAGCATGGGACCGACCCGAAAGTGGGCCTGTCCTATCAAGCCACCGACGATGCCATGGTGTATGCGTCCGCCTCGAAGGGTTTTCGCGCCGGCGGCGCCCAAGCCTACGCGCCGTTCTGCCAGCTTGCGGGCCTGCCGGTGAGCGACATCACCCAATTGAAGT
>Ga0302320_10011852_pt1 | contig 18390 bp, 15 predicted proteins | sample Bog_T0_3_FD_202130 | JGI IMG/M metagenome (GOLD analysis project Ga0302320, IMG submission 202130) | Peat permafrost microbial communities from Stordalen Mire near Abisko, Sweden - Bog_T0_3 | ecosystem: Environmental > Terrestrial > Soil > Wetlands > Peat | place: Sweden: Abisko, Stordalen Mire...
CGCCGAAATTGATTTTGCCCATCCGTGACAAGGGGTCGTCGCCGGTGATGCTTTCAATTTTTCCTGGAATGGCGAGGCACATGGAATTTTCGATTTAAGATTTACAATTTACGATTCGTTGAGCGCGCAGCGCGGCAACGACCTGCCCCAGCGCGATTCCGCCGTCGTTGGATGGCACGCGCTGATGCCAATACGGCTGGAAGCCCTCCGCCTGCAAACGCCGCACGGCGCGCTCGGTCAAATAACGATTCTGAAAACAGCCGCCAGACAGCGCGACACGCATTTTCCCGACGTATTGTGCAACGTCAACAATCGCTTCGGCCAGCGCATTGTGGAATTTAGCGGAAATTTCTCTGACACCAGCGCCGCGTTTCACATCTGCCAAAATCGCTTCAACCATCGGTGACCAATCCAAAATCATTTCCGATTTCCGATTTCCGATTTCCGATTCGCCGGCAGTAGACGTGGCCTTTTCAACCGGCAATCGGCAATCGGCAATCGGTAATGGATAGGCTTCGTCCGTTTCGATTCCGTCGAGCGCAAATTCCAGTTCCATCGCCGCCTGGCCTTCGAACCGCATGGCTTGCCGCAAATTCGCGAGCGAGGCAACGGCGTCAAACAGACGGCCAACGCTGGAAGTTTGCGGTGAGTTCAATTTGCGTCGTAGCATTCCCTCCAATGTACTCAATTCAACCGGCGTAATATCCCGAAATGGAGGCAGATGCTTCATTTTAAATGCTGCGTCGCCAAATAATTCGTAGAGCAAACCGATTGCCGTGCGGTGCGGCTCTCTGACCGCTTTGTCACCGCCCGGCAACCGGAAAGGACGCAGATGCGCGATGCGCTCAATATGCTTATCGGTAACCTGGAAAAATTCTCCACCCCAGATCGTGCCGTCCAATCCGTAGCCGATGCCGTCCCATGAAACGCCAAGTGCAGGTGGATCAATCTCATTTTCAGCCATGCAGGACAAAACATGCGCGATGTGATGCTGGACACTGATTTTGGTAGGACGCGCATTCCCTTGCGCGCCTTCAACGGGCAGAGGACTGTCCGTCCTGCCGGTTAATTCATTGGCAAATTTTGTCGAGAGATAATCCGGGTGCAGATCCGCCGCGATTATCTCCGGTTTTGTTTCGTAATATTTTTCAAAATCGGCGATGACGCGGCGGAAGGCGGTGTTCGCCAGCTCCGCTTCCAGGTTGCCAATATGTTGGCTGATGAAAACCTGGTTTCCAATGGACAACGCGACGGAATTTTTCAAGTGCGCGCCAACGGCCAGGATTAGTTGAGAGTTGAGAGTTGAGAGTTGAGAGTTGAGCGTGATGGGCAATGGCGCATAGCCGCGTGCGCGGCGCAAAACCATCTCGCGGTCAAGCATCACGCGCACAATCGAATCATCCACGTGCCGGACGATGGGGCGGTTGTGGACGAGAAAAACATCGGCGATGTCGCCAAGCCGCTCCAATACTTCGCGCTCATCCGTGCAAATCGGCTCGTCGCTCAAATTACCGCTCGTGGCGACGACGGGAAAACCCAGTTCCGCCATCAACAAATGGTGCAACGGGTTTGACGGCAGCATTACGCCAAGGGTGGGATTGCCGGAGGCAATTGAAGTTGAGAGTTGAGAGTTGGGAGTTGGGAGTCGCCGAAGCAAAACAATCGGCGCTTCGGGTGAACGGAGCAGCCGCTCTTCCAAAGCCGAAACCTCGCAAACGGTCTTTGCGCTTTCCAGCGACGGAAATATCAGAGCGAATGGTTTTTCCTCGCGATGCTTCCGCTCGCGCAGACGGCGGACGGCATCTGCATTACGCGCGTCCACCATCAAGTGAAATCCACCGAGGCCTTTCACGGCGACGATCTGGCCGCGTCGGATGAGTTCGACGGCGTCGAGCAAGGCGTCGTGGTCCCGCGTTAAAGCAGCGCAGACGTCTCTTCTGCCCGACGCAGGAAGGGTGCCTGCGCTACCTTGCCACAATTCCAAACGTGGCCCGCAAACCGGGCAGGCATTCGGTTGCGCGTGAAAGCGACGATTCGCTGGATTGTCATATTCGGCCCGACACCGCGGACACATTGCGAATTGCTTCATCGAGGTATTCGCCCGGTCGTAAGGCAGCGATTCGATGATGCTGAAGCGCGGGCCGCAATTCGTGCAATTCGTGAATGGATAACGGTATCGCCGATTTTTGGGATCAAAAATTTCACGAAAGCAATCGGGACAGGTGGCAATGTCCGGCATCATCAGCGCGGTCTTGCCGCCGCCGGTTTCGCTCTCACGGATTTCGAATGTTTTGTAGCCAGCGGAATCCAACCACGAAGATTCCAAACCTTGAATGAAACTGCGTGGCGGCTTTTCGGTTTCGAGGCAAAGAAGAAATATTTCGAGTGCGGGACGCGGCCCCTCAACTTCGATAAAAACACCCTGCGAAGAATTGTTGACCCAACCGGCGAGTTTTAATTTCTCTGCCAGCCGGAAGACAAATGGCCGGAATCCGACGCCCTGCACCGCGCCGCGAACGGCGAGTTTCAGGCGGATTTTCCCAGCAACCGGATTGACGGTGGATGTCTTCATTCGCCACTTCTATTCTGCGCTAAATCCAGTCCGGCCCTTAACCGTCGGTTGCCAATCTTTGCACAGGAATTGTCAAAAAAAGGTGCGCTTGGGGATGGCTTTTTGTGGAATATATCCGGTGGAATCCTATGCACGAGGTTTCGATCATGGAAAGCGCGGTGCGGATGGCGGTTGACGCCGCGAAGTCGGCGGGCGCCAGCCGCGTGCTGGCGTTGCGCTTGCGCGTGGGGACGTTGAGCGGCGCAGTGCCGGAGGCGCTGCGGTTTGCGTTCGACGTGGTTTGCCGCGATACCATTGTCGAGGGCGCGAGCCTGGAAATGGAATCCGTTGCCGCCGCCGGCTGGTGCCCGGTTTGCCGCGCGGAATTTCAATGCGCGGATTTCATCAGCGAATGTCCCCGCTGCCACAACCCCAACGGCGAGTTGCGGCGCGGGCGTGAACTGGAAATCGCCTCGGTGGAGACAAATTGAATCTCTGAACCGTGGCATCTGACCTGAGACGGCTCTGACTAGGTGTTAAATAATGGAGCGGACTGACGTCCGCTGCTACAGTAATTTACGATTTTATGTGCAAAGAATGCGGATGCGGTCTCGGCGGCGGCGATGTGAAAATTGGCGGCCATTCCCATGATTACGTGCATGACCACGACCATCGCCACCATGAATCGGAACACAAGCACTCGCATGGCAGCAAAACATTGAGCCTGAATCTCTCGCTGCTGGAGAAAAACGACCGGCTGGCGGAACAGAACCGCAGTTTCTTCCGAGCCAAGAAATTGCTGGTACTCAATGTGGTTTCGTCACCGGGTTCGGGCAAAACCACCTTCATCCGCGAAACGGCGGCAAAGCTCGCGGGCCGGTTGCGCCTCGGCGTGATTGTAGGCGACCTTGCGACGGACAACGACGCCGCGCGGCTGCGCACCGCCGGGGTTCCCGTCGTGCAAATCACCACCGGTACGGTCTGTCATCTGGACGCGGACATGGTGTCCAAGGCCGCCGCACAGTTGGATTTGGACAAGCTCGACGTGCTGTTGATTGAAAACGTCGGCAACCTCGTCTGCCCCGCCGACTACGATTTGGGTGAGGATTTGCGCGTGGTGCTGCTTTCCGTCACGGAAGGCGAAGACAAGCCGCTTAAATATCCGCCGATGTTTCATTCGGCACACGTCGCGGTGGTGACGAAAGGCGACATGGCGGCGGCAGCGGGGTTCGACCGCGAGCTGGCATTGCAGAATCTGGAACGCGTAAGCCATCACGCGCGGATTTTTGAACTGTCCGCGAAAACCGGCTACGGCATGAAGGCGTGGCTGGATTTTCTAGCGGAACAACGGGCGAATTGATTTCAACGCAAAGACGCCAAGATGCAAAGGCGCAAGGGGCTGACACGAATTTCACGAATAGCGCGAATTGAAATTGCACTTTCGACGCAAGAAATCCGTTCATCCGTGGTTAAATTTCTTCTCGCCTTGGCATCTTTGCGTTAAATTCGGCTTCAGAGGCAGAGTTTCTGAATCTTTTCCACTGCTTCGACAAAGCCGCGGTGCGCTTCCAGCGTGAGGGTTTCGCTGAAGTCCAGCTTCACGGCGGGAATGGTCAACCACCAGGCTAGTGGCGCGTGGCCGAAAACGTCGCGCGCCAGCGCCAGCATCGTGCGCGGATCGGCGGCGTGCGCCATGAGCTGCGACGATTCGCCGGGTTCGAGCTTGCGGAGCTGCACTTCGCGAGGGGCGTCCACGGCGGCATCTACGAACACCACGGTGTGCGCCCGCGAAACAGGATCGGCGTATTCGGGCGAGAGCTGCTGGCAGATGAGCGTGCGCACGCCGGGCAGATTCAGCTTCTCAACGGCCTCGGCCACGCGCGGGCCGACGCCGTCGTCGCCGCGCAAGGTGTTGCCGTAGCCGATGACCAGAAATCCGGCGGGTTGATTTGTCGTGTGGCTCTCGTTCACCGGTTCAGATTACTGACGATTCTTCGGTTCGCAAACGCGATTACCGCTCAATTTGCCAGCTTGATGGCGGCGAGTTTCTTCAGCGTCCCGATGTCTCTCGACGATTTCACCTCCAGCCGATACCCGTTCCGGCGGATTCATTTTGAGATCGCTAGGAGATTTTGATTTCTACTAATTTTTTAATGGTTGGAATTTCCTCCGTTGAGTTTACGACAAAACGAATCCCACGGCCTTCGGCATATGGCTTTGATTCAGAGAACATTTTCTTAATCGCGGCGGGAAGCGAGCTGGCCAATGCCAAACCGTGGGCCCGCTCGCCAAGAACAATCGCTATTCGAACTTTCTCCTTCTCGGGTGTCAGATAAAGCAGCGTTCGTTTTTTGTGCTGAAGCAGGCAAATGCGGCCAAATTCCGATTTGGATGACTTCCACTCTAGGTCGAGCGGCGAAGCCACGGCTTCCACAGCTCGTATGATGTCGGACCACAAAGCGACGGCAGAGCCGAGAACCTCCTTTAGTTCCGTTTCAGTCGGAGACTTCGTCTTCGCCGGCGTCTTCATTGAATCAACGAGCTGACTTTTTTTCGTGCAGAATTATCTGGTTCCCATCGGGATCAGATATGATGCAGCCGCGACAAGTCGGGATATCAAACGGCTTCTCAGGAAGAGCCGACCTGCTCTTGAGATGTTCCAACGTTGCGTCAAGATCCACAACTTCGAGTGCAACCGTCGCTCCATGAATGCCAGCCTTGTGCTTCTCGTCAGCGGGAGTTATCGCAAGACAATCATTACCAATCTCATATTCAATCCATCGTCCGCCCCAAAAACTGTTGCCCTTGAGTCCTAGTACTCCCTCGTAAAAAACCTGTGAAACTTTTGTGTCCCGCACCGGATACATGACATAGGCGACGTTTTTGAACAGGCTTGTCGGTTGGGCATTCATTTGAGTTGGTGCAGTTGGACGCACATTCAAGTTTTTATCCTCGCGCCAATTCGTTGAGAACCGAACCATCCGACGCAATGAGCCGGATGTGCAGTGGCATCTGGCCGACAGCGTGCGTCGAGCAGCTCAAGCATGGGTCGTAGCAGCGGATGCCGTGTTCGATGCGGTTGAGCATCGGTTCGGGGATGTCGTTGCCGCGGACGTAATGCCGCGCGATTTGGGCGACGGTCTGGTTCATCGCCAGGTTATTCTGGCCGGTGGCGACGATGAGGTTGACCTTTTTGAGCAGGCCATCGCGGTCCACTGTGTAATCGTGGAACAGCGTGCCACGCGGGGCTTCGCTCGCACCCACACCTCGCAGACTGTTGATGCCGGCGTCGGCGCGGAGGTAATCGCTCAACAATTCGGGGTCGTCCATGTAGCGCTCGATGTATTCGAGAGACGCAAGGATTTCGATGAGGCGCGCGTAATGATACAGGAACGACGAGGTGACAGCGCCGCGGCCCACCTTTTTGAAATTTTTCAACTCGGCGTCCGCCTGGGGCACGCCCATCTGTTCGCAGATGTTCAGGCGCGCGAGCGGGCCGACGCGATACATGCCGTCTGGAAAACCGAGCGGTTTGTAATAAGGCGACTTGAGGTAGGACGTGGGCTGCACTGATTCGCCGATGAACTCGTAATACTTTTGAGGATCAAGCTGGTCGGCGATGATGCTGCCGCTGCTGTCGGTGAAACGCAATTTGCCGCCATGATGCTCCCAGGTGCCGTCCAGCGCTACGAGGCCCATGAAAAGCGACGGGAAGTTTCCAAAAATCTGGATTTCGCGCTGGTGGGTTTCCATCGTTTTCTTCCACAGATCAAACGCGACTTTCGTCGTGGCGAAAGCTTCGGGCAACCAGGCGCGAATTTTGGCGCGGCCTTCCTCGGAGAGTGCGCTACGCACACCGCCCGGCACGGCCCACGCAGGATGGATTTTTTTGCCGCCGAGAATTTCGATGATTTCCTGACCGAACTGGCGGAGCCGGATGCCTGCGCGTGCCAATTCCTTGTTCGTGGCGATAAGACCGAAAACATTGCGTTGCGCGGGAAGCGTTTCCCAACCCATCAGAAAGTCCGGCGCACTCAAGTGAAAGAAGCTCAATGCGTGGCTTTGCACGAGCTGACCGAGATTCATCAGGCGGCGCAGCTTATCGGCGGCTGGTGGGATGTTGACTGCCATGATGGCATCGCCCGCCTTCGCCGAGGCGAGCAAATGGCTGACCGGACAGATGCCGCAGATGCGCGGGGTGATGCCGGGCATTTCGGCATAGGGGCGACCTTCGCAAAACTTCTCGAAGCCGCGGAATTCCACGACGTGGAAGATGGCATCGGAGACGTTGCCGGCGTCATCCATAAAAATGCTGATCTTGGCGTGACCCTCGATGCGGGTCACGGGATCAATGACAATGCGTTTTGACATAAATCTTTTTCCGGTAGGGCGGGCAGTCCTCTGCCCACTGGCGGCGCGCACGGAGTGACGCGCCCTACCTCAACCAAATTTTAATTGCGTGCCTTCCAATTTCGGCGTTTTGCCTTCGAGCACCTGGACCATCAGCGCCTTGATGCGGTCGGCCGGCGGCGGGCAGCCGGGAAAAAAGTAATCAACGTGGACGGCTTCATGCACCGGCATCACGCGCTTGAGCAATTGCGGCACGATGCCGTCAGCTTTCGGCACGTTGGGGTTGTTCTGCGCGTTTTCGATGTAGGCGCACTGTAGAACGTTTTCCACATTGCCGACGCCGAGCTGGTCGCGGATGGCGGGGACGTTGCCGGTGACGGCGCAATCGCCGAACGAGACGAGCACCTTGGTCCGCGCGCGGATTTTGTGGAGGATTTCGAGGTTGTCCTCGTTGCAGATAGCGCCCTCGATGAGGCAGATGTCCACGTTGTGCGGGTATTCCTTCACGTCAATGACCGGGCTGTAGACGAGCTCGATCATGCCGGCGAGGTCAATGAGGAACTCGTCGAGGTCGAGGAATGACATGTGGCAGCCGGCGCAGCCGCCGAGCCAGACCGTGGCTACTTTCAAGGATTCCATAATTTCTTCTCCCGTGCGTTGACAATGAATTCGAGTTTGGTGCGGTCGCGTTCCATTTCGGACGCGGTCGAACCCTGATAAAACAGCGCGCCGGTCGGGCAGGACATGACGCATTTGCCGCAGGACGTGCAGGTCTCGGAATCACCCCACGGCTGGTTGAGGTCGGTAATGATTTTGGATTTGCCGCCGCGACCAGCGACGTTCTTGGTGCCCGCGCCCTCGATGTGCCAGCAGACGCGCACGCAACGGCTGCAAAGGATGCAACGGTTGTGGTCCATGCCGAACAGGCGGTGCGTCGCGTCCACACTCCATTTCGGGGTGGTGTAATCGTAGCGCACATGATCCATGCCGAGGCCGTAAGCCAGCGTCTGGAGTTCGCAATGGCCATTGGCCACGCACACGGCGCAGGTGTGGTTGCGCTCGGCGAAAAGCAACTCCAGCGTCATGCGCCGGTATTTTTGCAGGCGCTCGCTGTCGGTCTTGACGTCCATGCCCTCGCTGATTTTTGTCGTGCAGGCGGGCAGCAGCTTGGCGATGCCGGTGACTTCCACGAGGCACAGGCGGCAGGCGCCCAGATCATAAACGCCATCGAGATGGCAGAGCGTCGGGATTTTGATGCCGGCGTCGGTGGCGACATCCAGGATCGTCGCGCCTTCCTCGGCGCTGACCTGTTTCCCGTCAATGGTCAAAGTTTTGGCGGCCATAAAATTTTTCAAGGACTTGATTTTGAACGAATCAATTTGAGAGACCTGGCGTTGAAACCCATTTTCTCTTTCATCGTTTTTTCGGAAGAAAGCACACACAGTGATCCGCTGGTATTAATTCCGCCAACGAATGCGTTGTCTTTCAAATTGAGGGGAATGTAAATTTTGTCGCGCGCGATGCCTTCAGCCGCGACGATTGCGCCATCCAATTTGCCTGTGATGATGTAGTCGGTTGCAAGATTCAGCTTGCGTCCCAGCCAGCCGCGATTGGCATCGAAGCGTCCGCCAATCAGGATCGCGTCGCCTATTTTTCCCGACACGCTTCCGTCGGCATGGATGTCCACCGCGACGGAAAGGTTTTTTTGGTGACACCAAGAAACGATAATCCGCGCGTTTCCTTCCCAATGACCAACCATCGCCGGAGTGATGATGTTTTCGGCCGCATACAGGTTTCCAGGCACCAACAGCGTGGCGAACACTGCCATCAATCCAGCGATAATTGATGTTCTATTCATAATTCATCAATGCGCAGTGGCAGTTTCCTTTTTTAATTCGTCGTTGCCGTGCGGGCCGAATTCGTCGGGCTGGAGCAGTTCCTCGTATTCATTCCGGAAAAACCGCAGCGTGCTCATCGTGGGATTCGGCGCAGTCTGGCCGAGTCCGCAGAGACTGGTGTTGCGCACCATGTCGCAAAGCTCCTCGAGCTTGGCGAGGTCGCGTGCGGTGGCCTTGCGGGCGAGGATTTTTTCCAGCAGATGCAACATCTGCACGGTGCCGGCGCGGCAGGGAATGCATTTGCCGCAGGATTCGTCCATGCAGAATTCCATGAAAAACCGCGCGACGTCCACCATCTTGGTGGAATCGTCCATCACGATCATGCCGCCCGAACCCATGATGGAGCCGAGCTTGCCGAGCGATTCGTAGTCCACCGGCGTGTCGAGATGTTGGGACGGGATGCAACCGCCGGACGGCCCGCCGGTTTGCACGGCCTTGATTTTGCGGCCGTCGGGAGCGCCGCCGCCCATTTCCTCGACAATCTGCCGCAACGGCGTGCCCATTGGCACTTCGATCAGGCCGGTGTTGTTGATTTTGCCGGCGAGCGCGAAGACTTTTGTGCCCTTGCTTTTTTCCGTGCCGATGCCGGCAAACCATTCCGCGCCTTTGCGATAAATCGGCGGCACGTTGGCGAAAGTCTCGAAATTGTTGAGCAGCGTGGGACAGCCAAACAACCCGCTCTCCGCCGGGAACGGCGGGCGCGGACGCGGCGTGCCGCGCTTGCCCTCGACGGAGGCCATCAACGCGGTTTCCTCGCCACAGACAAACGCGCCCGCGCCGATGCGGATATCTATGCTGAAATTGAACGGGGATTCAAAAATGCCGCTGCCGAGCAAGCCGAGCGATTTCGCCTGTTTGATGGCATTTTGCAGCCGTTTAATTGCGAGTGGATATTCGGCGCGGCAATATATGAAGCCCTGGTTGGCACCGACGGCGTAGGCGGCGATGGCCATGCCTTCGAGCACGCTGTGCGGATCGCTTTCGAGTACGCTGCGGTCCATGAACGCGCCAGGGTCGCCCTCGTCGGCGTTGCAGATGACGTATTTCTGCGGGCTTTGCGTCTTGGCGACCGTACCCCATTTGATGCCGGTGGGAAAACCCGCGCCGCCGCGCCCGCGCAAACCGCTCTTGACCATGGACTCCACCACTTCCTTGGGCGTCATCTCGCGGAGCACATGGTGCAATGCCTGATAGCCTTCGGCGGCAATATAAGCCTCGATGCGTTCGGGATCAATCTCGCCGCTGTTGGCCAGGACGATGGACAACTGTTTTTTGAAAAATGGCGCGTTCAGGTCGCCCTGTTTCAACTTGGATTTGCCGCCTTTGAGGGTGCCGATCAATTCACGCGCACCTTCCGGCGTGACTTTTTCATATAGCGCGCCTTTCGGGTCCACGCCGACCAGAGGGCCTTCGCAGCAAAGTTTCATGCAGCCGACGCCGCGCACTTCCACCTCGTCGCTCAAGCCAGCGTCTTTGACCGCCTGTTCGAGGTTCTTCTTTACCCCCGCCGCGTTAGACGACATGCAGCCGGCAGCCATGCAGCAGCGGATGACCGTTTTTTTGCGGGAGGCCAGTTCCCTCTCGGCGATTGCGTTGAGATCATCAATGACCATTTGACATCCATCCTTTCACTTGGGCAACCGCGGTTTCAGGAGTTTGGCGCGGCGTGACCGTGCCGTCGTAGACGACCGCAGGCGCGATGCCGCAGGCGCCGATACACCGGGCGGTCAGCAACGAAAGCTGATTGTCCGGGGTCGTTTCGCCAGCCTTGATTTTTGCGTTCTCCTCGACCGCCGCGAGCACCTTGTCCCCGCCTTTGACATAACAAGCCGTGCCCATGCAAACGACGCAGGTATGCTTGCCCTGCGGTTTAAGGGCGAAGAAATGGTAAAATGTCGCCACACCATAGACGCGGCTGGCGGGCAATTTGAGCCGGTAGGCGACGAATAGCAGCAAATCATCTTCGAGGTAGCCGAACAACTCCTGCGCCTTGTGCAAAATCTCGATCAGCGCATCGTGGCGGTATTGATGTTTCTTCATGTGCGCTTCAAGAATCTTGAAGCGCTTGTCGCCGCTGGCGTGTTCCATCACCGCAGCGACCCGTTTTTGTTTTTCATGTAAAAGTGCGGGCAACATAAGGCTTAAACCGTTGTTTCAACGTTTCAACCAACTGCATCATCAGACAACTTAGATGACACAGCCTAATGGCGGCGGGAAAGGAATACTCCACACGATTTGTTTTTGAATGGACATTTTTTGCGGAGGGCTGAACGGGCGAAAATGCCAACTGAAACATGTCCGATTATTCAACTCATTAAGGTTGTTTCTTTTGGCCCCCAAAGACCAGAAGGACACTGGCCAGAAAAAGTCAAGGGTTTGGCAAGATATGTGTTGAGTCATTCCCCAAATAGAGCAAATTGTCCCGCGCCTGAAGCGGGTTCCATCACCCCATCTGGCGCAAATGGCCCAATATCAATAAATAATTTATGACAAAAACATCAAAATCGAGCAAATACGTATATCTGTTTGGAAATAAAAAAGCCGACGGCAATGGCTCCATGAAGCCGCTCCTCGGCGGCAAGGGAGCAAATCTGGCCGAAATGAGCCGTATCGGACTTCCCGTGCCTCCCGGTTTCACCATGACGACCGAGGTCTGTACTTATTACTACGGCAACAAACGGACCTATCCGAAGGTCCTCGAGGCGCAAGCCCGCGAAGGCATGGCCTTCCTAGAGAAAATCATGGGCACCAAGTTCGGCGACAAGAGCGCGATGCCGCTGCTCGTCTCGGTCCGGTCCGGCGCGCGCGATTCGATGCCCGGCATGATGGACACGATTTTGAACCTCGGCCTCAACGATCAGACCGTAATCGCACTCGTGGCCGCCACGAAAAACGAGCGTTTCGCCTGGGATTGTTACCGTCGTTTCGTACAGATGTATGGTGATGTCGTGATGGGCGTACAGAAGGGCAAGGACGAGGACCACGAGCCGTTTGAAGTCGTCATCCACAGTTTCAAACACGAGAAGTATCATGCGGACATCGAGGACTCGAAACTCACCGCCGCCGACCAGCAGGAGATCGTTACCCGTTTCAAGGCGCTCATCAAGCAACGCACCGGATCGGAATTTCCGCAGGATCCGTGGAAACAACTTTGGGGCGCAAGCGGCGCCGTGTTCGGTTCCTGGATGAACGACCGCGCCATTGTCTATCGCCGCAAATACGGCATCCCAGCTGAATGGGGAACCGCCGTCAATATTCAGGCGATGGTTTATGGCAACACCGGCGACGCGTCCGGTTCCGGCGTCGCATTCACACGCAACCCGGCAAACGGCATCAAAGAATTCTATGGAGAATTTCTCATCAACGCCCAAGGCGAAGACGTTGTGGCTGGCGTACGCACTCCCGAACCCGTCGCGCGGCTCGCGAAGCAAATGCCCGCCGCCTACAAGGAACTCGACAACATCCGCGCCACGCTGGAGAAGCACTTCACGGACGTGCAGGATTTTGAGTTCACCATCCAAGAAGGCAAAGTTTTCATGCTCCAGACCCGCAACGGCAAGCGCACCGCGCTGGCCGCGCTGAAGTTTTCCATGGACATGTGTAAGGAGAAGCTTATTGACTGGAAGACGGCAATCCGCCGCAATCCGGCCGACCAACTCGACCAACTCCTCGCCCCGATTTTCGACCAGAAGGCCGAGAAGGCCGCCAAGGTCATCGCCAAGGGACTGCCCGCCGGTCCCGGTGCCGCCTCCGGCAAAATGTATCTCAACGCCGACCGCGCGGATGCCGCTGCGGCCAAGGGCGAAAAAGTCCTGCTCGTCCGCAATGAAACCACGCCTGAAGACTTGCGCGGCATGATCGCCTCCGAAGGCATCCTCACCGCGAAAGGCGGCGTCAGCTCGCACGCGGCGCTCGTCGCCCGTCAGATGGGCAAAGTCTGCGTCTGCGGCGCCGGTGCGCTTCAGATTGATTACGCCGCCAAGACCCTCACGGCGGACGGCCAGACGTTCAAGGAAGGCGACTTCCTCTCCATCAACGGCACGCTCGGCAACGTTTACGCAGGCCAACTCCCGACCGCCGCATCCGAAATCGTCCAGGTACTCGTTGAGAAATCCCTCGACGGCAAGAAGAGCGAGACCTACGGGATGTTTTCCACCCTGATGAACTGGTGCTCGAAAGTCTCGCGGCTGCAAGTCCGCGCCAATTCCGATACACCGGAACAGACCGAAACCGCGCTTGCATTTGGCGCCACGGGCATCGGCCTGACCCGCACGGAACACATGTTCTTCGAGGGCAACCGCATTGACGCCATGCGCGAGATGATCCTGGCCGACAACGTCGCCGACCGGAAGAAGGCGCTCGCAAAAATCCTGCCTTACCAGAAGGGCGATTTCGTCGGTATCTTCAAGGCCTTGAAAGGTTTTCCGGCAACAATCCGGTTCCTCGATCCGCCGTTGCACGAGTTCCTGCCGCACGAAGACAAGGCGCAACAGGAACTTGCTGCCAAAATGGGCGTGCCCGTCGAGAAAATCAAACAGCGCGTCAAGGAACTTCACGAGTTCAACCCGATGCTTGGGTTCCGCGGCTGCCGGCTCGGCATCATCCACCCCGAAATTTCCGAGATGCAGGCACGCGCCGTTTTCGAGGCCGCCGTCGAGGTCCAGAAATCCGGCATCAAGGTGAAGCCCGAAGTCATGATTCCACTCGTCGGCTTCAAGAAGGAACTCGACCTTCAGGTCGAAGTCGTTCATCGCGTCGCGAAGGAAGTCATGACGGAGACCAAGACGAAAATCGCTTACATGGTCGGCACAATGATCGAAGTGCCGCGCGGCGCCCTCACGGCCGATGAAATCGCCGAGACCGCTGAGTTCTTCAGCTTCGGCACGAACGACCTGACGCAGACCTGCCTCGGCATGAGCCGCGACGATTCCGGCACGTTCCTGCCGGCGTATGCGGAACTGGAAATCACCCGGACAAATCCGTTCGCCGCGATTGACCAGGCGGGCACGGGTCAGCTCATGAAAATCGCCGTTGAGAAGGGCAACAAGACCCGGCCTGGCATCAAGCTTGGCATCTGTGGCGAACACGGCGGCGACCCGTCGTCCGTGAAATTCTGCCACAAAATCGGCCTCACCTATGTGAGCTGCTCACCGTTTCGCGTGCCGGTCGCGCGCCTCGCCGCCGCCCAGGCCGCTTTGGAAGAAGAAATCGCGAAGAAGGCCAGAAAATAATCAATCGCGAAAACTTTATGCAAAAAAGTAAATCACTACTACGGTCCGGGATTGTGCTGGCTACGCTGTTAAGCGGGGCCAGCGCCTTTGCCGGTGACGCCGACATCAACCTGCCCGACTTGACTCAAGTGACGTTTCCGGGCGTCGCTTGGGGCGGCCATGCCCTGTTATATTTGGGGCTGGCCATTTGCGCGGTTGGCGCGCTGTTCGGAGCCTGGGAATTCATGCGGTGCAAGGCACTGCCAGTCCACAAGTCCATGAGCAGCGTCTCAAACATGATTTGGGAGACGTGCAAAACGTATCTCGCGCAGCAGGGGAAATTCATAATGCTGCTCTGGGTGTTGATTGCCCTGTGCATCGTCTATTACTTCTTCGGACTACAGCATAAATCCGTCGGCTCGGTGGGTGTCATCTTGGCCAGCTCCGTGCTCGGTATTCTGGGCAGTTACGGAGTGGCGTGGTTCGGCATCCGCATCAACACCTACGCCAACAGCCGGGCCGCGTTTGCGTCGCTGCGGGGCAACTCGCTCCAGACGCTGATGATCCCACTCCGTTCGGGCATGAGCATCGGCCTGCTGCTCGTCTGCGTGGAACTGGTCTGCATGATTGGCATCCTGCTGTGGATACCGCGCGAACTCGCCGGCCCGTGCTTCATCGGCTTCGCCATCGGCGAATCGCTGGGTGCGGCGGCGTTGCGCATCGGCGGCGGCATCTTCACCAAGATCGCCGACATCGGCTCCGACCTGATGAAAATCGTCTTCAACCTGCCGGAAGATGACCCGAAGAATCCCGGTGTCATCGCCGACTGCACCGGTGACAACGCGGGTGATTCCGTCGGCCCGACAGCGGACGGTTTTGAAACCTACGGCGTGACCGGCGTGGCGCTGGTTTCGTTCCTCGCACTGTCACTCGGAACTCTAGACATCTGCGGCCAGCTCATCGTCTGGATTTTTGTGATTCAAGCCCTGATGGTGATTGCATCGCTCGTCTCATTTTATGTCAACAAGGCCGTCAGCACCTCGCTTTACGGCAACAAGAAGGATTTCAACTGGGAACAGCCGCTCACGAATCTCGTGTGGCTGACCTCCATCGTTTCTATCGCGGTCGCCTTCATCGCCAGCAAATTCCTGCTGGGCGGTGTGGTGACGACGGACGCGGCAACGGGTACGCAGTATTCAAATCTATGGTGGGTTCTGGCCGGCATCGTCGCTTGCGGCACTCTGGCCGGGCCGCTTATCATGGAATTCACCAAAATCTTCGTCAGCACCAAGTCCCGGCATGTGAAGGAAATCGTCACATGCTCGGGCCAGGGCGGTGCGTCGCTGAACATCCTGTCTGGCTTTGTCACCGGCAATTTCTGCGCGTTCTGGATGGGATTGGTCATCATCACGCTAATGTTCGGTGCCTATCTGTTCTCGCAAAACCCGGCCCTACTCGCGCTTATGCCCGAACAATTCAAGTTCGCCGCGCCGATCTTCGCCTTCGGCCTCGTCGCGTTCGGCTTCCTGGCCATGGCACCGGTCATCATCGCCGTGGACAGCTTCGGGCCGGTCACCGATAACGCCCAATCCATTTATGAATTGAGCCGCATCGAATCCGTGCCGAACGTCCGCGCGGAAATCGAAAAGGATTTCGGGTTCAAGCCCGACTTCGAAAACTCCAAGCTCGAACTCGAAAAGGGCGACGGCGCTGGCAATACTTTCAAGGCCACGGCCAAGCCCGTGCTCATCGGCACCGCCGTCGTCGGCGCGACCACGATGATTTTCGGCATCATCATGCTGCTCGAAAAGGTCTATGGCGGCGTCATCGCCCACTTGAGCCTCGTTCAGCCACAAGTCATCCTCGGCCTGCTCATGGGCGGCGCAGTGATTTACTGGTTCACTGGCGCAAGCGCGCAGGCGGTCGTCACCGGCGCCTACCGCGCGGTCGTTTACATCAAGGAACATCTCAACCTCAATAAGGCGGAGGCTTCCATCACCGACAGCAAGAAGGTCGTTGAAATCTGCACCATCTACGCGCAGAAAGGCATGATCAACATCTTCATCGTCGTGTTCTGCATGGCGCTGTCACTGTCGTTCTTCAATCCTTATTTCTTCATCGGCTATCTCGTCGGCATAGCGTTCTTCGGTTTGTTCCAGGCCATCTTCATGGCCAACGCCGGCGGCGCATGGGATAATGCCAAGAAGGTCGTCGAAGTGGATTTAAAGCAGAAGGGCACTGAACTTCATGCCGCGACTGTTGTCGGCGACACCGTGGGCGATCCGTTCAAGGACACCAGCTCGGTGGCGATGAACCCCGTCATCAAGTTCACCACGCTCTTCGGCCTGCTCGCTGCGGAAATCGCCGTGACCATGCCCAACCAGTCCACGAAGACCGCCATCGGCGCGTTCTTCTTCCTGGTGGCGCTGGTCTTCGTGTATCGCTCATTCTACGCGATGCGCATCCCGGTTGAACAGGACATGAAAAAATAACCACTGAATATTCAAACGCCCTCCCAGTTCGCACCGGGAGGGTTTTTGTTTTACCCCAGCTTCGGGGCAACGCAACAATGAAGGTGAAAAGTCGGATTAGATGGTGCCGACGGAGGGGGTCGAACCCACACATCCTCACGGATACTAGATTTTGAGTCTAGCGCGTCTGCCAATTCCGCCACATCGGCCACCAGTAAAATCAATGCTTTACGACTTGTTGACCAGTCGTATGTTGACAGTGTGCTAGTAATTGTGCTAGTGTAACGCCATGCAAGCCGCTGAAACGGAAAGCACAGGCGCCCAAAACAAAATTGTTAGTCCAAGGCAACATCGCCACGCAACATACAGCAAGGTGACGGACAAGCGCAAGCGTCCGATTCGCGGACTGTGGGAGCGCAACGGGCGTTACTACGCCCAGATCACCATCGAAGATCAAGTCACGGGTATCAAACAGGTCAGGCGGGTGCCCATGGAAGGAGTCAACACCGATTCTCAAGCAGTCGCCAAACTTCAGGAACTTTTGACGCAGCGTCGGAAGGGAGTGCTCCCCGTCCTCAAACGCACTCCTCTGTTCGCCGATTACGCGAAGCAGTATTTTGATTATTACGAAAAGGTCAAAGACGCCAAACGGGAAAGCACCATCTACACGGAAAACATCATCATCAAACATTGGATTAAACACTTGGGCCATGTCCGAGTGGATCGCATCACACGGGCGCTGGTCAACAGCTACATCGCCAAGCGGCAAGGTGATGGTCGTTCGGGTCGGACGGTCAATCTGGAAGTCATCTGTTTTCGAAATGTGATGAAACGGGCGGTCGATGACGGCTGGCTGACAACTCTGCCCACGCTCAATCTGCGGCCTTTGAAATGGACGGCCAAAAAACGAGGACTGTTACCGACCGAGGACATTGAGAAATTGTGCAAGGTTGCGGTGAAGGGTGAGAAGTTCAAAAACGGTCAGGAGTTTGCCGACTATGTGAAGTTGATGGCCGCGTGCGGTGCCCGCCGCAATGAAACATTACGGCTGAAATGGTCGGACGTCGATTGGGAGCGCAAGCAACTGACCGTCGGATCGGACGGGATGGCAAAAAACCGGAAGGCGCGTGTGGTGGATTTCAACGCTAAACTGGAAGCGCATTTGGAAGACATGAAGTCCCGTCGCGCTCCCGATACACAATGGCTGTTTCCCTCACCGCAGCGCGGGGAGAAAGATAAATCTGCCAAAAGTTTTGTCGAGACGATGCGACTGGTGCGGACGGAAGCCAAAATCAAGAGCTTCGGATTTCACGATCTGCGTCATTATTTCATCAGCTATTGTGTGATGTCGGGGATTGATTTCATGACGATTGCCAGATGGGTGGGGCATCAGGACGGTGGAGTTTTGATTGGCAAGGTTTACGGCCATCTCTCCAATGAACACGCGAAGCGACAGGGAGGGAGAGTCAATTTTGGTTCGAAGAAGGCAGAGGGTGATTCCCAGCCCGTGACAAAACCGTAACCGGTCTAAGCAACAGCCTGGACTTGTCCTGTAGCCTGAAGCGATTTAAAACCCGTGCCAGCAGGAATGAGTCCTCCGGTCATCACTTTTTCCTTGAGGCCCAGCAATTCGTCACGCTTGGACAGGGTGGCAGCTTCGGCAAGAATACGGGTAGTGGACTGAAATGATGCGGAACTGAGAAAACTTTTGGTGCCTAGCGCCGCTTTGGTGATGCCGAGCAGAATGGGTTCGGCGTCAGCTGGTTGTCCGCCTTTGCTTTTTACCCACTCGTTCTGCTCCAGAAAATCAGATCGGTCCGCCTCTTGTCCACGAAGAAGTTTGGTGTCTCCCGATTCGGTGATGCGAACTTTGCTGAGCATCTGTCGGGCGATGACCTCAAAATGTTTTT
>Ga0302320_10011854_pt1 | contig 18390 bp, 13 predicted proteins | sample Bog_T0_3_FD_202130 | JGI IMG/M metagenome (GOLD analysis project Ga0302320, IMG submission 202130) | Peat permafrost microbial communities from Stordalen Mire near Abisko, Sweden - Bog_T0_3 | ecosystem: Environmental > Terrestrial > Soil > Wetlands > Peat | place: Sweden: Abisko, Stordalen Mire...
CCGGCACTTCCAGCAAAATCTTTTTCGGGTCGGCGCCCGTGGCCGCAAGCGTCCTCTGCAACTGCGCTACCAGGTCAACGTTGTAGAACTGCTTGTAGGTCAGGTTGATGCTCAACGTGACTTCAACCGGCGGCGACGCTGTGCGCCAGCTCTGAAGTTGCCGGCAAACCGCGTCCATTGTTTCGCGGCCCAGCGTAACCGAAAGTCCAGTTTCTTCCGCAATGCTCGGCAAATCAGTAAAGCTGTCGACGGAACCGTCGCTACGCCGCGAGCGCAAAAGGCACTCCAGCGCCTCCAGCTTTCCCGTCTGCAATCGGCAAATGGGCTGATAGCGAAATTCGAGCAGCCGCTGTTCCAGCACAAACCGTAATTCTTTTTCGCGCTCCTGTTGGCTGCTGACGCAAACTTCAAGATGCTTGTCGAAAATCTCGTACCGCCCGCCGCCCGATTGCTTCGCCCGATACATCGCAAAGTCTGCGTCGCGCACCAGCAGATCGGAAGAGGTATGGTCAGGACCCGCCATCGCCGCTCCAATGCTGGCGCCGGCCTGCACGAAATGTCCGAAAATATCGAAGGGACGCGACATCTCAGCTAGGACGCGTTTCGCCACCGTTTCCAGTGCCCCGGTGTTTTGAATGTTGTCCACCAGGATGGCAAACTCGTCGCCTCCCAGCCGGGCCGCAGAGTCCTGCGGCCGAAGTGCGGAAAGCAAGCGTTCCGCCGCCGCAACCAAAACTACGTCGCCTGCCGCGTGGCCAAGAACGTCGTTGATTTCCTTGAATCGATCCAGATCGAGAAACAAAACGCCGCAACCTTGGTCCGGCCGCCGCAGGCGCCGCGCCATCGACACGTTGAGCCGGTCAAGAAAGACTGCGCGATTGGCAAGGCCGGTCAGTACATCGTGCATCGCATCGTGCTGCAGCCGTTGCTCGGTTTGCTTGCGCTCTCCAATATCGCGGAAGGTATACACATAGCCCACGCGTGCGCCATCGACCAGCAGCGGAGCGCACACCAGGCTTACATCCACCAATTCGCCCGCCTTGTTGGCGCGAACCGTCTCAACGGTGGCCCGCCCAGTTTCGTCAACACCTTTTTCGAGCATGGCGTGTTCGCTAAGGCGCGTCTCGGGCACAATTAATTCCCTCACGCTTCCCCCGCCGGCTTCTTCAGCCGTGTACCCGAACATGAGTGTGAACGAAGGGTTGGTGTACAGAATATGATTCCCGTGTTCGATCACCACGGCTTCCGGAATGCTGGCCAGCACATCTTCCATGAGCCGCGATTTGGGCGCTCGCTCGCGTCCTCCCAAATGGGCCACGATGACGGCCTCGCGCAACGCGGGATCAAGAATGCAGTACGTACCTTCCACCGGTTGCAGCTTGCCGCCTTTGGCAGGCATGGTGGCATGAAACGGGCTTCCCTTGTGCGTGCCCTTCAGAAGCGTCTGTGGTTCGGCGGTGCCGGGAAACAATCCCCACAACACATCTTCAACCGGACGCTCCACCCAATCGCCTTCGGTCAGGCCCAGGGTCTGTCGCGCTTCCGCATTCGCAAAAACAATTCTGCCGGCGCGCTCCAAAAAAACAAGAACCGGTAGTGCGTCCAGAATCTCCCGTTGCCTGGAGGAGTCCGCATTTTCCGGTAGATTCACTCCAGAAGCCCCCCAGGCAATCGTTCCCTGTCCCGCGCGCACGAACTCGAAATCTGGCCCCAATGTCTTTTTCAATGTATCCGCCGCCCTGAAAAAATCCTAGGCCGGAGGCAGGCGGGTCACCATCCCCTAATTCGGTCAAGGGGTGCAACCAAAGTCATTGGCTTGTCTCGTTTACGCGTAACGCCCACTGCGCTTCCATGACACAGTCGTCACGTTACGGAAGCGAATAGAACTGAAAATTTCGCAAGGACGAGCCAATCGCACGCAAAGGTTTCTCTTTGTCAGAATCAGACGTGCATTGTCGTCATTTGTCAGGGAATCTCAACCAACTCCATTTGGCCATCGCGCCTGCGATGTAACACGAACGTATCACCCGCGCTGGTGCGAAAGATCAGAAGGTCGCGATCGCGAAACTCAGCTTCTTTCACTGCTTCTTCAATCGTGAGCGGTTTCAGCGCAATCGCCTCTCCACTTTTCAGAATGTGCGGTTCCACAAGAGCGGTACGCGCAGGGAAAGAATGAATGGCAATCGATGCGCGCGCCTTGGCCGCGGTGCGGTTCGATTGAGTCTCTTCGGCCGCCGACTCCGTGGCCCGCGCCTTGGGCCGCGCCACTGGAGGAGCTGTCAGTACCTTTTCTTCCTTCGGCAGGCGCTTGTTCCCGATGCGGCGGTCATGGAAACGCCGTGCCTGGTTTTCCGCGTGGTCCATGGCTTCTTTGAGTGCCGCATCCAGGGTGCTCGCTTTGCCCGTAGCTGCAATTTTTTGCGCACGTCCCTGAACGGTCAACTCGACAATCTGCAAATGCCGTTGTGCGCTGAAGGTGATGCTGGCCTTCGCGGTCTTGCCAAGAATCCGGCCTATCCGCTCCATTCCTTCTTCAGCGTGCGCTCGCAGCGCCTTTGAAATCTTTACTTGCCTCGCGGTGAACTCCACTTCCATGGTCAGCCTCCGCTCCCGCTCTCCTTTTATGGAAGAGCATCAGATTTCATTTTGCTATTACGATGCTTAGACGCGGCTAGGAAGCGCCCGTCATTCCGTCTCCTTGTCCCCGAACGCCAAATCCATCCAACGGCCAAAATCCCTCGGGATAGAGGAGCACAGTATAAGCCAATCCCCCTGCACCGCAAACCGCTGACGCATTCTTCTCAAATTTCCGAGCACGAGGACAGAGTCCGTTGCGAGCAGCCAAAAACGAATGGAATGCATCCGGCGCACTGATCCCTGCCCCCTGCCTTTAGATCTCCCACCGAAGCAGCGTAGCCCCCACCGTAAACCCGGCGCCAACTGCAGCCAGCAGGACCAGGTCGCCTTTTTTCAGCTTGCCTTCTTCCACAGCGGTTTCCATGGCCAGCGGAATGGTGCCGGCGGACGTGTTTCCATACTTCTCAATATTGATGATCACGCGATCGGGGCTCATGCCGAGGCGATCCGCCGTGGCTGTGATGATGCGCTTATTGGCCTGGTGCGGAATGAAGCAGCCAAGATCGGCGCCAGTCAGGCCGTTGCGCTCGAGCAGTTTTGCCGTGGCCTCCGCCATTTTGCGGACAGCGAATTTATAAACCGCCGGCCCGTCCTGGTAGATGTAGTGCATCTTCTTGTCGACGGTCTCATGGCTTGAGGGATTCAGGCTACCGCCGCCCTTCAAATTCAAGCTCACTCCGCCCGATCCGTCGATCTCATTCACAAAGTCGATAAACCCGATCTCGCCTTCTTCCGCCGGCTCCAGCAGCACAGCGCCGCCGCCATCACCGAACAGCACGCACGTGGTGCGATCGGTGTAATCCGTCATGCGCGTGTTTGCGTCCGCACCGCACACCAGCACCTTTTTGTGCGCACCGCTCTCCACCATCTTCACGCCCGCCTGTAGCGCGTACACAAATCCCGAGCAGCCGCCGGAGACGTCGAAGCCCCACGCGCCCTTGGCGCCAATTTTGTCCTGCACAAGGCAAGCCGTCGAGGGAAACATCATGTCGGGCGTTACTGTGCCGATGATGATGCACTCCACCTCGCTGGCCTCGATGCCGCGCGTCGCCAGGCACTTCTTCGCCGCTTCGGTGCAAATGTCGCTCACGCCCAGGCCCTTGGCCAACACGTGTCGCTCACGAATGCCAGTGCGCTCCATAATCCACTGGTCGTTGGTATCCACCATTTTTTCGAGGTCTTGATTGGTAAGAATCTGCGGAGGGACGTAGGTTGCGAGCGCGGTGATTTTGGCGCGCCTGCCCACGACGGGGCGTACGGTAAGGCTCAATGTAATTCTCCCTGGATCGGGGCTGGCGTCCGATCTGAACTCTGCCCCTGACCTCTGAGCACACAAAAAGTACCGGGTGACCTACTGCGCCCGTACTAGCCCGTTACCGTTGCTTCCTTCCGGACCTGGCGGGATTGGCGGGATTACGTCGCGTAGGACCCGGCACTGATTGATTTTATCACTCTGGTGCGAGCCGGCTTCACACTGCAAAAACTCCTCGCCGCAAACCAGATTCAGTCTCCAAAAAGTAAAGCGGCAAAAGCCCTGAGGTCTCTGCCGCCGCGTCTTCCCTTGCCCTTTATCCTCAGCTTCTCAGTTTTTGTCCTTATGCCATTGGTTCTCGGCGCCACTCGTCCAGCTCAAGGTAAAGCTGTACGTGGGGTGATAGTACTCGCGCTGAATCGGATACTGCGCCGATCCCTGGTAGAAGCCGAAGACCTCGTTGTTCAGGTCCAGTCCCGAGGCCGACAGCTTCAACCCCAGCGGCAGTGCGTAGCCGATCTGGCTGTCGAACTGCATGTGACTGTAGAAGTAGTTGTCGCCCGTGGGACCCTTCGGTCCCGTCACCGTCGTGTCGCCCGGCAGGCCCTGCCAGTTGTAGGCGTAGATGTTCGTTTCGTTATAGCTCACGCCCAGCCGCACCGAAAGACCCTTCCAGTCGTAGGTTGGATTTAGATTGAAGGTGTTTGGCGCCTGCCGCGGCAAGGCGCGACTCTCCGACTCTGAAATATTATTGCCGTTGTTATCCGTATAGACCCACGAGTACTGCGCCTGGGAGAAAGAATACCCGTAGTTGGCAAAGATGCCGAGCCCGCTCAGAAAGTTAGGAAGCGTCTTGAAGTGCTGCTCCCAGGCCAGTTCGACACCGCCAATGTGCCCTCCGGGAAGGTTGATCGGTTGCGACACCTTCCACACCTGCGTCGGATACCCCGGAACCGTAAGCGTTGCCAGATGAAACGTGGTCACGATCGGATTCGAGATCTGCTTATAGAAAAACCCGCCCTGAATCACGCCCACCGTATTGAAGTAATGCTCGGCGAGAACGTCGAAATTATTGGCGCGTGTGGGCAGCAGGCTCGAATTGCCTTCATTGATCTGATGAGATGTTCCGTTCGGCGTGAACGTCGGAACCAGATCGCCATAGTTCGGGCGCGCAATCCCCCGTCCGTAAATCGCGCGTAGATCCGTATTGTTATTGAAGTTGTAGCGAACCTGCGCATTCGGCATGAAATTCACATACGAGGACGTTTGTTTGCCGAGGCCGTTGCCGGGCGCAGAAATATTATTGAAGTTGAAGTCTGAAATAGTCTCTTCCAGCCGCACGCCGCCCACAAAGCGCATACGGCCCACATCGATCGTATCCATGAAGTACTGTGCTGGAATCAGTTCGTGCAAGTTGAACACATATTGCTTTGCTCCCGAGGACGAAAAAGCGCCGGCATCCGACTTCAGTTCGCCCAGGATCCGGCCCCAGTTCGATACGTGACCCTTGGTGTAGTAGTTGTACGTGCCGTTGTAGTAGTCCGGCGTCTGGTACGAGTCCCCCACCATTGCCATGGTGATCGAGCCGTCACTGTTGTAGCCAGTATCGTCCACATCATCGAACTTGTGCGCATTGCGCACCTTCGCCCCCGCCTGCCAACTGCCTAGGTGTCCATGCCACGTATAGTTCCGCGTCAGGTCCACTTGGCCCTGCAGGTTCACTTGAGCCGAGTGATCGTTGGTTAGACTCACCGATTGCAGCGAGTACTGCGCGGGATCGTAGATGTTGTCTCCCGGATTCGCATACGACGTGATGTTGAATTTGGGACGATAGGGGTTTGACCGGTCCACGCTAAACGACATGCCCGACGGTCCCTGGAATCCGGCCGAAGGAAAGTTCTCGTTGTTCGCGCGGGAACGCGAAAATGCCGCAGCCGTGTTCAGCAGCCACGGCCCAAAGGCGCGCGTGTACGACGCCGAGACGCTGCCGATCTGGTAATCCGGATTGCGCGGTGCGTTGGTGGCCGTGAAATTATTCGCCGGATCGGAAGAGGTCGTTGCCGTATCCCACGAGTTGATGTTGGGAGTAAAGATCCACTTCCCGCCGTAGTCCTGAAATTCCGAGAATAGCCCGCGGATGAACAGCACCGACCCCGGCGCAAACTGATAATCCGCCGTTCCGGCGAAGCCTATGCGGCGGCGATCGTAGTGATACTCGCGGTAGTCAGCCGTTGGCAGCACCGCATAACTCGGTCCGCTGGCCGGCTCGCCATTTAACTGCGAAACGCCCGGACCCGGCTCAATGTCGTCGATGCCCCGGCCGTTGTAGTCGTAGGTTGCGCCGATAAAAAGTCCGAAGCGCTTATTGACGCCGAAGCGTTGCCCAATCGAGGCGGTAAACTGGTCAACGTTACTTGCCCCATCCGAGATAATCGGTGTGTGGCCGCCCATGATCGAAATGCTGTAAGTCGGCTGGTCGACGGCTGCCTTCGTAATAAGGTCTACGGTACCGCCAATGGCATCGCCGTCCATGCTCGGCAACAGGGTCTTGCTCACCTGGATCGATTCCACCAGCGCCGCCGGCACCGAGTCCAGCTTGATGTTGCGCACCGCCGATTCCGGTGCCGGAATGTTGATCCCGTTTATGGTCAGGTTGCTCAACCGCGGCTCGGTGCCGCGAATCTGAACGTACTTCCCTTCCCCCTCGTCGCGCTCCAGCGTCACGCCCGGCAACCGTCCCACTGAGTCGGCAATGTTGACATTCGGCAGGCTTGTGATCACCTCCGCCGGTAACGATTCCTGAATATTATCGGCCGAGAGTTGCTGATTCATTGCCTCGACCTCGCCACGCTCACGGCCCGCGTATACCTCCACCTTTTCAGTCGCCGTTAAGATTTTCAGCTCCGCATGTTCCTGCGCCACAGCGCCCGCACTCAGTGTCACTGGCTGGCTGAACGGCTCAAAACCCAGCGCCGTCACCTTCAACGTGTACTCACCCGGAACGAGATTTGTGAGAAGAAAGCTTCCCTGTTGATCGGCGACCAATGTCTGCCCGCCCGGACTTAACGTCACCTTCGCTCCCGGAACAGCCCCTCCCGCTGAGTCCGTCACGGTCCCGGCCACGCTTCCGCGGCCACTCTGTGTCTGTGCCTCAGCCTTGCCCGCAAATATCCAACTCATCAGCAGAAAGCTCGTCAGGAGCACAACTGACCACAACCTGAATCGGTGCACATTCCCTCCAAATAGAAATGAAATGGATTCAGCGCACACGCTCCCTGTGCTCCACGCTCCATCGGTGCCGGAGCGAGCAATCGGTCAATTTCACCAATTTTTCTTTTCCCGGTCTGCGGGGGAAGAATCCTGCACTCAGACTGCCGGACAATTGTTGTGTGACTGTTACCGGCACATGATGTTTCCCTGACGTTTATATTTCAGTACGATGAATTCTCTCGGAAATCGCGCTGCCGCTGGGTTGCAAATCGCCGGATGTCGCGTCTTTTGAAGCGCTCCAAGCTTCCTCACACACCCAGCAAGTTCACGCCTTCCGCCTTCGCAGCAGCTCTCAACTCAAGATCCAACGTCGCCAGCGGCAACGCTCGCCGCAAAGCAAGTTCGAGATAGACCGCATCGTAGAGCGTCAGCCGGTGCCGCTCGGCCAGTCGAAGCGTCGCGCCCCACGCTTGCCGGTCCGTTTCCTGATCAATGGAAATTGGTAGCAGGCTGAGATTCGTCAAGGCGCTGTCGCGAAATACCGCATCAATGCGTCGGCTGCGCACTTTCATCTCAAGTACGTTTGCCACCTCAATCCGCCACAGCGATGGAACCCACGCGCCGTTCGCGATAATCCGATCGAAAACATTGAGAACCGGCAGCGTCGTCTCATCGTTGTAGGCCCAGGCAATGGTGACGGAACTGTCAAGAACGAGACTCATTCATCCATTCCGGGCCGGCCAGCATCGCGATCAGCTTTGAATTCTTTCCAGTTAAAGGGGCCAGCCTTAAGTTGGATTGCAGCTGCGCGGATTCTATCCGCTGCCGCTTGTGCCTGGGCACGGTCAATGCCGCCTACGTTGGGCACCAGCCGCGCCACGGGCTTGCCGTGACGCGTAATCACGATCTCCTCGCCCTGCTCGACACGATCGAGCAGCGTGCCAAGCTTATTCTTGGCTTCAAACGCACCGATCTCAGGAGCTCCCATGTGGGCCATCGCATTTCTCCAATTCATCTAGCTTAAGCTAGTTTAACATTGCTCGAGATCTCCTGCAACACCCGAAAATTCCATCCCCGGTACAATAGACAGGTGACCAAACCATCCTCACCCGCGGCCCCTTCCGTGGGATTTATTTCCTTAGGCTGTCCGAAAAACCTCGTAGACTCCGAGGTCATGATGGGCTTGCTCGACCGTGCCGGCGCGCGGCTGACCGCGCATCCCGAAGACGCCCAAATCCTGGTGGTGAATACCTGCAGCTTTATTGATACGGCCAAGCAGGAATCCGTCGACACGATTCTCGAAATGGCCCACTTCAAAACCTCCGGCTCGGCACGCAAGCTGATCGTCGCCGGATGCCTCGTCGAGCGTTACCGCGACGAGATCCAGAAGAACATTCCGGAAGTGGATGCGGTGGTCGGAACCGGTGAGTTGGAAGCGATTCTCGAAGCTGCGGGATTGACGATGCCCGCGGCCACGCCTGCTCCTTCTATGTTCAATATTCTTTCCGGTCCCGCAGCCGAAGTCCGTCCCGGAAAGGAAGCCCAGGCCGCCACCCATAAACACGAAACAACCTCCCGCTCTGAGGGCGACTCACGCGAACAACAGGGACGCTTCAAGCGCGACGAGTGGCAAGGTGCGTCGCATCTGCTGCCCACGTATCTTTACGATGAGTCGACACCTCGCTTTCTTACGACACCGAAATCCTCGGCGTACATCAAGATTGCCGAAGGGTGCGACCATCCATGCACGTTCTGCGTCATTCCGAATCTGCGCGGCAAGTTCCGTTCCCGCCGCTTCGAATCCGTCGTCGCTGAGGCGCGGCAGCTCGTCGAGCGTGGCGTGGAAGAGATTACGTTGATCGGTCAGGATACCACCTGCTACGGCGAAGATTTCGGCTTGAAAGACGGCCTCGCAACGCTGCTCGACGAGCTGGCGCGCGTGGATGGACTGCGCTGGCTGCGCTTTCTCTATGCGTATCCCAACCGCGTGACGGGCCGGTTGCTGGAGACGATCGGCAAACACGACAACATCTGCAAGTATCTCGACGTTCCCCTTCAGCACGCTTCGCCTTCCGTGTTGAAGACAATGAAGCGCGGAGCAGGCGCAGACATTTTCCTCAAGACGATCGAGAAGGTGCGCGCCGCGGTGCCAGGCATCGCGCTCCGCACCAGCTTCATCGTCGGGTTTCCGGGTGAGTCGCAGCAGGACGTGGAGATTCTGGAAGAGTTCATCACGGAAGCGAAGTTCGACTGGCTCGGTGTGTTCGGCTATTCCGACGAAGAAGGCTCGGCCGCGTTTCCGCTCGAGGGCAAGCTTTCGAAGCGCACCATTGAAGCGCGCAAGAAGCGTGTGATGAAGCTGCAGCAGAAGATCTCCAAGCGCGCGAAGCAGGAGTGGGTCGGGCGTGAAGTCCTGCTGCTAGCCGAAGGCGAGAGTGGAGAGACGCCGCTGTTGTGGGAAGGACGAACTCAATTCCATGCGCCGGAGATTGATGGCAAGGTCTACATCAACGACTTCGGCGATTTGGAGACGCCGGTCGTGGGCCGCTTCTATAAAGCCGAAATTACCGAAGCGCACGATTATGATCTGGTGGCACGCATCGTCTCGCAGTGAGTTTGATTTTTTCGGAATTTGCGAAACTTGGAATTTTTTTGACGGCCTGCATCCGCGGCAAATGCCCTGAAATGTTCGCAAACATACAATCCAAGTGCGCGAAATGTTCGCAAACATACAACCTAAAAGCGCGAAATGTTCGTTTGGATGGTTAGGCTTTTCGAGATACTTACCCCAGAATAGTTGCGAACAATTCAATACAAAACCCAGGATAGTTGCGTTTTAGAACAAAGAAAACCCAAGAATTGTCCGAGAATCTGACAACTTCAATTTCTTTGTCCTGATTAGCGGCCTTTAGGAACTTTCCCCAAGCTTTTTGACGGCATGGTCGCCGGTTTTCCGTGACATACCACGCCGGCTAAATCTGGAACAAGATGCTTCGTTCCGACTCGCGCATCGCTGCTCTCTTCCACCCCAGAAGCAACTCCTGCGCGCCGATTGTCCCGCAGATACGCCCTGTTTCCCGGTCTACAACCAGCATGTTCAGCACGCCCCTGGGTCGCCATTTCCTCGGCGACTCCCCGGCAGGTTTCATCGGATTAAGCAAAGTTCTCTGCGATGCCTCTTGCACGTTGCGTGCCCAGACGCCGCGCCGGGAATTTTATTGACATCACGTCCGAAGCCCTGCGATGCTCCAACCATCCCCGCGTCAATCAATCGGAGGTTACCGGTGGAGCGCGTTGCACATTGGAAGTGGCATGTCCGCGGAGATTGGAACCCGCGCGAAGATCGAATCCCCTCGGCGGTCTGGCTCGGCGTACTTTGGATAGGAATGATTCTCGGCTTCGGCCTGGATGCGAAGCGATTCCTGGGACATCACCCGCCGGTGTTGCTTCACGCGCACGCGGCGGTCTTCACCATTTGGATGTACCTGCTCACAGCGCAGGTACTGCTCGTAGTACGCGATCGGGTCGACTTGCATCGTAAGCTCGGCTGGTTTTTGGCAGCATGGGCGTGCCTGATGGGAGTGATGGGGCCCGTTGGCGTCTATACATCGGTCATGATGGACGTAAAAGCGCATGGTCCCTCGCCTGATCCTTTCATCTCCGTGCACCTCGTTGACATCGGCGGCTTTCTCGTTCTGCTCGCCGTCGGGATTGCTCTGCGCAAGAACGCCGCTGCCCACAAGCGGATGATGATTCTTTCCACCGCTGCTCTGGCCGACCCTGGCTTCAATCGGTTCATTGGCTATGCGTTGCCGACGCTCGATCCGAAAACTGCCTTCCCGATGTTTCTCTACATTTTTTACGGAAACGTTTTGATCGTTGCGTTGATGCTCGGCTGGGATTTTTATCGTTGCCGGCTGATTCGTTCCCACGTCATCGCCTCTGTCTCTCTGCTCGCGTGCATGTATATTGCAGCGGGCATGATGCTTTGGAAACCCTGGGCGGATCTCACCCTGCAATGGGTTACCTCCTGGGCAAAGTAGCGCACCGGCGATCGCAGCTGTTTGAGTGCGCAAAAAAAGACGGGATGGTCCTGGTTAGGACCATCCCGTTCAGGAGACAGTACACTCGGGGAGCCGCAACACGCGGAAAACTATTTCGATAACTGGTCGAGGGCGAGGTTGAGCGAGAGTACGTTGACTCTTGGTTCGCCAAAGATGCCCAGGTCGCGCGGAGCAACGTGCTGCGCGATGAGCGTGCGGACCTGATCGACCGACAGCTTGCGCGCATCGGCGATGCGTTGCGCCTGGTAGTTGGCGTTGTCCGGTGTGATGTCCGGATCGAGGCCCGAACCGGAATAGGTAACCATGTCAATGGGCACGGGCTTCCCCGGATTCTTCGCAGCCGCGGCGTCGATGTCACCCTGAATGCGCGCGACGAGCTTGGCGTTGGATTGTGCGAGGTTGGTTCCACCGGAGGAAGTCGCATCGTATCCGTTGCCCGCGGCGGAGGGGCGGGGATGGAAATACTTGTCGGAAGTGAAGCTTTGCGCGAGAAGCTCCGATCCGATGACCTGGCCATCCTTGAGAATGAGGCTGCCTTCGGCCTTGTGGGGAAACATGACCTTGGCGAGCCCAGTGACGACGAGCGGATAGACGATGCCCAACAGAAACGCCGTGACCAGCGTGAACAGAATGGATGTTCGCACGATGGAGTGACGGGCGGCCACGGGTGCGGGCTTGGTAGGTTGGTGGCCGAGGTGAAGGTCCGAGTCTCTGTCAACCAGTGTGGGTGCCATGGAGTGCATGTGAATCTCCTTTTTTGCAGGGGCTAAAGCCCGTCGCTCGTATTCGATCGTCTTCTGCACGACGAAAGTCGTGCCCTGATACAAACCAACCAGCTTTGAGCGAGACAATTCTCGCGCGCTGATAGAAACCGTGTTTAGGCCATGTGCAGGGCTACCAGGCACAGGTCGATTGCCTTGATGCCGATGAACGGCACGATGATGCCCCCGACACCGTAGATGAGCAGGTTGTTGCGCAACAGGATCTCCGCAGCCTTGGGCTCGTACTTCACGCCCTTGAGCGCCAGCGGAATCAGCGCGACGATAATAATGGCGTTGAAGATGACCGCAGAGAGAATGGCCGACTGCGGGGAATGCAGATACATGATGTTAAGCACGCCAAGAACCGGGAAGACACCGGCAAACATCGCAGGGATGATGGCAAAGTACTTCGCCACATCGTTGGCGATGGAGAAGGTGGTGAGCGCGCCGCGCGTCATGAGAAGCTGCTTGCCGATTTCGACAATCTCAATCAGCTTGGTGGGATTGGAGTCCAGATCGACCATGTTGCCGGCTTCTTTTGCGGCTTGCGTTCCAGAGTTCATGGCGACACCCACGTCGGCCTGGGCCAGAGCGGGCGCGTCGTTGGTTCCGTCACCGGTCATGGCGACGAGTTTGCCCTTGCCCTGCTCGCGCTTGATCAAATCCATCTTGTCTTTGGGCTTGGCTTCGGCCAGAAAGTCGTCGACGCCGGCTTCGCGTGCGATCACGGCAGCGGTGAGCGGGTTATCGCCGGTGATCATGATGGTGCGAATACCCATCGCGCGAAGGCGTGCAAGACGGTCTTTGAGGCCACCCTTGACGATGTCTTTGAGATAGATGACGCCGAGAGCGGTGGCGTTCTCGGCGACGACAAGAGGCGTGCCGCCGGCGCGGGCTATTCCTTCCACGTGTTCGCGGACTTTTTGAGGCAGGCTGGTTCCCTGCTCTTCAAGGAAGCGCGCGATGGCGTCGACAGAGCCTTTGCGGATACGCGTACCGGGCAGGTTGACGCCGCTCATGCGGGTCTGCGCGGTGAATGGAACAAACTCAACATTCATGTCGCTCAGGTCGCGGCCACGGAGGTTGTATTTTTCCTTGGCGAGCACGACGATGGAGCGGCCTTCCGGGGTTTCGTCGGAGAGCGATGCCAGTTGTGCGGCGTTGGCGAGACGCTCGGCGGAAACGTCGGGGGCAGTCATGAATTCCGTGGCCTGCCGGTTGCCGAGGGTGATTGTTCCTGTCTTGTCGAGCAGCAGCGTGTTCACGTCGCCGGCAGCTTCCACCGCACGGCCGCTCATGGCGAGCACGTTGTATTGCACCAGGCGGTCCATGCCGGCGATGCCGATTGCAGAAAGCAGGCCGCCGATGGTGGTGGGGATGAGACAGACGAGAAGCGAGACGAGAACGAAGATGGTCTGCGGCGCGTTGGCGTACATGGAGAATGGCTGCAACGTAACGACTGCGAGCAGAAAGACGATCGTAAGGCCCGAGAGCAGAATACTGAGCGCGATTTCGTTCGGTGTCTTCTGGCGCGATGCGCCCTCCACCAGAGCGATCATGCGATCGAGAAACGTCTCGCCGGGGTTCGAAGTGATCTTGACCTTGATCCAGTCAGAGAGAACGCGCGTGCCGCCCGTGACGGCCGAGCGATCGCCGCCCGCCTCGCGGATGACAGGCGCCGACTCGCCAGTGATGGCGGATTCGTCGACCGACGCAACGCCTTCGATCACTTCGCCATCTCCAGCAATGTACTGCATCGCCTCAACGTAGATCACGTCGCCGGCGCGAAGCAGGCCGCTGGCGATTTCTTCGAGACCACCGCCAGCCGTGTAACGCTTCGCAATGGTCTCGCCTTTGGCCTTGCGCAGCGTGTCTGCCTGAGCCTTGCCGCGGCCCTCGGCCATGGCTTCGGCGAAGTTGGCGAATAGCACCGTGAACCAAAGCCAGAGCGTGATCTGCAAATTGAAACCAAATCCTGGACGGTGATGCACAGTGTTATCGATCAGCAGGGCGGTGGTGAGGACGCTACCCACTTCGACGACAAACATCACGGGATTTTTGACCATGCCGCGGGGATCGAGCTTGCGCACCGAATCCACAAGCGCCTGCGCCATGATGTCGGTGTTCCAAAGACTCTGTTTCTCAGCCATTTTCTTTTCCTTTAGCTTTCAGCTCTTGTTGCCGTAGCTTGAGTTTGTTCACCGCGCGCCCCATCCATCGCGTTTTTTGCGATGGATGGGAACGTTATCTAGAACAGTTTGCCCGCATGCATCTGCAGGTGCTCGAGGACCGGTCCGAGACTGAGCGCAGGGAAGAACGTGAGCGCGCCAAGCAGCAGGATGACGCCGATGAGCAGCATGGTGAACAGCGAGTTGTTCACCGGGAAAGTTCCGGGTGACGGAGGCACGCTCTTCTTTTGCGCGAGATTGCCGGCGAGAGCAAGCACAGGAATCATCATCAGCAGTCGGCCGATGAGCATGTCCCACCCCATGCAGACGTTGTACCACCAGTTCGAACTGAGGCCTGCGAAAGCGGATCCGTTGTTGCCGGCACCTGACGTGAAGGCGTAGAGAATCTCCGTGAAGCCGTGCGGTCCGGGGTTGGCGATGGAGCCAAGACCCACCGTGGGCAGCAGTACAAAGATGGCGGCAAAGGTGAGAATGATGAGCGGGAAGATGAGCGCATACAGCATGGACATCTTGACGTCGTATCCCTCAATCTTCTTGCCGAGGTACTCCGGCGTGCGCCCCACCATGAGGCCGGCAATGAAGACGGAGAGCACGACCATGATGAGGATGCCGTACAGGCCCGACCCAACACCACCGAAGACCACCTCGCCCAGCATGATGTTGGTAAGTACGACCATGCCGCCGAGAGGCGTAAAGCTGTCATGCATGCCGTTGACAGCGCCGCAGCTTGCGTCCGTGGTGACTGTGGCGAAGAGCGCGGACTCGGCAATGCCGTTGCGAACTTCCTTGCCTTCCATGTTGCCGCCCGCTTGGCCGGCGGTGTAACTTTGCGCGGCTCCGTGGATGAGCGGGTGAGGCTGCGACTCGGCCCAGTAAACAACGCCAAAGCCCGCGGCAAAGAGAACGAACATGGCGGCGAATACGGCCCATCCGTGGCCGGGCGAACCGGTCATGCGGCCGAGCGTGTACGTGAGCCCTGCGGGGATGATGAAGATGGAAAGGATCTGAAGAAAGTTCGAGAACGGCGTGGGGTTCTCGTAGGGATGCGCGCTATTGGCGTTGAAGAAGCCGCCGCCGTTGGTGCCGAGCATCTTGATGGCTTCCTGCGAAGCGACCGGCCCCTGGCCGATAGTCTGCGTCTGGCTCGGCTGTTCGAGCGGATGCGCAACCGTGTACTTGCTCATGTTCTGCGGAACACCCTGCGCCACCAGCAGCAGCGCATACACAAGCGAGCCGGGAATGAGCACGTAGAGCGTGGTGCGGGTCATATCGACCCAGAAGTTACCGATGGTTGCACTGCTGGTGCGCTTGATACCGCGAATAAGCGCAACAGCAACCACGATGCCAGCGGCCGCAGACCAGAAGTTGTGCGTAGCCAGCGCGAGCATCTCTGTGAGATAGCTCATCGTGCTTTCCGGCGTGTAGAACTGCCAGTTGGTGTTCGTGGCAAAGCTGGCAGCGGTGTTCCACGCGAGATCGGGGCCGACATTGGCGAGTGCCTGCGGATTCCACGGTAGCACCGCCTGAACGCGCTCGATAGCGTAGGTGAAGACGAGACCAGCAGCCGTGAAGCCGAGCATGGCGAACGCGTACTGACGCCAGTTCATCTCTTGCTCGGCATTCACCGCGCAGACTTTGTAGATGAGGCGTTCGAACGGACGCAGGACGGGATCAAGCCAGGTGCGTTCGCCCTCAAGGACGTGCGCCAGGTAGATGCCCACCGGGCGAACGGTCAAGAGCAGGACGAGGCAGTAGAGTGCAAACTGCAACCAGCCATTGGCGGACATTTCAGAATTTCTCCGGATACAGCAGGGTGAGGGTGAGATACCCGAGCAGAAGGACGGATAACACGAGGGCGATCGCAGTGACGAGGTCGAAGGGCATGGGTTACCTCAACTTCTGGCAGGCCACAACGTACAGAAACGCCATGGCGAAGAAAACTACGGTGAACAGCAACATGACGACATCTTGCATCGCAGATCTCCCGCCGGCTCTTGATAGCCCGGCACAAGATTGATTCTGTATCTGAGGGAATTTGGGTGTGAGAAAGATTTCCTAAAGAATCCATAAGGATTGAGGCGGAGAGGACCGCATGGCGGGAAGGGATTGGTTTAAGGAGTTGGTGTAGCGGATTTTGTCGTATCCCACCCATGCGAGAGAAATCCGCCGAGGCGGACGAATGGATGGTGCACGGGGTTTGTTTCCTTTGCCGTGCTATTTTTCGTTGCTCAGCTATTCTTCGTTTCCGGACCAGCCCTCGGGGATGAAGCGATAGCCGACCCAGGGTTCGGTTTGGATGTACTGCTTGCTGGTTTCGGCTTCCAGTTTTTTGCGGAGCTGGCCCACGAAGACGCGAAGATACTCCGGCTGGTGCGCGGATTGCGCTCCCCAGACAGCGGTAAGCAGAGCGCGATGGGTGATGACCTTGCCGGCATGACGCGCAAGATGAGCAAGCAAGTCGAATTCCTTGGGCGTGAGGTGGACGGGGTTTCCGAGCACAGTGATGCTGTGGTTGGTTACGTCTACCACAAAGTCGCCGGCCTCAATCGCGGTGGCGGCACGATCGGGAGCGCGGCGAAGATGGGCGCGGATGCGGGCCAGCAGTTCCTGAATGCCAAAGGGTTTGGTGATGTAGTCGTCTGCGCCGGCATCGAGGGCTTCCACCTTGGATCGCTCGTGTTCGCGCACGGAAAGCACCAGGATGGGAACGGCGGAATGGGCGCGGAGAGCGCGACAGACGTCAACGCCACTGATGCCCGGCATCATAAGGTCGGTGATGACAAGATCGGGTGGCCAGTCCTTGAAGGTGCGCAATCCTTCTTCAGGGTCGTTCGCCGTGCGCACGTCGTAGCCCTGCGCGGAGAGCGAGCCACGAAGTACGCGAGTGATGTTGGGTTCATCATCAATAACGAGAATTCTTCCTGGCATGAACGTCTTCTTTCTCGACTCGGCAAAAATTCCGCTACTTCAAACGGAAGCTTACAACATCCGGCAGGGGCGTATCATTTCTTGCATGGCACCAGCACGCACCTGGATGGACGGTCTTCCCGATTCCCGGGGAGTGCTGCATTGGGTTGTGGCGACGCTGCTGGCGGGCTCAACCACCTTCGCATTGTCCTGGTTGCATGCGGATTCCGCGACAGCGGGCATGGTGTTTCTGGCCCTGGTGGTGTGGTCGGCAACGCAAGCAGGCATCGTCCTGTCGCTTTATATCGCGCTGCTTTGCGCGCTGGCGTTTGATTTTTTCTTTCTGCCTCCTTACCATACGTTTCGCCTAGCAACCGCCGGTCAATGGGTGGAGATGTTCACGTTTGTTGCGTGCTGCTTGCTGGTGAGCCGCGTGGCAGAACGGGCGCGGCGGCAGACTCGGCAAGCCGAGCAACGCCGCAAGGACGTGGAGCGGCTTTACGAGTTGAGCCAGGAACTGATGCTGTATGAGGACGCGGATGGCCTGATTCGCGATATGCCTCGGCTGATCGATCGCATCTTCTCCCTGGACGGCGTGGTTTTGTACGTGCATGAGCGCGATCAGTTTTATTCGTCGACGTCGGAGTTGCCGATCAGCATTGAGGCAAGCCTCCGCGCCATGGCGCAAGGGCCTAACCCGACGGCGGCGATTCCGGGAGACATGACGGCGAGGCCGTTGATGGTGGGGATGCGACCGATTGGCGCCATGGCCTGGAAACCTGCGGAACTATCCCTGGAGGTGTCAACAGCCGTATGCGCGCAGGTGTCGATTGTGATTGCGCGATCGCTGGCGCTTGAGGCCACAGCGCGCATGGAAGCTGCGCGCGAGGGCGAACGATTGCGAACGGCGCTTATCGACTCCTTGACGCATGAGTTGCGAACGCCGCTAACGTCGATCCGCGCCGCTGCGACCACGCTGCTTGAGGCTGCCGAGATGAACGAAGAGGGCCGCCGGGATATGGCCGCGATCATCGATGAAGAGGCGACGCGGCTCGACATGCTGGTGGGCGACGCGGTGGAGATGGCGGAGATTGATGCGCAGGTGGTGAAGGTGCAACTGGCGCCACACCAACCACGGGCGTTGCTGGATGAGGCAGTGGAGGAGTCGCGCCAGGCGCTCAAAAAACAGCGGGTGACGATTTTCACGGATCTGGCGGATGCCGATCAGCCCGCATGGTTCGATCTGCATTTGCTGAGCCGCGTGTTGCGCCACCTGCTGGAGAATGCCGCGGTCTACACGCCGGCGGGAACGCACGTGAAATTGAGTAGCCGGCGCAGGAACGACAGGCTGGAATTTGTTGTGGAAGACG
>Ga0302320_10011855_pt1 | contig 18390 bp, 15 predicted proteins | sample Bog_T0_3_FD_202130 | JGI IMG/M metagenome (GOLD analysis project Ga0302320, IMG submission 202130) | Peat permafrost microbial communities from Stordalen Mire near Abisko, Sweden - Bog_T0_3 | ecosystem: Environmental > Terrestrial > Soil > Wetlands > Peat | place: Sweden: Abisko, Stordalen Mire...
ACCGCGGCATCAAAATGGGCCATGCAGCCAGTCGGGATCGGCATCGAATTCCGGTAAAAAAACAGGCTTTGGGCGCCAAAAAAGTTGTCAGGATCGATCGGCCGGGGCAGACCCAGGGGGTGGGTCACGCCAAAGGGAGGCTGGGCGGAGGAGGGAAAAGACATCGGCGAAAATTCGGGGCGAAAATTGTGTTATACTTCAATCATAGCAGCGGTTTGCCCGCCCGATGAGAACTTTCTCGCCCATCCTCGCCCTTTTTCTGGCCGCCACCGCCCTGGCCGCACCGGTCAAGAACCCGTTGCGCTTCGAGCACTTGCCTCTGGGCAACGTCGTCCGGATCATCTCGGCGCGGTACCGGGTGCCGGTGACCATCACCGCCCATGCCACGAGCCCGATCACCGGGGATTTTTCCGGCCTCAGCCTGCATGACGGCCTGGACGAGGTGGCCGCCCAGGCCGGCCTGGAAGTGGTGGCCCTGGGCAAAACCGACGCCGCCGGCTTCCTCCTGCGCCTGCCCAAGGTCGTGCCACCGCCCCCGGGACCGGTCGAATCCGCCGCGGCGCGCCGGGCAGCGCTCCTGAAGCAGCGCGCCGACCTCCAGCGGAGCGAGGCCGATCTGAAGGCCAACGCCGCCCCATGAACATCCAATTGGTCAAGGACGTGGTTTTGGTCCAGCTCAACGCCGTCGAGCTGCGCCAGGTCCTCGACGAACAAAGCATGATCCATGCGGTCTGGACCCAACTCCAGGGGGACGTTGACGCCGCCGACCGGCGGCAGCGCTGGCTGCCCGAGGCCGTTCCGCTCAAGATTTGCCATGAGGAACGCGGCCGGGGGCACGTCCTGCACTGCCGCGTCTCCCTCTGGCGGTACTTCCGCTCCGTCGAGGCGGTGAACCCGCTCGAGCGGGAAATTCGCGCCCATATGCTCACCCTCGGCGTATCCGGCGAGGCTGACCGCCGCACCGGCCGCTACAGCCCCCCGCCGAATCGTCATGCCAACGGCACATAAATCCTCAAGTTCCGGCTCGCTCCGCCGATGCTCTCCTGGCATTGTTCCTGGGTCGCTCCGCCGCTATGAAACATCCCCCTGAACCTCCTTTGGGCGAGCAGCTGAACGAATTCGTGCTCCGGGCCGAACCGCGGGCCGAAGTCCAGGTGCGGTGCCATTTCACCGAACTGATGCTGCAAAGCCGCGAGGTGGAGGACCAGACCCGGGTGACCTACCTGCGCCACCCGGTGCAATTGTGGGAGGCGATCAAGAGCGTCACCGAAACCTGCTTTTCCCTCTGGTCGCAGATCGACGACACCCACCAGGACGCCTTCGTCCGCGAAGCTCTGGCAATCAAGGAGCGCTGCGCCAAGGAGGGCCAGGAACTGGTCTTTGCCGCCCTGAAGAACCCGCTCCAGGCCAAGGCCACCGCCCGCGTCCTTTTGCTCGGCCACAATTTCTTCCGGACCCTCGACATTTGCCTGGAGGCCCTCCTGCGCTATCCGTCCCAGAAATCCGTCTCGCCCAAGCCGCTCAAGACCGAGGTCGTGATCGATTGGGCGGTGGGTGGCATAAAAGAGTGGATCTGCCACTATCCATACGGCTTCGAGAAAGCCGGCCGGGGCAAGCGTCCGCCGCAGCGGATGGCGCACGTCATCCGGCATTATTCGACCGATCGGAGCGTCCGCAGCCAGATCAGCCACAAGCAGATCGCCAATATCTTCCTGCTCCGCGAGACCACGGTGGCCGACCTCGAGCGCCGCGGCCTGTCCAAGCTGCGGAGCGCCTTCGAGTCCGCCAAAGGCGACGGCTTCGACCTCTCGGAATTGGCCGACGTCTAGACCCTCAGAGCGCGGTGCCGGGCGGAAGGACGGCGCCTTTGGGGACGATGAGAACGCCGTCCCGGATCACGATAGCGCCGTCGGCATAGTTGCCGTCGGCCTTGCCCTTCGGCGTCAGATTGCAGCCGTCGCCGATCCGCGCATTCTTGTCGATGATGGCGTAGTGGATCTGGCAATTGCGCCCCACCCCCACCCGGGGCCGTCCGGCCACGACATTGGCCGCCAGATCCTCCTCCGTCTCGTAAAGGTCGGCGCCCATCATCACCACGTCCTCGAGGCGGCTGCCCTCGCCGATGAAGGAGCGGATGCCGATGACGCAGTGCTTGAGCGAAGAATCGGTCAAGATGGAGCCGTCGCCGATCACGACATGGTTGATGTCGCAGCGGTTCAGTTTCGAGGCTGGCAGATAGCGGTCCTGGGTGTAGATCGGGGCCTTCGGCTCAAAAAAGTTGAAGGGCGGCAGCGGCTGGGCCAAGGCCAGGTTGGCCTCGAAGAAGGCGTGCACGGTCCCGATGTCCTCCCAGTAGCCCTCGAAGACGTGGGCGTAGAGCTTCTTTTTCCCGAGCAAACTGGGGATGATCTCCTTGCCGAAGTCGGTCATCATGTTGTCGAGCGACTCGGCCAGGGCGGCGCGGTTGAACAGATAGATGCCCATCGAGGCGAGGCAGCGCTTTTCCGTCGCGGGCGCCTTGAGCTTGGCTTCCAAAGCCGAGCTCATGGCCAGCCCGGCGATGATCGCCGGGTCCTTCGGCTTCTCCACAAACGCCTGGATGGTGAGGTCGTCGTTCACCCGCATGAGCCCCAGACCCTCGACTTTGGAAATGAGGAAGGGATTGGCCGCCACCGTCACGTCGGCCCCAGTCGCCAGATGCTGGGCGATGATCTCCCGGAAATCCATCCGGTAGAGCTGGTCGCCGGAAAGGATCAGGATCAGGTCGTGGGGCACGGTCCGGAAATGGACGAGGTTGCGCCGCACCGCGTCGGCCGTGCCCTGGTACCAGTCGAGCGACTTTTCCGTCTGTTCGGCGGAGAGCAGGTCGACAAAGCCGCCGCCGAAGGGGTCGAAATGGTAGGTGTCCTGGATGTGCTTGTGCAGGGAGGCGGTGTTGAACTGCGTCAGGAGGAAAATCCGGTTGAGCTCGGAATTGAGGCAGTTGCTGATCGGGATATCGACCAGGCGGTACTTGCCCGCCAACGGCACCGCGGGCTTGCTCCGTTCCAGCGTGAGCGGGGATAGCCGGGTACCCCGACCACCGCCCATAATGACAGCGAGGACGCGTTTGGGAGGTGTCATGAGGAAATCACCGCCGCACACCTAGCAAACCTGGTCTAAAAGGCAAATGTTCCCGCCTGAGCCCGGCAGAATCGGCTTCGCCCTTGCCCCGAGGGGATTTCCGCGTTAATTGTCAGCCTTACATGTGCGGAATCGTCGCCTACAGCGGCAGCCAAAAGGCCGCCCCCATCCTCCTGGAGGCGCTCAAGCGCCTGGAATATCGCGGCTATGATTCAGCCGGGATCGCCGTCAACCAAGGCGGCGCCATCGCGGTCGCGAAGAAGGCGGGCCGGGTCGAGGTGCTGGCGGCCGAAGTCCAGCGCCGGAGCTTCGACGGCACGACGGCGATCGGCCACACCCGCTGGGCGACGCACGGCGGCGTCACCGACGCCAATGCCCATCCCCATGTCAGCAGCGACCAGAAGTTCGCCTTGATCCACAACGGGGTCATCGAAAACTACGTCGCGATCAAGGCCTTCCTGGTCGGCAAGGGCTACACCTTCCGCTCCGAGACCGACAGCGAAGTCCTGTGCAACCTCATCGCCTACCATTACGCCAAGGCTGGGGCGGGCCAGAACGGGGCCAGCCGGTTCCTCGAAAGCGTCCGCCGGGCCCTCCGGCATGTCGAAGGCACCTACGGGATCGCCGTCCTCTGCCTCGATTTCCCGGGCGAGATCGTGGCCGCCCGCAAGGCTTCGCCCCTGATCCTGGGCGTGGGCGAAGACGAGCTGATCCTGGCCAGCGACGCTTCCGCCCTGATCAGCCGGACCAAGAACGTGGTCTACCTCAAGGACGGGGAATTGGTTCATATTTCCGGCGGGAAATTTTTCATCAGCACCTTGGGGCAGGCCGACGTTTCGCCGGTCATGGACAAGATCACCTGGTCGGTGCAGGACGCCGAGCTCAATGGCTACAGCCATTTCATGGAGAAGGAGATCTTCGAGCAGCCCCTCGCGCTCGAAAACAGCATGCGCGGCCGCTTCGCCGAGGACGGCAGCACCGCCCAGTTTGGCGGCCTCAATGTCACCCCGGCCGAATTCCGCCAGATCGAACGCTTCATGTTCTGCGCCTGCGGCACCGCCTGGCATGCCTGCCTGGTGGCGGAGCATTTGATCGAGCGCTTCGCCCGCCTGCCGGTGGAAGTCGATTATGCTTCGGAGTTTCGCTACCGCAACAGCCCGCTCGACCCCCGGACGCTCTTTTTCTTCTTCAGCCAGTCGGGCGAGACGATCGACACCCTGGCGGCACTGCGCGAGGCCAAGCGCAAGGGCCACCGCGTGCTGGCCATCAGCAACGTCGTCGGCTCTAGCATCGCGCGCGAGGCCGACGGCGGCATCTACCAGCACGTCGGGCCGGAGATCGGCGTGGCCTCGACCAAGGCCTTCACCTCCCAGCTCCTGCTCGGAGCCATGGTCGCGCTCTATGTTGCGCGGATGCGCGACATGAGTTTCGCCGACGGGGTCCGCTACGTCGAGGCGCTCAAGTCCGCACCCGATCACGTCCGCCAGGTGTTGAAACAGGCGCCCCGGATCAAGGAAATTGCCAAGCGCTATGCCAAGGCGAGCGACTGTCTTTTCCTCGGCCGGCTTTCTCTATTTCCCATCGCGCTGGAGGGCGCCCTCAAGCTCAAGGAGATTTCCTACATCCATGCCGAGGGCTACCCGGCGGCCGAGATGAAGCACGGACCGATCGCCCTGATCAGCGAAAAATGCCCGAGCGTCTTCCTCGCGCCCCAGGGCGAGCTGTTCAACAAGATCGTCTCGAGCATGCAGGAAATCCGGGCGCGCAAGGGACCGATCATCGCCATTACAACCGAGGGCTGCGAACTGCCGCCCGGTCTGGCCGAGGAAGTCATCACGATCCCCGACTGCCACGAGGCAATCCTGCCCATCGTGGCGGCCGTGCCCGTCCAACTTTTGAGCTACTATATCGCGGTGGAGCGGGGCTGCGACGTGGACAAGCCGAGGAACCTGGCCAAGTCGGTGACGGTGGAGTAGTCATTCCGCGTCCAAACCGTTCGTGTATCCGCGAAATAATGTTGGAAACGAGGTAATAAGGCCACGATGAAACCCCCTGTTTTCATGGTTATTTGTGCGCTGGCTGGCTGCGCCTTTGCGGGCTTCCTTGTGATCAGACAAGCCTACCACCCAAACACGACCAATGGCGGCTTGCTCAACTATGGATGGTTTTCGCCTCGCGTGGAAAAATCGCTCACCACCGACCTCCTCACGCCCACGGCAACCACCAGGCGTGGCATTTTAGCCACAGCAGGTCAGTATTCGCCGCCCTATGTGATTACGGGCACCTTTACGCTGTCGAATAGCCGAGAGCATTTTGAGGTCGTCTTACGCACAAATCTTTCGAGCCCGGGAGCAAGCTCGACTTACGAAAAACGCGAGGGCGTCGTTGTCGAGTTCGACAAAGACCGACAAGTATTCTCAATTTCGAATCACACTCCGGCCCCGACTGGGGGGCAGTTGGCAAAAGCGCCGTTCTCATTCATCACCGGCCAACCCTATTCTTTCACGATAACGGACACAGGGACCTCAGTGACAGTTCTGATAGACGGCGCGAATTCACTTTCCGCCTCGACGACCTTCGAAACGGGAGGTTACACGGGATTTTACGACGGCGAATTACCGGCCACGGCTGATCAGCTTAATTCTATTGCCATTTCGACTTCGCCTTAGCTTGCGCCAATGTCAGTTCTGAGTTCGCCCACTGGACGAAAAAGATCGCGGGCAAAAGCCGACGGGCGTTGGTCGAACAAAGGTTGGCCGCGCACCAACCGCTCCAGTTAGGCTCGTCGGGCTAACCTACCGGTCGCGCATCCGGTGGGTCTGCTGGCGAAGGCCTACGCCGGCGAGTCCGAGCTCGTGAAACGCGGCCCATGGCGCTAATTGTCCTTATCCAGGGGATTGTACTTTAACGGGGAGGGGCCCTCCACGGTTGAAAGCTGGCGCGTCGGGTAGCTCGAATAAATGACCGCATTCGCGGCCTCTTCCCCCGGCACGCGGCAGAAATTCTCGATCCCCTGCCGGATGTAAAGAACCTGCCAGGCAAGCTCCGCCAAACGCCGATCGCTCTTCTGGTCAATCATACCCTGGAGCCGCCGGCCGCCCTCTGCGCCAAAGGCCAGAATGGAATTGCCGACAGGGCGAAATCCCCATTCCAGGTCGGAACGGTTGGAGGCATCGCCAAACTCGCGGAACTTCCGCACCAAGGCGTCGAGAACCCGCTCCTGGGTAGCATCAAGCTCAATGGGCGGCAGAGGACCTATCTTCGTATCCAACATCTTGACCGAAGACTCAAGACCATGGCGCGGAGGGATCGTGCAGCCCTTCACCGTCGCGATGGCCAGGGAGATGGCGGCCCGGTCCTGAATGATCGGACTTTCGTCGTCCAGCGCGGCAAGCATGGCCTGCACCGCCTGGGGATCATCGAAGTAGGCCTGTATTCCGCAGGCGGCGCGGAACCGCGCGTAGAGATCCTCGTCCTGGAGCCCCGCGATGAGGAGCGACATACCCGGCCCGTCGCCCCGCCGGCCCAAAACGTACAGGCCCATGCGCCGCATGAGGACGTCCGGGTCGGACGCGAGCCGGCGAATTTCCGGCAGATAGCTGGAATCGATCTTGGTCAGCACCGTGCTGACCGCCTCAAAAACCTGGAATTCGCGCGATTGCCGGACCGTCTCGATCAGCTTGGTCACGGTTTCAGGACCGTGGACCTCGAGGAGGGCGAAGATCGCGGCGCAACGGACGCTCTTTTCCGGATCGTTCAGCGCCGCTTCCACCACCGGGACGGTCGCCGGATCCTTCAGATGGCCCAAGGCACGAAGCGCCTCCCGCCGGGCCAGGATATTCTTGTGCTTCACCCAGGGGACGATCCGGCCGGAGGCGATTGTCGCCTTGCCCTCGGCCACCTCGGCCATGAAATGCATGGCGGCATACATGTCGTCGCCCTGCAGCGCCGTGGCCGGCTCGTCCGCGTAGGCCAGCTGGAGATAAGAGTCGGTGTCGATCTCGAATAGCGTCATGCGGAGCCCTCGCGATAGGTAGGGCTTGTACCGCGGCAAATCGGGGTTGACCGCCTGGACCGCACAGGCGATGCCCTTCCCCTCCGTAGCTTGGAGGACGTTCTCCAGGGTCCGATTCTGGAGCTCATGGGGCGTAGTGCCGGAAACGTCGAGCTGGTCGACGATACCCTCCCGAACCCACCGCTCCCAATCGAGGTAGATGCGGCCGGAGGTAAGAAAATAGGCCGGCACATTCCACCGGTCCGTCATGTTCGGCTCGCGGGGATTCAGGCGCACGCCCAGCTTCTTGCCCCGCTTGACTAGCTCCGCCTTGAACTCGCGCAGAAACTGGGTCACGTATTCGCCCCGCAGGTAATGCCAGAGATGGCGGTCGAAGTCCTGGGTGCGAATGTCGACGCCATAACGGCGCTTGTATTCGTCCACGATCGGCTGGCTGTAGCCGAACTCGTCCTCAAACCGCAACCCGTAGTTCTCGCAATAGGTGAAAAACGTGATGCCATCCAGCTTGTCCCGGTCGATGTAATAAAGGTAAATGTCGATCAGCGCCTTGCGCGCTCCGGGATAGGCCAGCTCAATCGGGCCGTTTTGATGGCGGACCCCGTAACGGTCCACCGGCATCCACTCCGGGTGCTGGATCGTGAGGTTCAGCTGGCCAAAGTAGGGATACTCCTTGCAGCCGCCGTTGTCGGCCGGACCGCCGTAGTCGAAGAGGGGCGACCAGAGGTACACCTCCATGCCGTGACGATGCGCTTCCGTCACCAGCACCTGGTTGAGCTTCAGGTCCTTGACCAGATGCCGCTCCCACCCGTTGATGAAATCGGAGTACTGCAGGTTGTCCTTTCGGATCACGCCGTAGTCGATCATCATCTCCTCCTGCTCGCCCCGCCAATAGATCCGCTTCATATCGAGCACGTCCGACCACATCTGGACCGAATCCCGGATGCTGGCCGGAGAATCCACCGGCAGCCAGGTGCCGGCCCACCAGCTGTCGCCGGCGCTGAGGAATACGTCCAGCGGAGCTCCCGATTTGGGCTTCGGCTTGGCCAGGGACAGAGCAGGACTGCAGGCGACAAGGACTAGGAGGAATCGGAGAACGCGCATGCTCATGGGTGGGTTGCCGCTTGGGAGACCATCGTCTTCAGGGTTGATTGGAGCAGCATGGCCGCCTCGGCCCTACCCATAAAACAAAAGCCCCGGCGGATCAAGGCGGAGGGAAGGCCGATCATCCCCATATTTTTCCGGCGCTTTGCCCACCGGGGGGTCGCCGGTTTAGGTTTGATCCCGACCTGGATTCAGAAAGTAATCCGAGACCCCATGAGATCCCACCTGCCCTGGCGCTTAACTTCCTCGCCGCTGGCCTACGCCTTCCTCGCCAGTTCGATCTTGCTCACGGGACCCGGGTCCGCCGCCGGGCAAAACGTCGCTCCCAATGTCACAATGGGCGATTTCTCCGGTCCCCAAGCCATTCTCCTCGCCATCGACGACTACGCCCTGCCGCTGCGCAAGGACCTTTGCTACTTTCTCTCCACGCCCACGGTGCGGGCCGAGCCGGTCCTGACTCCCAGCCGGGACAACCCCCATGCCACGGACACGGCCCTGGCCAATTGCTATGCCACGGTCCTGCACGAGAACGGGAAGTTCCGGATGTGGTACTACGGCGAGGAATCGGTGCCGAGCATCCTCCACCAGGGCAGCGGCCTGCGCGCCGCCCATCACGAAGGTCCCATTTGCTACGCCGAAAGCCGCGACGGCCTGCATTGGACCAAGCCCAAACTCGGCCAGGTCTCCTTCCAGGGCGGCAGCGACAACAACGCCCTCAAGCTGCCGGCGGAGGAAACCGAGGGGGCCTTCCTCATTCGCGACGACCGCGATCCCGATCCGGCGCGGCGCTACAAGATGATCTATGAAAACTGTTCGGCGGCGAGGCCGGTCGTGGAATCGGCCGTCAGTGCCGACGGCCTGGTGTGGAAGCCCCACGGCTTGGTCGCCCGGCTGCTCGAGCCCAGCTCCTTCTACCGCTTCAACGGCCTGTTCACCGTCAGTGCGCAGAATATCGCTTACGTCAGCGAAGGCGGCCACCAAGGCGGGCGCCAGGGCTTCGTTTGGTTCTCGCCCGATTTCGACCATTGGCTGCCCGAGTCCGGGGAGGCCTTCCTGCTGCCCGAGCCCGCCAATCCCAATGACCGCGGCCACGACCGCCGCTACCTGCAGGTGCATCTTGGGGTCGGCGCGGTCAGCTACGGCAACGTGCTGGTCGGCCTCTACGGCCAGTGGCACGACGGGGCTCTGCCGGGCGATTGGTTTGGCGTCGGCACGACCTACGGCGATCTCGGCCTGCTCGTCTCCAGCGACGGCCAGCATTTTCGCGAGCCGGTCAAGGGCCACGTCTTCCTCTCCCGCCATCTCTCTCCCGCCCAGATCGATCCCGACATCCGCGCCGAAGAAGTACTCACTCAGTCCGGCAACAGCATTCTCAACGTCGGCAATGAGACCTGGATTTATCACGGACGCTGGATGAATGCGGAGAAGCCCAAGGACTGGTACACCGAAATCGCGCTGGCGACCTTGCCGCGCGACCGCTGGGGCGCCCTTGGACTGGCGCCCCGCCTGCCCGCGGGCACCGTCTGGACCGCGCCGCTCTCTCTGGGAGCGGGCGTGGGCGTAACGCTCAACGCCGACGGGGTGAAAGGCTGCGAGGTGGAAATCGCCGATCAAAACTTTAACCTGCTTCCGGATTACTCGGGCGCCCACGCCGGGCGGGTGGCCGGCCGCGACGGACTGGACTGCGCGGTCCAGTGGCCGAGCGGGACTCTGGACGCCCTCGCCGGACGCCGCCTGCGCTTCCTGATCCATCTGAAGCGGGGCGACTACGCTGAACCTCGGCTCTACGCCGTCGCCCTCGCCCCCCGCTAGCCTTCCGGCAAATATATGAGAAAACTATCTTGGCGGATTGGCTGGCTCGCCGCGGGGGCGCTCGGGGCAGTCGCCGCCGCCGGGGCCAAGACACCGGAGGGCGCTCCGGTCGCCGTCCTGGTCGCCGGGCCGCCCTCGCATGGACCCGGGGCCCACGAGTACAACGCAGGAGTTCTCCTCTTCGCGAAATGCCTGGCGCAAGGGGCACCCCGACTGATCGTCCGAACGCACCTCAATGGCGATTGGCCCAATGGGCAGGAACTGGCTGAGGCCGACACGATCTTATTCTACTGCGACGGCGGCGACCGGCACCTGATGCTCCGGGACGGCCACCTCGGCGCCCTCGCCCCCGCCATGCAGCGGGGTGCCGGCCTGGTCCTGCTGCATTACGCCACCGAATTTCCCACCGCCCGCGGCGGCCCGGAGGCACTGCGCTGGGCCGGCGGCTTCTTCGCGATCAATTGGTCCGTCAACCCCATTTGGTCCGCCCGCTTCTCGGAACTGCCCGCCCTCCCCGTCACCCGCGGTGTCCGCCCTTTCCAGTCCACGGATGAATGGTACTACCATATGCGCTTCAACGAACGCATCGGACGGCTCGTCCCGATTCTGACCGACCGGCCCCCGGCCAGTTCGCTCGACCGGCCCGACGGCGAACATTCCGGCAATCCCGCCGTCCGCGCCGCGGTGGCGGCCGGCCAGGCCCAGACGATGGCCTGGGCTTACGAGCGGCCGGGCGGCGGTCGGAGCTTTTCCTTTACCGGCGGCCATTATCACAAAAACTGGGCCCAGGCCGACCAGCGGAAACTGGTGCTCAATGCCATTCTCTGGACCGCCGGAATGGAGGTTCCGGCCGAGGGCGTGGCTTCGCAGCTCACGGCGGCCGACCTGTCAGCCCATTTGGACCCGAAGCCGCCGTCGCCCCCGCCCCCAGCCCCACCCCAGCCATGAACCGCATTGGCATCAATACCTTCCTCTTCACCTCACCGTTCACCAATAAAAGTGTCGGCTTGTTCAAGACCTTCCGGCGCTGGGGCTTCGACACGGTCGAACTCGCGATCGAGGATCCCCGACACATCGATCCGGCCTACGTGCGCGAGCAACTCGAAAAGCACGGTCTGAAATGTGGTTCGGTCTGCGCCTGCCTGGGCCCGGATCGGGATCTCCGCGGGACCGCCCAACAACAGCGCTCCGCCCTCACCTACATGCGGGCTCTGCTCGAGCAAATGGCGATTTTGGGCTGTCCCCGTCTCGTCGGCCCAGTCTACTCGTCAGTTGGGCGGGCCGACGCCGTTGCTCCCGCGGACTATCGCCGGCAATGGCGGACCGTCGTGCGTCATCTCCAGGGCCTGGCGCGCCAGGCGGAACGACGCCAGCAGACGATCTGCCTCGAGCCCTTGAATCGCTTCGAAACCGATTTTATCAACACCTGCGACCAGGCGCTCAAAATGGTCCGCGCGGTCGGGAGCCCGGCGCTAAAAATCCTTCTCGACACCTTTCACATGAACATCGAGGAAAAGTCCCAAGGGAAAGCGATTCGAAAGGCGGGGAAGCATCTGGGGCATTTTCATGCCTGCGGCAGCGGCCGCGGGACGCCCGGCACCGACGCGATCGATTGGCCTTCGATCACGGGTGCATTGCGGGCCGTAAAATACTCCGGCGATGTGGTGATCGAATCGTTCACTCCCGATGTGAAGGTGATCGCGCGCGCCGCGGCGATCTGGCGGCGGATTGAGCCGACGCGGAATGAAATCGCCGTCGACGGAATCAAATTTCTCCGCAAATCGTTCGCTTAAACTCTCCGGCAGCCCGCGAAACCACCGTCCTCAAGCCAGCGCATTTAAAGTCGGCCCTGACTCGCTGGTGGGGCTGGCCGTCGCCGCAGCGGAGTTTGCCGGCGCGCCGTCCGGGGCGGGGGCCGAGGGCTGGGCCTGGACGGTTTCCGCCGGTTTGGGCTGGGCCGCCTGTTGCGCCTGTTGGAGCTGCTCTTCCACCTGCTCCACTGCGAACGCAAGTTGGGCCCGCGTCTCGACGTTGCTTTGGCTCGTTTCGGCCTGTTCCAGCTGGTTGAGCTGACTTTGCAACTGCGCGATGCTCTCCGTGACGCTGACGGAGGTGCTCGGGCCTACGGTGGAGACGGCAGCGATCGCGGGAATGCTCATAGTTGGCCACCATCTTCATCGACTCGCGGCGGTAAAACTTAATAAATATTTCGGCGCCTCCGTAAGACCATTGAAAATTAGGCAATTAGAAATTTCCCTTAGGCTTTGACCCGTCCAACGGCTTCCCCTCCTATCGGAACGGCCTCCCATCCATGTCTTTGCCTCTCCGCCTGAAGGAACCGACCCGCGAAACCCTGGCCAAGGCGATCGTGGTGGTGCTCCCCACCCTCGCCTACCTCAATTCGTTTTCCGGCGCCTTCGTTTTCGACGATGAGGTCAACATCCTAAAAAACCCCTCGATTCGCCATCTGGGGTCCCTCGGCGCGGTGCTTTCGCCGCCGGCTCTGTCCGGCGCCGGCGGCCGGCCTTTGACCAACCTGTCGCTGGCGCTCAATTACGCCCTCAGCGGATCCCAGGAGTGGAGCTACCATGCCCTGAGTCTGGCGATTCACCTCGGCTGCGCCCTGCTGCTTTTCGCCATCTTGCGGGAAACCTTCCGGAGCCCGCGGCTACCTCCGGCGCTCATCGGCCAGTCCGTCGTCATCGCCGGAACGGCCGCGACGCTCTGGGCCGTGCATCCGGTGCAAACCGCCACGGTGACTTATCTTTCCCAGAGGACCGAAGAGCTGATGGCTCTCTTTTATCTCCTGCTCCTGTGGTGCTTCATTCGCCTGGTGCAGACCGGCCAACGCCGCTGGTGGTGCGGCGCGATCGCGGCCGCGGCAGCCGGCATGGCGAGCAAAGAAACCATGGTGACCGCTCCGCTGGTTTTGTTTCTCTATGACCGAACTTTTCTGGCCGACTCCTTGGCCCAGGCCTGGGCCAAGCGGGGTCGGTTCCATGCCAGCGTCGCGGCCACTTGGGCAATCCTCGCTTATTTTGTGGTCCGCACCCACTTGGAGCAGAGAGGCGTCGGCTTTGCGCTGGGGATCAAAAGCACCACCTATTTGCTGGCCGAGTGCCGGGCCGTCATGACCTATCTCAAATTGAGCGTTTGGCCCCACCCGCTCGTCTTCGACTATGGCCCAGTCTTTTCGGCCGACGCAGCCGCGGCCCTGCCCTACGCCATCCCGCTCGCTCTCGCCCTCGCCGGAACCGGCTGGCTCCTCGCCCGCAACCAACCGGCCGGCTTTGGTCTGGGTTGGTTCTTTATCGTGCTGGCCCCGACTTCCAGCATCATCCCGATTATCCAGCAGCCCATCGCCGAAAACCGGATGTACCTGCCGCTGGCCGGGTTGCTGGCGGTTCTAACCGCCGCGCTCTTCCGCTGGATCGGGCCGAGAGGACTTTGGCTGGCGGTGGCCGCGGCCGTCGCCGCCGCCGCGGCCACCGCTGCCCGCAACCAGGTCTATGCCTCGGAAGAGCACCTTTGGACGGAGACTGCCGCGGCCTATCCCGCCAATCCACGCGCCGATTTCGCGCTGGGGCATCTTTTGGCCCGGACTGGGCGAGACGCCGAGGCGGTAGCGAAATTCGAAAAGGCGATCCGAATCGCGCCCTCCTACATCGATGCCCACACCCAGCTCGGCGTCGTTCTCCTGCGCCAGGGACGGGTCGCCGACGCTGTGCGGCAGTTTCGCCAAGCCCTCATCCTTCGGCCCGAATCAGTCGAAGCGCGGGTCGATTTGGGCACCGCCTTGAAAACCGCCGGCCGCTACCGCGAGGCTATTGAAGAGTTCGAATCGGCGCTGCGGCTCGAGCCGGATCTCGGCGCGGCCCACTATGACCTGGCCCTGGCCCTGCAAGCGACGGGCCAGACGGATAAGTTCGCGAGGGAGCTGGGCGCAGCCCTCCGCCTCGATCCCAATATTCCGGAAGCCCATTTCGCACTCGGCAACCTCTGTCTTAGCCAAGGTCAGGGCGGACGCGCGATTGCGGAATTCGAGCGCGCGATCGAATTGAATCCGGGCTATGGCGAAGCCTACAACAATCTCGGCAATGCCTATCTAGCGGAGGGCAACGACGCCGAAGCCGCCCAGGCTTTCCGCGCGGCCATTCGCCTCCAGCCCGTCTATCCCGCCGCCCAAACGAATTTGGGCACGGCCGAAGAACAACTCGGCCACCTCGACGAAGCCATCCGGGATTTTCGGGCCGCTTTGCGCGCGGACTCTCAGCTGGTCGAGGCTCATTTCAATCTCGGGCTGGCTCTGGAGCGAACGGGCCACCTTGACGCCGCCCAGGCGGAATTCAAGGCCGCCCTCCGGTTGCGACCTGGCCTCGCTCCGGCCCAGGAGCACCTTCAGGAAATTGCGACCCGCCGGGCCATCCTACCTCACGACTAGACTTCTCAACGCTCCCTTTTGGCGCTCGAACTGAGACCAAATTGGGAATGCTGCGATCGCGACGATTGGCCCGGATCCCCCGAGGCCCCATCTGCACCTGCGAATGCACTTTTTGCCAAGAATGCGCGGCGTGATTTTATTGCGCCGCCTCGCTCCGCGGCTAACGCTGCCTCCTTCCGTTGGATTCCGCCTTCCCATTCATTTTTTCGGCGTCCCTGTGGCAGGCGCTCGGCCTGACCCTCAAACTGGCCGCCATCACAACCCTCTGCCTAGCCGCGGTCGGCCTGCCTCTTGCCCATTGGCTTAACACCACCCGCTGGCGGATAGCTCCCGCTCTTGAAACGCTGGTCAGCCTGCCCATCGTCCTGCCACCCACCGTGATGGGCTTTTACCTGCTGGTGGCGTTTTCGCCCGACCACGCGCTCGGCCACAGCTGGCTGCGGCTGACCGGCACCTCGCTTGCCTTCTCCTTCACCGGCCTGGTCATTGCCTCGGTCTTCTACTCCCTGCCCTTCGCCGTCCAGCCCTTTCAGGCCGCCCTGCGGTCCGTCCCGACCGAATATCTCCAGGCGGGAGCCTGCCTGGGCGCCTCGCCTTGGCGGGTGTGGCGGCGCCTCCACTTGGCCCTCGCCTGGCGGGGCATCACGGCCGGCCTCACCCTCGGCTTCGCCCATACCCTGGGGGAATTCGGCGTGGTCCTGATGATCGGCGGATCGATTCCAGGGGTGACGCGCGTCGCCAGCATCGCCCTCTACGATGAAGTCCAGACCCTCAACTACGCCCAGGCCCATGGCTTTGCCGCCCTCCTCCTCGTGCTGTCGTTCGGGTTGCTGCTGACCGTAACGCTGTTACAACGAAGGCGTGGACATTAAGGCGATTCTCTTGCGGCTGGTGCTTATCGGCGCCGCGTTCCCGCCCGGCTTGGTCCGCGCGGATCCGCTGTCGCTGCTGACGACTGCTCTCGCCAGCCCCGCCGGGCCCGGAGCAAACCAAGCAGCTCTCACTGCAGCCGGCGACGGCTCCCTCTGGCTGACCTGGCTCGAACCAGCGGCCGCCGGCAGCTCGGCCTTGCGCGGCGCGGCCTTCGATCCGGTCCGGAATCGCTGGCGGCCGGCCGTGACGGTGGCGCGCGGCGACGGCTTTGTGCGCGAGCCCGGCAATTTGCCCGCTTTCGCCGCTTCCGCCGACGGCCGGGCGGCGGTGGCCTGGACCGTTCTGGCCGCGAATGGCCCCGGCCAGTGCGTGATGCTGAGCCAATCCTCCGACGGCGGCCACAGCTGGAGCCCGCCGGCCCGCCTGTCCCCGGAAAGCACGGATGCCGCCAGCCCGGCCCTGGCTACGTTGGCGGACGGCCACCTCGCGGCGGTGTGGCTCGACCGGCGCGCCCGCTCCGGCGATGGCCGCGGCCTCGGCCTCTATGTTCGCCTGCTGGGCCCGGAGGCGACATCCGACCAGTTGCTCGACCCCGAAGCGGCCGCTGGCGCCCAGCCGGTGCTGGCCGCCCTTCTCGACGGGAGCGCCCTGGTGGCCTACGCGGGCCGGCACCCCGGAAGCCCCGCCCAACCCCGCGTCCTGCGTTGGCACCGCCAGCAATGGGGGCAGCCGCACGAGATCGACGCCGAACCCGACGACGGCGGCGACGCACTCAACGGCGGTCCCCGCATCGCCGTGGACGGCGGACGGGTCGGCGCGGTGTGGACGCCCCGCGGCGGCGAAGCGCGGCTTCTCGTCTCCGCCTCGCCCGATGCCGGCCGCCGCTTCCAGCTGCCGGTTTCAGCCGGCTTGGGCGATAACGCTCCCAGGCTCCCCGACCTCGCCCTGCTGCACGACGGCGCTCTTCTCGTCACCTGGGTAGTGGAGGCCGACGCCGGCGGCGGCCAGCGGGTCCGGCTCGGCCGCTTCAGCCCCGACCTGCGGCCGCTGCCGGCGACCATCACTCTAGCCTCGGCCGGCCCCATCCTCTCCGTCCCTCAAATCGGCCTGATCCACGACTATGCGGGCAACGGCGCCACCGCCATGGCCCTGGTGGCCGTCACCGTGGGCGGCCCCCGCCCGGGCCTGCACCTCTTCAAAGTCACCGTGCCGGAAGGCGCCCTCTTGGCGGCAGCCAACGACGACTGCCGCTGCTCCCCCACCCCCGCTCAACTGGCGGGCTATCCCGTCCGGGGCACCATCACCGGCGTAGAAACCCAGACCGGCCGCCTCACTCTCGACCTCGATGCTGCTCCCGGGGTCATGGAGGCCGGCCCGCAGATTTTTCATGCTTCGGCCGCTACCCTGGCCGTCGCTCGACCCGACCGCCAGTGCCTCGCCCGCATCGAGCGGGAGGCCGGCGGGTGGCGGCTCTTCGATTTGCGGCTGCTGGAAGAGCCTCGTTAAGGCTCGCGCTTGACGGACAGCGAATTATCGCAACGTTCTCCGACAATGTCGCTCGGCCGCCGCCGTTATCGGATCCGCCCGCTCCACCGCTTGCTCGCGGCGGGCTGTGCCGCGCTGATCCTGCTCCTGACCGTTCTGGCGGCGAGCCCCGACCTCCACCAGCGGTTCCATCACGAATCCCAGCCGGATCGGGATGATGCCTGTGCGGTCGTCCTGTTCTCTTTAGGCCTCACCAGTGCTGCGGCCGCCACGACCCTGGTCGTCGTGGCCCGGTGCCTGGCGGAAAAGGTGGCGGCGACCCCGGCCGGGCTCGACCTCGCCGCGCCGCGTTTTCAGCTCCCGCCGGGCTGCGGCCCGCCGGCAATCTAGCTCGACCTCCCGGTTGTCCGTCGGCGGATGAACTCTATCCGCTCGGCTCCGTCTTCCGCCGCTGGCGGGAGACCCATGTCCTGTCCTCCCGGCCGTCACTTTTCCGTCCTCCCTTTCCATGCCTTTGCCCGTTCGATTCACCCTCGCCCTGCTCGCCCTCGCCCCGGCCCTCCGCGCCGCCGAGAATTCATCCGCGCCGGGCCCTCCTCCCATCACCCTCGATGCCCTCGTCGTCACCGACTCGCTCGACAAGGCGCGCGAGGACATCGTGCCCGCCCTCGGCGCGACCTCCTACCAGATCGACGCCGCCCAGATCGACGTCCAATCCCTCGGCGCCAACGGGGGCTTCGATCAAGTGCTCCTGCGCACCCCCTCCATGGCGCAGGACTCCTTTGGCCAGGTCCACCTGCGCGGTGAGCACGCCAACCTCCAGTACCGGGTCAATGATGTCCTCCTGCCCGAGGGCATCGCCGGCTTCAGCCAAGAATTGGACATCCCCTTCGTCAAAACGGTCTCGATCCTGACCGGCTCGCTCCCGGCCCAATACGGCTACCGCACGGCCGGGGTCGTCGACATCCACACCCAGTCTGGCACCGCGCTGAAAAACCAGGGCGACATCGATATCTTCGCCGGGAGCTTCGATACCCTCCGCGTCAGCGCGGAGTCCTCCGGCATCCAGGGTGGCCTGACCGATTTCTTCACCGCGAGCGCGGAGAGCAACGCCCTCGGGATCGAAAACCCCACCGCCTCGCGGACCGCGCTGCACGACCGCAGCCAGCAGGTGAAAACCTTCGGCGATCTCTCCGATGTTCTGAATTCCAAGAGCCGGGTCAGCCTCCTCTTCGGCAGTTCCTCGGCCACCTTCCAAATCCCCGACAACCCGGGCCAGGCGCCCGCCTACATCGATGGCAGCCAGAACTTCTTCGACTCCGCCCGGCTGAACGAGAATCAGAGCGAGTATAACGATTACGCCATCGCCGCCTACCAACGGTCGACCGAGGATTTCAGCGGCCAGGTTTCCGCCTTCACCCGCTATAGCCTGACCCATTTCACGCCCGACGTCGTCGGCGACCTGATCTTCAACGGGGTCGCGGCCGACGTCCACCAAGACATCGTCAGTAACGGCTTGGAAGCCGACGGCAAATGGTCC
>Ga0302320_10011857_pt1 | contig 18389 bp, 4 predicted proteins | sample Bog_T0_3_FD_202130 | JGI IMG/M metagenome (GOLD analysis project Ga0302320, IMG submission 202130) | Peat permafrost microbial communities from Stordalen Mire near Abisko, Sweden - Bog_T0_3 | ecosystem: Environmental > Terrestrial > Soil > Wetlands > Peat | place: Sweden: Abisko, Stordalen Mire...
GGAGTGACGCGGAGAAGCTTTCGGCCCGAAGTGAATTGCAAGGAGATTATATTCCTGCGCCACGGCGTACGGCCCCCGCCCGTGCCGGCTACCTTTGACCAACTCATCCGCAGCCAGCTTGACTGTACCCTGGTCACCATTCATGCCGTGGTGCGCTCCGTGGATCTGGAAAAGCGATTGAGCATTCGCGATCCCAAATCGCCCGCTATCCCCAGCACAGCCATGCAGTTGCTCACTGAGAGCGGCTCCTTGCAGGCAACTGTCGATAGTGGCGACGCCAGCGCACACACCGGTTTATTGGATGCCGAGGTCGAAATCACCGGGGTGGCCGGCGGAATCTTCGACGGCAAAATGCAGCTGATCGGCATTGTGCTTCATGTCTCTTCTTTTGCCGATGTAAAAGTTCTCAAACGCGCCGCCGTCTCTTCACGCGCTCTTCCCGTTACGCCGATGGACCAGATCCTTACCGGTTATCGCGTCAACGATTTCACCCAGCGGGTCCATGTGCAGGGGACAATCACCTACTACGAACCGCTTCGCGCCGTTGTCTTGCAGAGTGGCTCCAAGAGCATCTGGATTGGAACTTCTACGACGGCCGGCGACTTGCGACTTGGCGATCTAGCCGACGCTACGGGATTTCCCGACTCCCACAACGGCTTTCTGACGCTCAGCAACGGTGAAATCTGGGATTCCGGAGTTCCCGTTTACGTTCCTCCACTACCGGCCACATGGAACAAACTCGCCGCCAGCGGCAACATCTTCGACTTGGTCAGCATTGAAGGGCAAGTGGTAACCGAGGTGAGCGAGCCTTTGCAGGACGAGTACATCCTCTCTTCAGACGGCCAGCTGTTTACCGCGGTCCTCCGCCATGCCAGCTTCTCCAACGCGCCCATGAAGGTGATTCCGCAAGGGGCAAGAATTCGCGTCACCGGTATCTGCATCCTGGAAAACTCGAACCCTTTCCTGGGCAAGGTTCCCTTTGAAATCCTGCTTCGTTCCCCGGATGAGATTCTTGTCGTCGCCAAGCCTCCCCTGCTCAATGTGCGCAACCTGATCGTCATCCTCAGCGTGATGCTGCTGGGGATGATCGCGGTAAGCGCCTGGGGATGGACGCTTCATGCCAAGGTGCGCCGCCAGACCGGCACTCTCTCTAAATTGACCCAGATCGAGAAGCGCCGCAGCCGCATCCTTGAAGACATCAACAGCACACGTCCTTTGCCGGAGATTCTGGAAGAGACCACTGAAAAGATCTCCTTCATGCTTGACGGCGCGCCTTGCTGGTGCGAGGTAAAAGACGGTTCGAGGCTGGGCCATTATCCTCCCGATACCAAGCAAATGCGCATGGTAAGCGAAAATATTCCCGCCCGCTCCGGACCGCCGCTAGGTCAGATCTTTGCCGCCTTCCCTGCCTGGACTCAGCCCTCGGCGATCGAGGAGGATACGCTGATCGTCGGAACGCATCTGGCCGCGCTGGCCATTGAAACACGCCGCCTCTATTCGGATCTGCGCCGCCGCTCCGAATTCGACCTGCTCACCGATATTCCCAACCGCTTCGCCATGGAGCGCTTCATGGAGTTGCGTATCGAAGAAGCGCGCCTCTCCGGCGCAATTCTCGGCCTCATCTATATCGATCTGGACCGCTTCAAACCGATCAACGACAGCTTCGGCCACCATGTGGGCGACCTTTTCCTGCAAGAAGTGGCCCTGCGCATGAGCCGTCAGTTGCTGGGCGGCGATATGCTGGCCCGGCTTGGCGGCGACGAATTTGCCGCCATGGTCACGCTCCAGCACGGCCGCACCGACTTGTATATCATTCTTGCCCGCCTGGAACACTGCTTCGACGAGCCCTTCCTCATTGAAGGGCATCTGCTGCAAGGCTCGGCCAGCCTCGGAGTCGCGCTTTATCCGCAGGACGGCACAACCAAAGACAGCCTGCTCAGCGCCGCCGACGCCGCCATGTACGTGGTCAAAAATGAGAGGCATCTCGCCGGCAAGCTGCCTGTCTGAGAGTCCTGTTCCTCCGCAAAAACTACCCCGCATTGCAAGCCGGGTAATTCCTCGAGGCCGGGTGCCCGCCCTCAGCGCGTTTTTGTTTTTTCGCCTGGGATGGGATACCGCGATTCCAAACCGCCTTTTCCCGAGGAAGCCATCCCATTCTTCAGAGAGCGGTTCAATAAAAATGCCGCACCACTTCCTCGCCAAAGAAGCATATTCTGAGATCGAGGTTATCCATTGGCAACTTATGCCGATAGCTTAAAGAGAGGCAATAATCCTGGGCCCCTTCGCACCGGCGCGTCAACGATGAAAAGACTCTTTTTAGTCGCGATCTTTCTTGGATGCTCGATAGCCGCACGCGCCGCCGCACTCCCGACGCTGACTACCTTGCGCGCCGTTCATGCCCTCGACAATGCTGAAGCCCGCAAAGGCTTGCCCGTCGACTTTGAGGCCTCCGTCACCTACTTTCGCGGCTCCGAGCGAACACTTTTCGTGCAGGAAGGCGATGTTGCCATATACGTCTCTGCGCCCGCAGACGCTCAGTTGCTTGTCGGCGATCATGTGCGAGTCCAGGGAAGGTCGCAGGCCGACTTCAGTCCCGATATCGTAGCTGAACGCTTGACCGTGCTCGGCCACGGCTCTCTGCCCACGCCCGTGCCAGCCACCTTCGACGACCTGATCCGAAGCGGCGACGACTGCAAATTGGTGACGGTTCATGCCATCGTTCGCTCCGCTGACCTGCATGTGCGCTCCGATATGCGTGATTCCAGGCTGCCGATGCATTCGGTCATGCGAGTTCAATTGCTCATGGATGGCGGCTACATTGAGGCGTTCATCGACAGCGACGACGAAAGCGCGCTCACCAGCTTGCTGGACGCAGAGGTAGAGGCCACCGGCGTTGCCGGCAAAAGCTTCGATGGCAAGATGGAGCCCACCGGCGCCCAGCTATACATCTCCTCTCTCGCCAATGTAAAGGTTCTCAAACGCTCCCAGACCAACCCTTGGGCTCTTCCCGTTACACCGATGAATTTGGCGATCACCGGCTACCACGTGCTGGATCAGACGCAGAGAATCCGAATTCATGGAACCATCACCTACTACCATCCGGGCTCGGCAGTCGTCATTCAGGACGGCGCCCGCAGCATGTGGATCGCCACGCAGTTTCGCGGCACCCTGCACATTGGCGATCGAGCCGACGCCATCGGCTTTCCCGAGGCTCACAACAGCATGCTGGCTCTCACCCGAGCCGAAATACTGGACAGCAACGTGTCGGCGCCCATCCAGCCGCTGTCCGTAACCTGGACGCAATTGACGGCCAGCGGCAGCCTCTACGATCTGGTCTCCATCGAAGGTAAGGTGGTCACCGCGGTGCGCGAGGCCTCGCAGGATGAGTACGTGCTGGACACCGGTGGCCAACTCTTCACCGCGATCTACCGTCACGACTTCAACCTCCCCGCCATGAAGCAGGTTCCGCTCGGTTCCATGGTTCGCGTCACCGGGATCTGCGTTGTGGAGGACACCAACCCCTTCGATGGCAATGTTCCCTTCAATATCCTGCTGCGCGACTTCGACGATGTAGAAGTGATCAAGGGGCCTTCGATGCTGAATATCGCCAATCTTATCGTTGTAGTCGTCCTGCTGTTGGTGATTGTGGCCCTGGTCGGCGCGCGTGGCTGGGCGTTGGAACGTAATGTACGCCGCCAGACGGCCGCGATGTCGGCTCGCACCAAGGCCGAGGCCGATATTGAGCGCCAGCGCAGCCACATTCTGGAAGACATCAACGGATCGCGGCCACTTTCCGAGATCATCGAGGAGATTGCCGAGATGGTCTCTTCCACGCTCGATGGCGTACCCTGCTGGTGCGCGGTTGCCCACGGAGTCACGCTGGGCAATCCGCCGCTCAAGCCGCAGGACCTGCGCGTCGTTCAGGCGCGGATCGAAGGCCGTTCAGGTCCGGTACTGGGAACTTTCTTTGCCGGCTTCGATCCCCATACCACCCCCGATGCCCGCGAAAACGAGGCTCTGCGCAATGGCGCGCGCCTGGCCACGCTGGCCATGGAAACTCGCCGCCTCTACTCGGACCTGCGCCGCCGCTCCGAGTTCGATCTGCTGACCGACATTCCCAACCGTTTCGCCATGGAAAAATTTATAGAATTGCGCATCGCGGAGGCAAACCGGCTTGGTGAAATCTTCGGCCTCATCTACATCGACTTGGATAAATTCAAGCCCATCAACGATACCTACGGCCACCATATCGGCGACGCCTTTCTGCAAGAGGTTGCCTTGCGCATGAGCCGCCAGTTGCTGGGCGGAGATATGCTGGCACGGCTTGGGGGCGACGAATTCGCCGCCCTGGTCACGCTCCGCAATGACCGCGCCGCTCTCGATAAAATCGTCGCCCGCCTGGAACATTGCTTTGACGAGCCTTTCGTAGTGGAAGGGATAAGCCTGGACGGCTCGGCCAGCTTCGGCGTTGCGCTTTATCCAGAGAACGGCACAACCAAAGACAGCCTGCTCAGCGCCGCCGACGCCGCCATGTACGCGATTAAAAATCTTAAGCGGCGAGCGGAAGCGGCCTCCGTCGAAAACCTCCGTCCTGAAGCCGCACCGGCAGGCATCGGCCACTAGCGAAGGTCCGATTTTTCAGCACGTCCGCAGGTTCTGGAGTTACCATGTCTTCAGTCACTTTGGGGCGACCGGCGGTCTCAAAACAGCAGCGGCGTCTCACTCTCAGGTGACTCAATTTCAACTGAAGGGCAAATGATTTGGCAAGATCGGCTGGCAGAATCTTCCAAAAATCGGTGAGAGTAGATCCAGCAAGACCGGTGTCTCTGCAATGAAGAGATTGATTCCAGCCCTCGCGATTCTGTTTGCATCTGCCTCGGCCGCCATTGCCGCGCCGCCCTCCCCGCTCACCTCCGTCGGCGCCATTCGCGCCCTGAGCAAGGATCAAGCCAACCTCGCGCTGCCCGTCGCATTTGAAGGCACGGTAACCTACTACGCTGCCGGCTTCCGCTACCTCTTTGTACAGGATCAGGGCCTGGCCATCTTCGTCTACGCCCCCGATGGCATCATGCTCTCGCCCGGCGACCGCGTCCTCATCCACGGCGTCACCAACGCCGAGTTCAGCCCCGATGTCACCAGCGACAGCGTCACGCTGCTGCGCCACGGCAATCTGCCCGCGACCATCCCGTCCACCTTTGACGACTTGATCGGCGGCCAGCGAGATTGCCTGCTGGTCACGGTCCGCGGCAAGGTCCAAGCCGCTAATCTGGTTTTGCGCCCCGATGTCCGCAACAATATCACCCTCACCCTGCGCGTCGCCTACCTGGAACTGCTCACCGACGGCGGCTACATCAACGTAATCATCAACAGCAACGATGAGAACGCCATCAAGGATCTGCTTGACGCCGAGGTCGAGGTCACCGGCGCCGACGGCGGCATCTACGACGGCAAGTGGCATCAAACCGGAATCGTCATTCGCGCCTCATCGCTCTCCGCCGTCAAGGTTCTGGAGCGCGCCGCCGCCAGTCCATGGGCTCTCCCCATCACGCCGATTGACCGGCTGCTCAGCACTTATCATGTCATCGATCAAACCCGGCGTGTGCATGTGCGCGGCAGCATCACCTACTATCAGCCCGGCTTTTTTCGCCCCGGCTCTGCCATCGTGCTCCAGAACGGCGCTGAAAGCCTGTGGGTCGAGAGCCTCAGCGACAAGCCCATGCGCATCGGCGACATGGTGGACGCAACCGGCATTCCAAGCGTCGCCAGCGGCTCGCCGATCCTGACTCATGCCGAGCTTCAGCAGACCGGGACGCAGGCATCCATCGCGCCGCTCGATGTGACTGGAGCGCAACTGGCCGACGCCTACCTGGCCGGCAAGCACCACAACGACCTTGTCTCACTGGAGGGACAAGTTGTGATGGAGGCTCGTGAAGCCTCGCAGGATGAATATGTCCTGATCCACGACGGACAGCTCTTCTCCGCCATCCTGCGACATCCCGACGCCACCAGTCAGCTTCAGGTTCCGGCCATGAGGCACGTAGCCACGGGATCGAAGATCCGTGTCACCGGCATCTGCATCCTGCAGGACATGATCCTCTTCTCCGGCAAGGCGCCCTTCAATATTCTCATGCGTTCCTCCGACGATATTTCCGTTGTCTCCGGCCCTCCACTTCTCAGCATTCGCAACCTCGCGCTGCTGGTCGGCCTTCTGCTTGTGGCCGTGGCGCTGGCCGGCGCAAACGGCTGGGTTCTGGAGCGCAAGGTCCGCCGCCAGACTGAGCTGCTTTCAACTCACCTCGAGGCCGAGGCCGAACTCGAGCGCCGCCGCAGCCGCATCCTGGAAGACATCAATCGATCGCAGCCCCTTGCCGAGATCATCGAGAATATTACCAGCCTCGTCTCTTTTAATCTGGAAAACGCTCCCTGCTGGTGTGAAATCGCCGACGGCGCAAAGCTCGGCGATCGCCCACCCACACTCGATGGCCTGCGCATTGTTCGCTTTGAGATTCCCGCCCGCTCCGGCCCGCCGCTGGGTATGCTCAAGGCCGCGCTGCCTGAGGGAATACCGGCCTCCGCTCAAAGGCTGAAAGACGAGCAGGAGGCTCTCTCGATCGGCGCGGGCCTTGCCACCCTGGCCATTGAAACCTCGCACCTCTACAGCGACCTGCGCCGCCGCTCCGAGTACGATCTGCTCACCGACATTCACAACCGCTTCTCAATGGAGAAGATCCTCGACAGCCAGATTGAGGCCGCCCGCCAGAATGCCGGCATCTTCGGTTTGGTCTATATCGACCTCGATGATTTCAAGCAGGTCAACGACAAGTACGGCCACCGCATCGGCGATTTATATCTGCAAGAGGTAACCCGCCGCATGAAGCAGCAGCTCCGTGCCCACGACCTTCTGGCCCGCCTCGGTGGCGATGAATTCGCCGCGCTGGTTTCAATGCCCCGTAGCCGCACCGGCGTCGAAGAGATCGCTCAGCGCCTCGAACGCTGCTTCGACGCTCCCTTTGCCATCGAGGGCAACCTCATCCGCGGTGCGGCCAGCTTCGGCATGGCCCTCTACCCCGAGGACGGCGCAACCCGTGAGACTCTGCTCAGCGCCGCCGACACCGCCATGTACGCCGTCAAGCACAGAAAGCGCAAGAGAGTGAGTCTTTCTCCGGATCGTGAACATCACCGCCCCTTCCGCGTTCCTCGCGATCCTTCGGAGTAATGCGGCGAATCGTTGACCGCACTTCCATTGCGACCAGTTGATTGACAGGAGATTCCTGCCGATATGATTCTCAAGGGCCAGTGAATCGACCGCCAGCTTGATCGGTTTTACGCGATGAAAAGACTGATATCCGCGTTCGCCATCCTACTCGGGTGGGCTCTGCCCGTTTGGGCGACGGCCCCAGCCGAGCTAACCACGCTACGCTCCATTGCCGCCCTCAGCAATGCCGAGGCTGACAAGCATCTGCCCGTGGCCTTTGAAGCCACAGCCACTTACCGGCACGCGGTGGTAAATACGCTTTTTGTTCAGGAGGACGGCCTCGCCATCTTCGTGGGCGCAAGACCTGATTTAAAGGTTGCTCCAGGCGATCGTGTTCTGGTGCGGGGAACAACGGCAGGCAGCTTCCATCCGATTGTCGTTGCCGACAGCATCACCGTGCTCCGGCACGGCGACCTACCCAAACCTGTACCCTCCACCTATGACGAGTTGATTCGCTTTCAGCACGATTGTATGCTGGTCACCATCCGCGGCATCGTGCATGCCGCCGACTCGCGTTTGGATGCGCAGGCAGGCTACGCCACTTTACAATTGCAGACCGATGGCGGATACATCCTGGTGGGCGTGGACAGACCTCCGGCCGGCTCACTCAAAGACCTGCTGGATGCCGAGGTCGAAATCACCGGAGTTGCCGCGGGTGAATTCGACGGCAAAATGCAAGCGCTTGGAGTCCGCATCTACAGTCCGTCTCAGACACCCGTAAAGATTATCGAGCGCGCCCGCGATAATCCATGGACTCTCCCGCTTACACCCATGGATCGGGTCATCGCCAGTTACCATGTCTCAGATCGTACGCAGAGAGTCCGCGTACATGGAGTTATCACTTACTTCCAGCCTGGAATATCCGCGGTCTTGCAGGATGGCGCAAAAAGCCTGTGGATTTCAACCTCGACATATGACCCACTGCAGATCGGCGACGTCGTGGACGCAACCGGCTTCCCGGAAGCGCATAACGGCTTTCTGGCCCTGGCTCGCGGCGAGATTCAGAATAGCCAAGTGCAAGCGCCCATTCAACCGCTTCCCACTACCAGGCAGGAACTTGCGATGAGCAGCCACGTAATCGATCTGGTCTCTGTCGAAGGGCAAGTGGTGGCGGCCATCCGCGGCGGAACTCAGGACGAGTATCACCTGATCGCCGATGGTCAGATGTTTACCGCAATCTACCGCCATTCGCTTGAAGGCGGCGCCATTATTCCTCCCATGAAGCTGGTTCCCATCGGCTCCAGAGTTCGCGTCGCCGGCATCTGCATCACGGAAAATTCCAACCCATTCAGCGGGCAGACCGCCTTCGATATTCTGATGCGCACCTTTGACGATATTGAAGTGATTGCCAAGCCGTCGCTGGTCAATACCCGCAATCTCCTTTTAGCCCTGGCACTGCTGCTGGCGGCGGTATTTTCCGTCTTCGGCTGGGGAGGGTCGCTGCGCAGAAAAGTGCGCCTCCAAACGGCTGCGCTGGCCAGACAGATTGAAGCCGAGTCCGCTATCGAGAGGCGGAATGCCCAGCTTGAACGGCAGCGCTCCCGCATCCTTGAGGACATCAACGGGGCGCTTCCACTCTCGGAGGTTCTCACGCAAACCGTCGAGATGGTCTCTTTCATGCTCGAGGCCGCACCCTGCTGGTGCCAGATCGCCGATGGAGCCACACTCGGCAACTGCCCGGCCGACTTGACGCACATGCGCGTCCTCAGCGAAGAGATCCTTGCCCGCACCGGTCCGGCGCTGGGTACGCTCTATGCCGCCTTCGATCCGGCTACTCAAGCCGCCAATGCCGAAGTCGAGGCGCTCACCGTCGGCGCACGCCTGGCCACGCTGGCTATCGAGACCCGCCGTCTCTACTCCGACCTGCGCCGGCGCTCCGAATATGACCTGCTCACCGACATTCCCAACCGCTTTGCGATGGAACGCTTCATCGATCTGCGCATCGAGGACGCTCACCGCTCAGGCGCTACCCTCGGCCTCATCTACATCGATCTGGATAAATTCAAGCCCATCAACGATACCTATGGCCACCACGTCGGCGATCTTTATCTGCAAGCGGTCGCACTGCGCATGAGTCACCAGTTGCTGGGCGGCGATATGCTGGGCCGCCTGGGCGGAGACGAGTTTGCCGCCATGGTCACGCTCCAGCATGGCCGCGCCGATCTCGAAAAAATTGTCGCCCGCCTCGAACACTGCTTCGATGAACCTTTCATTGTGGAAGGAATCTCGTTGCATGGCGAGGCCAGCTTAGGCATTGCGACCTACCCGGAGAACGGCACAACCAAAGATAGCCTGCTCAGCGCCGCCGACGCCGCCATGTATGCAGTGAAGAAGAGCAAACGATAGGCGGAAGAAGCTCGACCTGATTTGCAGAGTGTATTCGGTAAAGAACGCGGAAAGGATGGGCACCGAGCCGCAGAGCGCGGACCTGGAGGTCCACGCTACAGCCGGCCGGAAGGCCGGCGCTACAAGCCTTGATAGCGGCGCAAACCGCGTACAAAACAAGGCCCGGCTTGCGCCGGGCCTTTTGCCGTTCACTAACAACTGCTCTTACTCGGCGGCCATCTCCTCGGCTTCGCCCTCCTGGCGCATCAGCTCCAGTTCGCGCTCGGCTGCCTCGATCTCGGCGGAAACCTCCTGTTGCACACGCGCCGCGGCTTCTTCAAGCTCCGGCGACAGTTGCACATTGCGGTAGTATTCCAGGCCCGTGCCGGCGGGAATCAAGCGGCCCACGATCACGTTCTCCTTCAGCCCGCGCAGGTTGTCGATCGCCCCGTTGATGCTGGCCTCGGTCAGTACGCGTGTCGTCTCCTGGAAGCTGGCGGCCGAGATAAAGCTGTCGGTCGAGAGCGAGGCCTTGGTAATGCCCAGCAGCAGCGGACGCCCGATTGCCGGACGGCCTCCCGTTGTCAGCACACGCTCATTCTCTTCGCGGAAGCGGAAGCGGTCCACCTGCTGCTCAAGCAGGAAGGTGGTGTCACCCACTTCGTCGATCCTGACCCAGCGCAGCATCTGCCGCACAATCACTTCAATGTGCTTGTCGGAGATCGCCACGCCCTGCAGACGGTAGACTTCCTGAATCTCGTTGACCAGGTAGCCTTGCAGAGCTTTTTCGCCCAGCACGGCAAGAATGTCGTGCGGGTTCAGCGGCCCATCCATCAGCGGGTCGCCTGCGCTGAGCCGTTCGCCCTCTTGCACGTTGACGTGAATGCCGCGCTGAACCGAGTATTCCTTCTCGTCTCCGTTGTCCGCGGTCACATAAATCTTGCGCTGCCCCTTGGCAACCTCGCCAAAACGGACCACGCCGTCAATTTCACTGATGATGGCCGTCTCACGCGGCTTGCGAGCCTCGAAAAGCTCGACCACACGCGGCAGACCGCCGGTGATGTCCTTGGTGCGGGTGCTCTCCTTGGGAATCTTTGCCAGCACATCGCCCGGACCCACTTCGTCCCCGTCCTGAATCATCAAGTGAGCGCCGCGCGGCAGCAGATAGCGCTTGTGGCCCTTGGCGTTCTTCACCACAAAGGCCGGCTGACGCTTTTCGTCCGGCGCATCGGCAACCACCCAGCGCGAGAGGCCGGTAACTTCATCGACTTCCTCGTTAAGGGTGATGCCTTCCTGCAAGTCCTTGAACTGCACGTTGCCGCCGATTTCCGTCAGGATCGAATAGGTGTACGGATCCCACTCGGCCAGCAACTGGCCCAGCTTCACCTGCTCGCCGTCCTTGACGCGAAGGCGCGCGCCATAGACCACCTGGTAGCGCTCCTTCTCACGGCCGCGCTCATCCTGAATCGCCACCGAGCCGGAGCGGTTCATTGCGACCAATGTGCCGTCCTTGCTCTCTACATAATTCAGATTGATGAAGCGCACAAAGCCGTTGTTCTTCGCATCCAGACGCGACTTGTCCTGTACGCGGCTGGCTGTGCCGCCCACGTGGAAGGTACGCATCGTCAACTGCGTTCCGGGCTCGCCGATCGATTGCGCCGCGATCACGCCGCAAGTCTCGCCCAGTTCCACCATGCGACCTGAGCCAAGGTTGCGCCCGTAGCAGAGCGCGCAAACGCCGCGCCGCGACTCGCAAGTCAGCACCGAGCGGATCTTCACCTTCTCCTTGCCAGCGGCCTGAATCGCCGAGGCAATATCTTCGTCGATGCCCTGATTCAGATCGACAACAATGTTGCCGTCGTAGTCCTTGATTCTTTCCAAAGACACGCGGCCAATGATGCGATCACGCAGTTCTTCGATGATCTCGCCCGATTCGACGATCGAGCCGACGTAAATGCCCTCGACCGTGCCGCAATCGTATTCGGTCACGATTACATCTTGCGCCACGTCAACCAAACGCCGCGTCAGGTAGCCTGAATCTGCGGTCTTCAGCGCCGTATCAGCCAGACCTTTACGCGCACCGTGAGTGGAAATGAAGTACTCGAGCACGGTCAGCCCTTCGCGGAAGTTCGCCGTGATGGGTGTCTCAATCACCTCTCCAGACGGCTTGGCCATCAGGCCGCGCATACCGCTGAGCTGGCGAATCTGCTGCTTCGATCCGCGGGCGCCCGAGTCGGCCATGATGTAGATCGGATTGAAGGCGCCCTCTTCGTCGGCGCGCTTCATGTTGTTGAACATCTCATCGGCAACCTTCTCGGTTACCGCCGACCACATCTGAATCACCTTGTTGGCGCGCTCGCCGTTGGTGATGGCGCCGTCCATGTACTGCTTCTGCACCTCGACAACCTTGAGGTCGGCCTCGCGCACAACCGTATATTTGCTGTCTGGAATCACCATGTCGTCCAGGCCCACAGAGAGGCCGGAGCGCGTGGCGTACTGGAAGCCAAGCTCCTTGATGCGATCCAGCATTCCCACCGTGACTTCCAGGCCCAGGTTCTGGTTGCAGTAATTCACCAGTTGCCCAATGCCCTTCTTCTTCAGCAGGCCGTTGATGAATGGCATTCCCGGCGGCAGCGCGTCGTTCAGAATCACGCGGCCGACTGTGGTTGAAATGTACCTCTTGTTGAAGTCCACCGGCTCCACGTGCGTCAGATCCTGATCGTCGTAGGCCGTCGTCATATCCAGCACCTGACCCGTATAACGCAGCCGGATCGGCGACAGTGTCTCGACTTCCTTGGCTTCGAGAGCCATCAGAATCTCTTCAGTATTCGCAAAGACGCGACCCTCGCCCTTGGCATTCTTCTTGGCCTTGGTCAGGTAGTAGAGCCCCAACACCATGTCTTGCGAAGGCACGGTGATCGGCTGGCCTGAGGCGGGCGAAAGAATGTTATGCGAGGCCAGCATCAGTACGCTGGCTTCGATCTGAGCTTCAGGCGACAGCGGAATGTGAACTGCCATCTGATCGCCGTCGAAGTCGGCATTGAAGGCCGTGCAGACCAGCGGGTGAATCTTGATCGCCTTGCCTTCGACCAGCACAGGCTCAAAGGCCTGAATGCCCAGGCGGTGAAGCGTAGGCGCGCGGTTCAGCATCACAGGATGGTCCTTGATGACCTCTTCCAGAATGTCCCACACCACCGGCTCCTGCATCTCGACCATCTCCTTGGCTTGCTTGATGGTGGTGCAGTGGCCCGTCTGTTCAAGGCGATGATAGATGAACGGCTTGAAGAGTTCGAGCGCCATCTTCTTGGGCAATCCGCACTGATGCAACTTCAACTCGGGACCGACAACGATCACCGAACGGCCCGAGTAATCGACGCGCTTGCCCAGCAAATTCTGTCTAAAGCGTCCCTGCTTGCCCTTCAGCGTATCGGAAAGAGATTTCAGCGGGCGGTTGTTCGCGCCACGCAGTACGCGGCCGCGGCGGCCGTTATCGAAGAGCGCGTCGACAGCTTCCTGCAACATGCGCTTCTCATTGCGCACGATGACTTCAGGAGCGTGCAGATCCATCAGCTTCTTCAAGCGGTTGTTGCGATTGATGACGCGGCGATAGAGATCGTTCAAATCCGATGTCGCAAAACGTCCGCCATCCAGCGGCACCAGAGGGCGCAGCTCGGGTGGAATTACCGGCAGCACGTCCAGAATCATCCACTGAGGCTTGTTGTCGCTCTTGCGGAAGGCCTCGACAACCTTCAGCCGCTTGGCGTACTTGATCTTCTTCTGCGCGGAGGTTTCCGTCTTCATCCGCTCACGCAACTCAATGCCCAGTTCATCGATCTGTACGCGCTTCAGCAGTTCCTTGATCGCTTCCGCGCCCATCATCGCCTTGAAGCCCGAGGGGCGGAACTGCGCATCCAGCTCGCGATACTTGGCTTCGTCCTTGATGATCTCGCGTTCCTTCACGCCCGGCGCGTCGCCGGCGTCAATCACGACGTAGGACTCGAAGTAAAGAATCCCTTCCAGATCGCGCAGAGAAATATCAAGCAGATGCCCGATGCGCGAGGGCAGTCCCTTGAAGAACCAGACATGCGAACACGGGGACGCCAGTTCGATGTGGCCCATGCGTTCGCGGCGCACCTTGCTCACCGTCACTTCCACGCCGCATTTGTCGCAGATGACTCCGCGGTGCTTCATGCGCTTGTACTTGCCGCAGAGGCACTCCCAGTCCGTTACCGGTCCAAAGATACGCGCGCAGAAAAGGCCGTCGCGCTCCGGCTTGAAGGTGCGATAGTTGATGGTCTCGGGCTTGGTGACCTCGCCATGCGACCAACTGCGAATCTTTTCCGGTGATGCCAGCATGATGCGGATAGCGTCGAAATCGGTGATGGGGCTGGAAAGTTCAAACGGATTCGAACGGAACAAGGTGACCCTCCTTGGCGGGCCTGATGGCCACTGCCGCGGCTTTTCCCGGGATTCTTATCAGGTTCTTCCTTCCCGGGAAGCGGCATTCACCGCTCTCAAGAAGAACCCCAAAAAACAGTGATCAGTTGTCAGTGAACAGTGGTCAGTTTTCTTGCTCCGCCCACTGTTCACTTCAAACTCAATGCTGCTCGTCGCAGTCAACTGATCACCGATCACTGTCCACTGATCACTAATCGGCCACAGCCGCTAACTCCGGCGCAGGCAGTTTCTTGATCAGATCCGCTCTCTTGATCAACTCCACGTCCAGGCAGAGCGACTGCAACTCGCGAATCAGCACGTTGAACGACTCAGGCACACCAGGCTCAATCGCCGCCTCGCCCTTGACGATGGCTTCATAAATCTTTGTACGGCCATAGACATCGTCCGACTTTGCCGTCAGCAATTCTTGAAGAATGTAAGCCGCGCCGTATGCCTCTAGCGCCCACACTTCCATCTCGCCGAATCTCTGTCCGCCGAACTGCGCCTTGCCGCCCAGAGGCTGCTGCGTAATCAGCGAATATGGTCCAATCGAACGAGCGTGAATCTTGTCGTCGACCAAGTGAGAGAGCTTCAGCATGTAGATGTAGCCCACCGTCACCGGCTGCTCGAACTGTTCGCCGGTCATGCCGTCAAACAGTGCCGTCTTGCCCGATGAAGGCAAACCGGCCGAAGCCAGCAGCGCCTTGATCTCTTCCTCGCGCGCGCCGTCGAAGACCGCGGTCCCAAACCAGATGCCGCGCTTCATGCCCGCGCCCACGCGCAACAACATCTCGTCGTCGAGCTCGAGCAACTGGCGCAGCGTCGCGGTTCCGGCGAACTCTTTCTTCATCAATTCGCGCGTGTACGCCGCATCGGTGTTGGCGGCAATCAAAGCGGCAATCTTCTCGCCCAGTACATGTGCGGCCCAGCCCAGATGCGTCTCCAGAATCTGTCCCACATTCATACGGGAGGGCACACCAAGCGGGTTCAAGACGATCTCGACCGGCGTTCCATCGGGCAGATACGGCATATCTTCCTCGGGAAGAATGCGCGCGATCACGCCCTTGTTGCCGTGACGGCCGGCCATCTTGTCGCCCACGCTGAGTTTGCGCTTCATCGCCACATAAACCTTCACCAGCTTGATCACGCCTGGAGGAAGTTCGTCGCCCTTGGCCAGCTTGGCAACTTTTTCATTGGTGATCTTGCGCAGCACTTCGATCTGCCGCGAAGTCATCTCTTCGATCTCGTCGATCTGCTCGTTGACGCGAGGATCCTTGTCGGCGTAACGGATACGCTTGAGATTCTTGGTCGAAATACGCTCGATAGTTTCGCGATCGAGAATCGCCGCCTTCACCAATAGCCGCTTGTTCGTCCGCTCGTCATGCAGGTCGGCCAGTACTTCCTTGCCGCCCAGAATGCCGTCCAAACGCTTCAAGCGCTCATCGGTCAGAATGCGAATCTCATCGCCAAGATTCTTTTCGAGCTTGGAAATGTAATCGGCCTCGATCAGCTTGGCGCGTTCGTCCTTCTCCTGGCCCTTGCGGCTGAAGATGCGCACGTCCACCACCGTGCCCTCGATGCCCGGAGGGCAGGTCAGCGAAGCATCGCGCACGTCGCCGGCCTTTTCGCCGAAGATGGCACGCAGCAGTTTCTCTTCCGGCGTCAGTTGCGTCTCGCCCTTGGGCGTAACCTTGCCCACCAGAATGTCGCCGTGCTTGATCTGCGCGCCGATGCGGATCACGCCGCTCTCGTCCAGATCTCTGAGTGCGTGTTCGCTGACGTTGGGAATATCACGGGTGATTTCTTCCGGTCCCAGCTTGGTGTCGCGCGCTTCGATTTCAAATTCTTCAATGTGAACCGAGGTGTAGTAGTCCTCTCTCACCAGCTTCTCGCTGATAAGAATCGCGTCCTCGAAGTTGTATCCACGCCAAGGCATGAACGCGACTAATACATTGCGTCCCAGCGCCAGTTCGCCCTGTTCCGTGCAAGGTCCGTCGGCGATCACTTGACCCTTCACGACGCGGTCGCCCTCGCGGACAACAGGCTTCTGATTGATGCAGGTGTTCTGGTTCGAGCGCTTGAACTTGATCAGCGTATAAATGTCCGAGCCCACCTCGCGCGACAACTGCGTGGGATGATGCTCACCCTCGACGCGCACAATGATGCGCTGCGAATCCACCGAATCGATAATGCCGTTGCGCTTGGCCAGAATCACCGCGCCTGAGTCGCGCGCCGTCACGCCTTCCATGCCCGTGCCCACCAGAGGCGCCTCTGCCACCAGCAGCGGAACAGACTGGCGTTGCATGTTCGCGCCCATCAGCGCGCGGTTGGCGTCGTCATGCTCCAGGAACGGAACCAGCGATGCGGCCACTGAAACCAACTGCTTCGGGCTCACGTCGATGTAATCCACATCGGCGCGATTGACCAGCACAAAGTTTCCCATGCGCCGCGCATTCACCAGATCCTCGGTGATAAAGCCTTCATCGTTGAACTCGATGTTGGCCTGCGCAATGGTGTGCTTGTCTTCTTCCCAAGCAGAAAGATAGAAGCTGAACGGGATCGGATCGATGGGCCGCTTGCCCGCCTTCTTCAGCCCGGCATTGAGCCGTGCCGCTTCTTCCTTCTCGATGTGATCGCCGACGCGCAGGCCGCTCTCGCCGGCGTTGGCAATCTCGACGTAATCCAGAATGCGCGAGTCCTTCACCTTGCGATAAGGCGACTCGATGAAGCCATATTCATTGATGCGCGCAAAACAGCTCAGTGAGCTGATCAGGCCGATATTCGGACCTTCCGGCGTTTCAATCGGGCAGATGCGGCCGTAGTGCGTCGTATGCACGTCGCGCACCTCAAAGCCCGCGCGCTCGCGGCTCAAACCGCCCGGTCCAAGCGCCGAGAGACGCCGCTTGTGCGTAATCTCCGAGAGCGGATTGGTCTGATCCATGAATTGCGAGAGCTGAGACGAGCCGAAGAATTCGCGAATCGCCGCCATCACCGGCTTGGCGTTGATCAGGTCGTGCGGCATCGCCGTCGAAAGCTCCTGATAGACACTCATCTTTTCCTTGATCGCGCGCTCCATGCGCACCAGGCCAATGCGGAACTGATTTTCCATCAGCTCACCCACCGCGCGAACGCGGCGGTTGCCCAGGTGATCGATGTCGTCCACCATGCCGATGTTCTTGCGCAGCTTGAGCAGATAGCGGATCGTCGCGTAGAAATCCTCCGGCGTCAGCGTCCGATGATGCAGTTGCGTGGCGTCTTGATTCTCATAGAGCTTGATGTTGAACTTCAGCCGCCCCACGCGCGAGAAATCGTACTTGCGCGGATCGAAGAACATGCCCTCGAACAGAGCCGTCGCCGTGTCCAGCGTCGGCGGATCGCCCGGCCGCAGCTTGCGATAAATTTCGATCAGCGCCTCTTCGGGCTTGCGAATCGAATCGCGCTTCAGTGTGTTGGTGATGATGTTGCCCACATCGTCGCGCTCAGGGAAGAAGACCTCGAAGGAAGCCGCGCCGCTGGCCAGCACCTTGTGCAGCCGGTCGGCCGTCAGCTCGACGTTCGCCTCCACCACCACTTCGCCGGTATTCAGATCCACCACATCGGCAGCGGTCAGCGCGCCGTCCAACTCTGCCGCCTCCACCTCGATCCTGTCGATTGCAGCCGCGCGGATCGCCTTGATGGAATTCACTGTGATTTTGCGGCCGGAGTGCGCGATCTCTTCACCGTTATGAAGAACCGCATGAGCCGGTTTCGCGCCCACCAGGTGAGTACCCGTCTTAGCGTCCTCGGGAACCGCCCACAGCAGCTTGCCATCGGCAATGTGCAGCCGGTCCACGGTGTAGAAAGTCTTCAGAATCTCTTCGTCCGAACGCAGTCCCAGCGCCCGCAGGAAGATCGTTCCTAGAAACTTGCGCTTGCGATCGATGCGGACATAGAGTGTATTTTTCTGGTCATACTCGAACTCCACCCACGAGCCGCGGTACGGAATAATCTTGCCCAAAAAGTAGGTGCGATTGTTGGCCGTCTCAAAAAACACGCCCGGCGAACGATGCAACTGCGAAACGATGACGCGCTCAGTGCCGTTGACAATAAATGTCCCATTCGGCGTCATCAGCGGAATATCGCCGAAGAAAACTTCCTGCTCTTTAATGTCGCGAATCGTCTTGTTGCCGGTCTCTGCGTCTTTGTCATAGATGGTCAGGCGCACCGTCACGCGCAAGGGCGCAGAGAAGGTCATGCCCCGCTCCTCGCACTCCTGCTGGTCGTACTTCAACTGCAAACTCACCGGATCGCCGCACTTGTTGCAGAAGTCGGGCGTGTTCTTGTTGTACGTGCCGCACTTCTGGCAAAGCACATCGCCGGGAAGAAACGGATC
>Ga0302320_10011859_pt1 | contig 18382 bp, 18 predicted proteins | sample Bog_T0_3_FD_202130 | JGI IMG/M metagenome (GOLD analysis project Ga0302320, IMG submission 202130) | Peat permafrost microbial communities from Stordalen Mire near Abisko, Sweden - Bog_T0_3 | ecosystem: Environmental > Terrestrial > Soil > Wetlands > Peat | place: Sweden: Abisko, Stordalen Mire...
GAGGCTCACCGTTATGAGGTTTGCAGTGTTGATAGGTAGGAGGGGTTCGAACCCGAGAAATAGACGATCGGGTTCGACGAGCCGCCGCGAAGCGGCGGCGCGGACGCCGGAGCGGTAGCGACGGCGGTCCCGAAGGGACGAGGCGCGTAGCGCCGAGCAATCCCTCCCTCTCCGCCAGTCGGTATCGGTTGATGAGGGCGAGGCTCACCGTTATGAGGTTTGCAGTGTTGATAGGTAGGAGGGGTTCGAACCCGAGAAATAGACGATCGGGTTCGACGAGCCGCCGCGAAGCGGCGGCGCGGACGCCGGAGCGGTAGCGACGGCGGACCCGAAGGGACGAGGCGCGTAGCGCCGAGCAATCCCTCCCTCTCCGCCAGTGTGAGTTGATGATAGGGCGGGGGCCGCAGGCCGAGTCCATCGTCCTTCTCCGCCGGTTTGATCAAGAGTCAATGGTGGCTCGCGTTTGCATCTTCGCGACGACTGGTTCCGAACCCCGTCAGGCCCGGAAGGGAGCAGCGGTAGGGACTTTAAGTCGGGCGCCGAAGTCCTGCTGGCGCGGGCCGCCTCCCAACTCCCATGCGCGGCGCACAAGTTTCCCGGTTAAAATTGAGTGACCAATGAGCTACGTCGTACTCGCGCGCAAATGGCGGCCCAAGAAATTTGCCGAGATGGTGGGCCAGGAGCACGTGCTCCAGGCTCTGAGTCATTCCCTCGACAGCGGCAAAGTGCATCATGCGTTTCTGTTCACTGGCACACGCGGCGTCGGCAAGACGACCGTCGCGCGGATCCTCGCCAAATCGCTCAACTGCGAAGCGGGGGTCAGTGCAAGCCCCTGCGGAGTATGCGCCGCCTGCCGTGAAATCGACGAGGGCCGCTTCGTCGATCTGATCGAGGTCGACGCCGCATCGCGGACCAAGGTCGACGACACCCGCGAACTGCTCGACAACGTGCAATACGCGCCGACGCGCGGCCGCTTCAAGGTCTACCTCATCGACGAAGTGCACATGCTCTCGAACCATTCCTTCAACGCACTGCTGAAGACGTTTGAGGAGCCGCCGCCGCACGTGAAATTTCTGCTCGCGACGACCGACCCGCAGAAGCTGCCGGTCACGGTGCTGTCGCGATGCCTGCAGTTCAGCCTGAAGCGCCTGTCCGCGGCGCTGATCGGCGCACGCCTGAAATTCATCGCCGGCGCCGAGGAGCTTGCGTTCGAAGCGGCCGCGCTCGCGCTGCTGTCGCGCGCGGCGGAAGGCAGCATGCGCGACGCCCTGAGTCTCCTCGATCAACTGATCGCTTTCGGCGGCGGCGCGCTCACCGAGGCGAACGCCCGCTCGATGTTGGGCACGATCGATCGCGGCCACGTCGAACGTATCGTCGCCGCGCTCGGCGCCGGTGATGGAGCGGCTTTGCTCGCCCAGGTACGCGACCTCGACCGCGATGCGCCGGACTACGATCGCGCGCTCGTCGAAGTTGCCGCGCTCTTGCAGCGCATTGCCATCGTCCAGGTCGTGCCCGATGCCGCAAAATCCGAGGACGAATTCGACGGCCCAGACCTGTTGCGGCTTGCGCGTACGATCCCTCCGGCCGACGTGCAACTCTACTACCAGATCGCGATCGCCGGCCGTCGCGACTTGGGCATGGCGCCCGAGCCGCGAGCAGGCTTTGAAATGACGCTGCTGCGGATGCTCGCGTTCCGACCGGAAGCCGAATCGCCGGCCGAAAGCGCGGTCGGCCGCGAACCCGCCGCGGCGCGCCGTCCGACGGGGTCGGCGTCCGTGGAGGCCCCGCGGTCGTCGCCGGCCGCCGGCGTCATTCCAACCGCGGCTGCCGAGACCGAGCGCAATGCAGCGTCGGCTGCGCGCACGGAGCCGGGTGCGCCGCCGCCGGTTTCGATCGATGCGGCGAACTGGCCGGCGATCGTCGATGCGGCGCAGCTTTCGGGCATGGCGCGCCAATTCGCGCTCAATTGCGTCCCGGCGTCGTTCGAGCATGGGCTGCTGCGCCTGCGCCTCGATGCAGCCGCGGCGGATCGCCGGACGAAACAAATCGAAGAGAAAATGCTGCAGGCCCTGTCCAAGTATTTCGGCCAGGAGATTCGCTTGTCGGTCGAGACGGCCGACAACGGCCTCGTGACGCCTGCGCGTCAGCGGAGTCTTGCCGAACAGAATAAAATGACAGCGGCGGCCGCGGCGTTCGACGAGGATCCGACGGTGAAGGGTTTGCGCGAGCGCTTCGGCGCCGACGTCGACGCGGCTTCGATCAAACCGGGCGGAATGTAGGAGGTAGAGTCCATGATGAAGGGTGGAATCGGCAATCTGATGCGCCAAGCGCAGCAGATGCAGGAGAACATGCAAAAGGCGCAGGCCGAACTCGCCGAACTCGAAGTCACGGGCGAGTCGGGGGCCGGCATGGTCAAACTCGTGCTGAACGGTCGCCACGAAGCCAAACGCGTCACGATCGAACCGAAGCTGCTCGGTGAAGACAAGGACATGTTGGAGGATTTGATCGTAGCCGCAGTCAACGATGCGGTTCACAAGATCGCGGCGCGAACCTCCGAAAAATACTCCGGGCTCATGTCCGGGCTCAATCTACCGCCTGGTATGAAGCTGCCCTTCGGATGAAATACACGCCGACGCTCGCACGCCTGATCGAGGCGCTGCGGTGCCTGCCCGGCGTCGGGCCGAAATCCGCGCAGCGCATGGCCTTTCATCTGCTCGAGCGGGATCGCCCCGGCGGCCGAATTTTGAGCCAGTCGCTTGCCGACGCGCTCGCCAACGTCGGCCACTGCAAACGCTGCCGCATGCTCACCGAGAGCGAACTGTGCGCGATTTGCGCCTCGTCCCAGCGCAACATCACGCAGTTGTGCGTGGTCGAATCGCCGGCCGACGTGGTCGCTATCGAGCAGTCGGGCGGGTTTCGCGGCCGTTATTTCGTGCTCATGGGCCATTTGTCGCCGCTCGACGGTGTGGGACCGGCGGAACTCGGGCTCGACGAGTTCGAACGTCTGCTCGGCGCCGGCGAGGTGGCCGAAGTCATTCTGGCGACGAATCCCACCGCGGAAGGCGAGGCCACGGCGCACTATCTCGGCGAGATGGCCCTGCGCCGCGGACTCAAGGCGTCGCGCATCGCCCACGGTGTGCCCGTGGGCGGCGAACTCGAGTACGTCGATGGGGGCACGCTTGCGCACGCGCTGGCCGGCAGGACCGCCGTCTCCTGAGCGCGCGGCCGGGCATTGGGTTCGGCCGGTGTGACTTTCACGGCGGGGCCAGGTCTTCGTAGAGCCGCGCGAGGCGTCGGTAACTCTCGTAGCGGCGTGCCGAAATCTTGCCTGCGGCGACGGCGGTCTGCACGCAGCATCCCGGTTCATCGAAGTGGCGGCAATCGTTGAAGCGGCAGCCGACGCCGATCGCGTGGATTTCGACGAAGCCGCGCTCGGCCGCCCGCATCAGGTGTGCGGGGGGCGCAAAGTCGCGGACGCCGGGCGCGTCGACGATCGCCGCATCCTGCGCAAGGCGGTACCAGCGCGCCGTCGTCGTTGTATGGCGTCCCTCGTCGTCGCGGGTCAGGGCCGCCGTCTGCGCAGCGGCTTCCGGGGCGAGTGCGTTGACGATCGAGGATTTGCCGACGCCCGATTGGCCGACAAGCAGGGTGGCGCCGCCTGCCAGCGCCCGCGCGAGTTCGTCGATACCCGCCCCGGAATGCGCTGCGATTTCAAGGCACGGCAATCCTAAGCCGCGGTAGACCTCCAGTTCGGCTTGCAGCGCGTCGAGCCCCAAGTCCCGCTTGTTGGGGATCAGCAGTGTTTCGATGTCCTGCTGCCGGGCGGCGGCCCAATAGCGATCGATCAGATACCAGTCCGGCTGGGGTTCCGGGGCGACCACGATCGCCAGCCGGCCGATGTTCGCGGCCACGGCTTCGGCGCGGCCGCGGGCATCGATGCGCTCGATGACGTTGCGGCGGGGGGCGACCGATACCACGGCGGGGCCGTTCGCCGAAGGCATCTGCCGCCAGCCGATGCGATCGCCGCAAACGAGGCGCAGTTTGCGCCCCGTCAGGCTACAGTGAAATTGCTCGTCGCCGGCGAGGACCAGGGCGCCGCGCCCGTAACTCGCGAGCACGATGCCGTCGGCCGTCTCCGCCGGCGTGTTCATGACTGCAATCCGGCGCGCTCTGCTAGCATAGAGACATCGTGAAATCCGCAGAGAACCTCGTTTGGATCGATCTGGAGATGACGGGGCTCAACCCTCAGTCCGACGTCATCCTCGAAATCGCCACCATCGTAACCGACAAACACCTCCATGTGCTCGCCGAAGGGCCGGTCATCGCGATTCACCAGAGCGACGCCGTGCTCGCCGCCATGGATGACTGGAATCAGCGCCAGCATGGGGGTTCGGGCCTCGCCGCTCGCGTCCGCACGAGCCGTATCGACGCCGCCAGGGCTGAGCGCCAGACGCTGGATTTCCTGAGCCTATGGGTCGAAGCCGGCCGCTCGCCGATGTGCGGCAACAGCATTTGCCAGGATCGGCGTTTTCTCGCGCGGCTCATGCCGGCTCTCGAGAAGTTTTTCCACTACCGGAATCTCGACGTGAGCACGCTCAAGGAACTCGCCCAGCGTTGGGCACCGCAGGTTGCGCAAGCCTTCCAGAAAAGCGCGACACATCTCGCGCTCGACGACGTGCGCGAATCGATCCGCGAGCTCGAGTACTATCGCGAGCGCTTGTTACTGCCGTTCGCTCGCTAGGAACATCCAGGTCTCGACCACGGTGTCCGGGTTCAGCGAAAGGCTGTCGATGCCTTGATCGACGAGCCAGCGTGCGAGCTCGGGATGATCGGACGGTCCCTGGCCGCAGATGCCGACGTATTTGCCCTGCGCCTTGCAGGCCTTGATCGCCATCGACATCATTGCTTTGACGGCATCGTCGCGTTCGTCGAACAGTTTGGCGATGACGGCCGAATCGCGGTCGAGGCCGAGCGTGAGCTGCGTCATGTCGTTCGATCCGATCGACATCCCGTCGAAATACTCCAAGTACCGGTCTGCGAGCACCGCGTTGGTCGGTAATTCGCACATCATGATGAGCTTCAGCCCGTTCTGGCCGCGCGCCAGGCCGTTGGCGGCGAGCAGTTCCGTGACGGCCTTCGCCTCGGAGAGCGTGCGCACGAAGGGCACCATGACCTGGACGTTCGTGAGGCCCATTGCGTCGCGCACTCGCGTGAGCGCACGGCATTCGAGTTCGAAGCACGGCCGGAAGTTCTCGTCGACGTAACGCGACGCCCCGCGAAAACCCAGCATCGGGTTTTCCTCGTGCGGCTCGTAGCGCTTGCCGCCGATCAGATTCGCGTATTCGTTCGACTTGAAGTCCGACAGCCGCACGATGACCGGCTCGGGTGCGAAGGCGGCGGCGATTTGCGCGATGCCCTCGACGAGTTTATCCACATAGAAACTGACCGGATCGGCGTAGCCGGCGATCTGCTTGTCGATCGCGTCCTTCAGCTCCGCGCTTTGGCCGGCGTAGTCGAGCAGAGCGCGCGGGTGCACGCCGATCATCCGATTGATGATGAATTCGAGGCGGGCGAGGCCCACGCCACGATGCGGAATCCCGGCGAAATCGAAGGCGCGGTCCGGATTGCCGACGTTCATCATGATACGCACCGGGATCGGCGGCAGGGCATCCATCTCGATCGAGCGCTCATCGTATTCGAGCATGCCGTCATAGACGTGGCCGGTATCGCCTTCCGCGCAGGACACGGTGACGGCCTGGTCCTCGCGAACGACGCTCGTGGCGTTGCCGCAGCCGACGACCGCGGGAATGCCGAGTTCACGCGCAATGATGGCGGCGTGACAGGTGCGCCCACCGCGATTCGTGACGATTGCCGCGGCGCGCTTCATGACGGGCTCCCAGTCGGGGTCGGTCATGTCGGCGACGAGCACGTCGCCCGCGCGAACCCGAGCCATGTCCTTGACGTCGCGGATGACGCGCGCGTGACCGGCGCCGATGCGCTGGCCGATGCTGCGTCCGCTGATCACCACGTGCGAGCGCGTCTTGAGCGTGAAGCGCTGGATCACCCGGCCCGCGCGGCTCTGCACGGTCTCGGGTCGGGCCTGAAGGATATAGATCTTGCCGGTGTCGCCGTCCTTGCCCCATTCGATGTCCATCGGCGTGCCGTAATGCTGCTCGATGATCAGGGCCTGTTTCGCGAGCGTGACGAGATCCGCCTCGCTTAGCGAGAACCGGCTCCGGTCGGCGGCGGAGACGTCGACGTTGCGCACGCGCGCGCCGGTGCCCGGTTCGGCATACACCATCTTGATCGCCTTGGCGCCGAGGTTGCGGCGTAACACCGCCGGTCGCCCGGCACGCAGTGCGGGTTTGTAGACGTAGAATTCGTCCGGATTGACGGCGCCCTGCACCACCGTTTCGCCGAGGCCGTAAGCGGACGTGATGAACACCACGTCGCGAAAACCGGAGTCGGTATCGAGGGTGAACATGACGCCCGCGCTGCCGAGATCACTGCGGACCATGTGCTGTACGCCGACCGATAGCGCGACAGCGGCGTGATCGAAGCCGTTGTGGACGCGATAGGCGATCGCGCGGTCATTGAATAATGAGGCATAAACCTCATGTACGCAGGTGAGCAGATGCTCTTCACCGCGTACATTCAGGAACGTCTCCTGCTGCCCGGCGAACGAAGCCTCGGGCAGATCCTCGGCCGTTGCCGACGAGCGCACCGCGACGGCGAATTGCGGACCCTCGCCCATCTTGCGCCACGAGTCGAGCACCTCGGCCTGCAGCCGGTCGGGAAAGCGGGTCGCGAGCATCCAGCCGCGAATCCGGGCTCCGACCGCCGAGAGCTGGGCGATGTCGTCGACGTCGAGCGCGGCGAGCGCGCTGCGGATGCGCTCGTCCAGGCCGTCCTGAGCCAGAAAATCGCGGTAAGCGTGCGAGGTCGTCGCAAAACCGCCCGGTACCGAGACGCCGACGCCGGCGAGGCCGGAGATCATTTCGCCGATGGACGCGTTCTTGCCCCCGACGAGTTCCACGTCGCTGTTTCTCAATCGCTCAAAGGGGATGATGTAGGGCTTCATGGAAGTTTTCTTGTTCGGAAGGTGTGGAAATGAAACACTTCAGCCGCGCGCCCCATCGGCGATGATCGCGGACGAGCGCGTGGCGGGCGGCCTTGGGGCGATTCGCATTACTTAACGGGGCTAATGTGATCAAACGAACGGTTTTTTTCGTGTCCGACCAAACTGGCGTAACCGCAGAAACGATGGGGCACAGTCTCATGACTCAGTTCGAGGGAATCGACTTCCGGCAGGTGACTGTGCCATTTATCTCCACGGTTGACAAGGCACTGGAGGCCGTCCGCAAGATCAATCTGATCGGCGAACAAGAGGGCGTCCCGCCGATCGTATTCAGCACGCTCGTGCAGGAGGACGTGCGCAACGTCGTACGGTCCAGCAAGGGATTTTTCCTCGATTTTTTCGATCCGTTTCTCACACCCCTGGAGCAGGAGCTCAAAACGCGCTCGAACCACGTTGCGGGTCGCGCGCATCGCATGGCCGACACCCACGCCTATGCGCTGCGCATCGACGCGACCAACTTCGCACTTGCGAACGACGACGGCTCGGTGTTGCGAGACTACGAACGGGCGGACGTCATCCTCGTCGGCGTATCGCGCTCGGGCAAGACGCCGACCTGCCTGTATCTAGCGATGCAATATGGAATCTTCGCGGCGAATTATCCGCTCACCGACGAGGACTTGGATTCGCGCAAGCTGCCGCGAGCGCTCGAACTGCATCAGCCGAAACTGTTCGGTCTCACGATCAAGCCGGATCGCCTGCAACAGATTCGCCATGAACGGCGCCCCGACAGCCGCTACGCGTCGGCGCAGCAGGTGGCGTTCGAGGTGCGGGCCGCCGAATCCCTGTTCGAACGGCATGGCATCCCGGTCATCGATTCGACCGAATGTTCGATCGAGGAGATCTCCAGCCGGATTTTGGACCGCACCGGCGTCGAGCGCCGTTTGCGGCCCTGAAAGCGCTCCTTGCGGACCTGAAATCCATGCTCTGCGTGGTATAGTCCGGTCATGTTAGCGGATCAGTTGTGCGTGACGTCGTGGCGGGCGAAGGCGGGCAGTTTCGTCAGTCTGATGACTCTCTACGAGAGCAATTTCCTGCGCCTGGGCTGGCTCATCGGCGATTTGCGATCGATTGTGGGGAGCGTCGTGTCGCGGGTGCATTCGGATTGCGACCTGCATCTCATTCCTGTCGAACGCTGCCGCTATACCAGCGTGTTCCGGTTGACTTACCAGTTCGATCTGGGCGGCGCGCCCGTCTGCGATCCGGACTTGGAAGTCTGCGTCTATCACGATGCACGGCTCGCCGAGGTACGCGGATTTCGCGGCTTTCAGCGCCACCCCCAGCTGGCGCGCCTGCATGCCGGACTCAATCGTGAACTGGATCAGCGCTGGGCACGCAACATGATGTTAAACAAATGGCTGGAGTATTGCGCTGAGCGGGGACATCGCTTCTAACCGGGCCCGCGCGGCTCGGGATGTCCTTCGCGATCGGGCGTCTGGGGCGGCAAATTGATCGACAAGCTGAGTTTCTTGAAGCTGGGGCAGGAAGGCAATGCCGCCAGCGCCGAGGAGGAGCGTCTCAAACAGCTCTTCCAGAATCGCGCCGGTCTGAAAAAAGCCCACGCCGATTTGAAGGACGAATTGCATCTCCTGCGCGACCGCCTCAAGCAGCAGGAAGGCGCGACCCTGCGCGTTCAGGAGCAGCTCGATTCGCTCGGTGAGCTGCTCGCGGATCCCGTCACCGGCTACGGTGCGCTCGTCTTCTATCAGCTGCGCGCGCTGTGGAAGATCGCTCACACCATGATAGCGGCCTTCGCGATCGAATTGACGCGCACCCAGGAAACTCGAGAGACGGCCAAACACCGCGAGGAGTTCGAAGCGCAGCGCCGGACCCGGCTCGCCGACGCCGACGAGCGGCTTGCGGCGGTGGCAGCCGCGGCCGAGGAGAAGCATGCGGCGCTCGCGGCGCGCGTCGCCGAGTGCGAGCGCCTCACCGCGATCTGGCATTACTTCAAGCGCCGCAATTTGCAACGCACACTCGAGGATCTGCGCGCCGACTGCTTCGCCGCCGATGCGACGGTCGGCCACCTGCACGTCGAGCGCAAGGCCATTCTCAGCGAGGCGCCGGGCCCGTTCCCCGGGATTTCGCTGGGTGCGCGGCGCAACATCAACCTCGCGATCATCGCGTATGCCGAACTGGCGTGTGAGGCCGCGGACGCCTACGGACTTACGGCGCGGGCGAAGGAGGCGATGGCGCGTCGGGTGCACGAGATGCGCTTCGGTTCCCGCGAGGACTGCGAAGAGATCATGCAGCGGGTGCAGAAAGCGATGGGTGCGATCGCGAATCCGAAGAACATCAACGCAGCCGTCAAAGGGCGTCTGGATCGGCTGCGCGCGTCGTGTGAATACCGCAATAGCGCAGATACGGTTCCGACCGCCGACTCGCTCGGTCCCGCATCGTCCGCCGGCGCCCGCTCATCGGCCGCGTCGCCCTGGAACGTGCTCGCCGAGGACTATTGGGACCTCTACACGCTCCTGCTGCGCTAGCGCGAGCCCTGAGCTAGCGCGCGTCAGCGCGCTTCGCCTGCGTCGGCCCCTGGGTGCGATGCTCTTCGATGACGGCGAAGTCCGCCGCGATCTGCGCCGTCTCGTCGAGCAGGATGCCGCCGGCGGCGTCGTCCTTGAGGTCCTCGAGGGACTTCAGAGGAGGTACGGCATGCGCGGCGCGCCACGCGTTCTCGCGCGCGAGCCGCTGGCTGTCCTGGCGGGTGCGTTCCGCTTCCCGCACCTTCAGCGATAGCGACAGCGTTTTCTGGCTGCGGATCGCCTCGAGCGAGGCGATGTCCGCCTTGAGGTAGGCGAAATCCGGGCTGTCCTTCGTACGTTCGTCGTGCAGTTTTTGCAACGACGACGTGATGGGCTTCAAGTCGCCCTCGACCTTGAAGTCCGCCGCCTGAATGTGGTCCCAGGGCAGCGCGCGATCCCGGGTGCTCTCGCCGACCTCGGTCGCGTCGATGAGCGAGGGCATGATGATGTCCGGCGTCACGCCGCGATCCTGCGTGCTCTCGCCCGTGATCCGGTAGTACTTGCCGATCGTCACGTTGAGCTGGCCGAGTTCGGGTTTGCGGCCGAATATCGTGTAGTTCAGCGGATGGGCGTTCTGGACCGTGCCCTTGCCGTAGGTCTGCTGGCCGATGATGAGGCCGCGACCGTAATCCTGGATGGCGCCCGCGAAGATCTCCGAGGCAGAAGCACTGAAGCGGTCGACGAGCACGATGAGCGGACCGCCGTAGAAGATCGACGGCTCCGGATCGTTGTCGACTTCGATGCGTCCGGTCGTATCGCGCAGTTGCACGACGGGGCCGCGGTCGATGAACAGTCCCGTCAGCGATTCGGCTTCCGGCAGATAGCCGCCGCCGTTCGCGCGCAAATCCATGATCAGAACCTCGGCGCCGTCCTTGCGCAATTCGTCGATGAGCCGTTGAACGTCGCGGGTCGTGCTGCGGAAATCCTTGGCGCCGGCGCGGCTCGCGTCGTAATCCTGGTAAAAGCTCGGAACGGTGATCACGCCGACCTTGACGTCACGGCCGTTGCGCTGGACCACGCGCATGGCCTTGTGCGAGGCCTGAGCCTCGAGCGACACCCGATTGCGCGTGAATTCGACGATCTTTTGCGCGGACCCCGGCGCCGCTCCGGCAGGCAGAACCTGAAGCCGCACGAGCGTGCCCCCGGGTCCGCGGATCTTCTGGACGACGTCATCGAGCCGCCAGCCGATCACGTCGGTCAGTTCGCCGGTCTTGCCCTCGCCGACCGCCGTGATCCGATCGTTCGCCGCGAGTTTGCCGCTCACGGCGGCGGGGCCGCCCGCGATCACGTCGATGACGGTCACGTAGTCGTCGGTGAGGTTCAGCGAGGCGCCTATGCCCTCGTAGCTCAAGCTCATCTGAATGTTGTATTCCTCGGAATTGCGCGGTGAGAAATAGTTCGAATGCGGGTCGAGCGAGAGCACGTAGGCGTTCATGAAGGCTTCGAAGACGTCTTCGGGCTTGCTCTGGTCCATGCGCTTGGCGACGTGTTCGTAGCGTTTGCGCAGCACATCGGCCGCTTCCGTCCAGCTCTTGCCGGCGATCACGAGCGACAGCGCGTCGTTCTTGACGCGCTTGCGCCACAGTTCGTTCATCTCCGCGGTGTTCGCGGGCCAGGGCTCCTTCTCGCGATCGAAGTTGAAGGATTCGTCGATGTCGAAATCCGGTTTCTTCGCAAGGAGTTCCTCGGCATAGGCCATGCGTTCGCGGCTGCGCTGCTGGAAGCGGCGGAACATCACGAATGCCGGCTCCATGTCCCCGGCCTTGATCGCATCGTCGAGTTCGTAGCGATAACGCTCGAACTCGGCGATGTCGCTCGCGTAGAAATAGCTCTTGCCGCCGTCGATCGCGTCGAGATAGCGATCGAGGATCAGGCTGGAGAGATGATCGTCGAGCGGTGCCCGCCGATAGTGCTCGCGCGCGACGATGTCGGCGATGCGGCGCGCGACGTAGTCCTGCTGCTCGGTGGGCGCCAACTGGCCGCCTGCCGGGACCACGGTGGGAGTGGTCATGGCCGCGCCCAACAGCGCCGCCAGCCCGACGGCGCTCGCGCACACGGCAATGCCCGTCAGCCACGGCGAGCGCAGTCCCTGAGGCCATTTAGTCATCACCGTACTCGTTCTCCTGTAAACTTTCCTGCCGTCGGCCCCAAGGCTAGAGAACCCGGAACCGAACCGCAATTGTATATGAGCAATGCCCTATGCGTCCGTTCACGGTTTTGATTGGAATCCTCATGGGATCGGCCGCCTCGGTGACCTTCGGACTCGCCGCAGTGCTGCTGGTCTTCGGGATTCTGATCAGGAAACATCCGGAACTCGCGCGGGAATTGCCGCGGCTCGTCCAGAGTTTGTGCGTCTTCATGGTACTGACCGCGGTCAGCGTCGGGAGTTTCCTCGGACAAGTGCGCTCCCGTGCCTGGCGCGGATGGGCGCATGCCGCGACCGCCGCGTGCCTGCTTGGCGTATTTTTGATGTATTGGCCGCGCGGCGCCTGACCGGAGATCGATCCATGAGGAACTTGCGCACCCGGCTTGGGTTGCTGTGCAGCGCGGTGCTGTGTATTGGCGCCGTGGCGTCGTGCGCGGGGGCCCGCCGCCCGCCACCCTCCGTGGACATCGATGAGGACCAGTTTCGCAGCGGCGTCCGCACGCTGGCGTCGGATGAGTTCGAAGGACGCCGTCCGGGGACTGCCGGTGAGGAAAAGACGGTCGCGTTCATCACGGCAGAGTTTCGCCGTCTCGGGCTCAAGCCCGGCAATGGCGAGAGCTACCTGCAGCAGGTGCCGATGGTCGAAACCGTCGCGTCGGGCCAGTCGCTGAACGTCACGAGTCCGGCCGGTCCGCACGCCCTGGTGTTCGGCGAGGATATGCTGATCTGGAGCAAACGCGCGCTGCCCGAGGTGAAATTGCGCGAAAGCCCGCTGGTCTTCGCAGGCTACGGCATCGTCGCCCCAGAATACGGTTGGGACGATTACGCGGGACTCGATGTCCGCGGCAAGACGGTACTCGTCCTCGCCAATGATCCTGGACAGGCCGACGGTGCGCTGTTCAAGGGCCACTCGATGACTTCCTATGGCCGTGCGGACTACAAGTTTCAGACGGCGGCGCGGTTGGGCGCGAGCGGCGTGCTGTTGATTTACGATCCGAAGACGGCCGGCCTTGCCTGGGACGCGCTGCGCAACGGCGCCACTGCCGCGCAGCTCGATCTCGCCACGAGCGACTCTGCGACGGGGCATGCGCCGATCGAAGGCTGGGTCTCGACGTCCGCTGCCCGGTCGATCTTGGCGCAAGCGGGTGGGAATCTCGCGGCGCTCTCGGCCGATGCTGCACGTGCCGGATTCCGCGGCCGTGCGGTCGGCGCCAGCGTCGATGCATCGCTCCAAAATGCCGTTCGCCGCTTCAATTCTCCGAATCTCGTCGCCGTGCTGGCGGGGCAGCGCCGCAGCCACGATTTTATCGTCTACAGCGCTCATTGGGACCAGCTCGGACGTGACCCTGGCCGATCCGATACCGGCGTCTATCACGGTGCCGTCGACGATGCCGTCGGCGTTGCGGGCCTCCTGGCGCTCGCCCAGTCCTTCAAGCGCACGCTCCCGCCGCCGGATCGTTCGATCGTGTTCCTGGCGTTCACCGGCGAGGAGTCGGGGCTGCTGGGCTCGAGCTATTTCGTCGCGAATCCGTTGTTTCCGCTCGCTCAGACCGTCGCCGACATCAACATCGACGGCTTGCACGTGGGTGGTCCGACGCGCGACGTCAGCGTCGTCGGTTTCGGCCAATCCGAGCTCGAGGGCTTCTTGCGCGACGCCGCCGCGCTGCAGGGCCGGGAATTGCATGCCGACGAGCACCCTGAGGCCGGCGCATATTTTCAATCGGACAATTTCAGCTTCGCGCAGGCGGGGGTGCCGGCACTCTATGCGACTGCGGGCAGCGACGATTCGGCGCGCGGTCCCGCCTGGGGTCAGGCGCAGATCGATGACTATTACGCCCGGCGCTACCGGCGGACCACGGACGTCTACAGCGATGACTGGGACGTGCGGGCGATGCTCGAGGACCTCACGCTGTTCTATCGCGTGGGCTTGCGCTTGTCGCAGACCCGGCGGTTTCCGAACTGGCTTGCGAACAGCGAGTTTCGCGCCGCTCGCCAGCGCAGTCGCGACAGCATCATCGACTGAGTCGGGCGCCCTGCAGGCCGACAGGCTGCTAACGTTTGCCGATACGGCTCCAAGCCCGGCCCCGGTCGAAAGCACCCGAGTTATAGGGGTCGAAGCCGCGCTTTTCGGGGCCGCCGGTTTCCCGGGGTCGTTTCGGACGCGGCTCGACCGGCGCTCGGGCGCCCGGCAATTCGCCGCGCTCCAGCGCCGCCGCCTCCCTCTCACCGAGCCTCAAACCCCCGTCGGGGCGCGGCTCGGCAACGTGTTTTTCGCTCATGACTGATCACCTCTCGGACCATGTTCCCAAATTGCGACAGGTCGGTGAGTCTCGAGCGATAGAACTGTGAACTCGCGCAGGGGCGCGACTGACATAAGACAAAGCAATGCCCGCAGGGGCGCCGTAAACGGCCCCGCGGGGGGGCCGCGCATGGCCGACGGGGTCGCTCGAAGCGCTCAGGCGGAGCCGGCGACTTCCTTTGGGATTGCGCTCTCGAACGGCACGGCGCGGTTTCTGCCGCGCAGTTTCGCCGTGTAGAGCGCCTGATCGGCGGCCTTGATGAAGTCCGCGGTGTTCGCGAAGCGGGACAGCGGGCTGTGAGTGGCACAGCCGATCGAAATCGTGATCTTGGCGTGCGAAGCGCCGATCTCATGCGTCGTGTCGTGGAAGGCGGCGACGATGCGTGCACAGATGCTCTGCGCCGTGGCGGCATCGGTCGCGGGCAGAACCACCACGAATTCTTCGCCGCCGTAGCGCGCAACGAGGTCGGTTTCGCGGGTGTTGTCGAGGAGAATGCGTGCCGTCGTCTGAAGGATTCGATCGCCGGCTTGGTGCCCGAACTTGTCGTTGATGGCCTTGAAGTTGTCGAGATCGGCGAAGGCCACGCTGAGCGGCCAGTGTTGCCGATTCGAACTCTCGAATTCGCGTCCCAGGTAGATGTCGAGATAAGCGCGATTGTGCACGCCCGTCAGGGGGTCACGGCGGCTTTCCTCCTCGAGATCCGTGGCGCGCGTGTGGGTGCGCTCGGCGACGACCTTGAGCGAATTGATGTCGCGCAACACCCGCAGGCTGCGGATCATGAGCACTTCGCGAGCCTGATCGAGGATGACTTCGGCGTCCTGCCTGCTCAGCAGGTTTGCATCGAATATCGCCTCGGTTTCCGGGATGATTGCGCCGATCGTGGCGAGGATCTGCCCGAAGGCGGTCTTGTCCAGGCCCACGCTGCGTTCGACCGCGAGGGCGGTTTCCGCGAACAAGCGGTGATCCGGCTTGGCCAGGAAGAGGTCTGCGACCGCGCCCGAAAGCGCGACGCAGCGGTCCATGATCTCCGCCGGATCCGTGCTCGGCTGCAGATCGACCCGATGGCTGTTACCGATCGCACGGCATAGGCGCGGCGGGAGATTCCACGCGCTCATCGCGCGGGCGCCCACTTCGGCGTGGTCCACCTTGACGCGCGACTTCTCATGTTCGCTCAAGGCGCGGTGGTCGCGCTGCAGAGTCTGGGTATTCGTATAGAGGTCGGGCAGAGCGCGATCGAGGGCGAGCATGCCGACGTCTTGGAGCAAACCGGCGAGGAAAAAGTCCTCGGCATGCGACTGACGCAGTGCATCGGCCAGCGCACGAGCCGCGGTTCCGGCGAGGAGGGCGCGCCGCCAATAATGGGGATAGTCGAGACCGTTCGCCGTGCCCCCGCGCAAGGATTTGACGAGGGAAAAGCTCAAGGCCAGCGTCAGCGTGGCGTTGAGCCCCAAAACGACCAGGGCTTGCCGGAGGTTTTCACTCTTGCGGCGCTGTGCGTACAAGGGGGAATTCGCAATGCGCAATATCTTTGTGGTGAGCGCGGAGTCGAGACTCACGGCCTTCGCGACCTTGGCCATCTCGATTTCGGGATCCTGCGCAAGTTCGATGATGTGGCTCGCGACGCCCGGCGGGGACGGGAAATTGGTCGAGAGGCGCAATTGGCTGTCGATATCGGTGCTCATGGCTAGCGTTAGCGGCAGGCCGGCTGGATTCTTGAACGGGTGCGCCGGTCCGCAATCAGGCAGGCAAACGCCACCACGCGAACAGCGCTTTCCAGAGGAGAAACAGCAAATAGGGGCCGAGCACCACGATCCACGCCGCGACCGAACCGCTGGCGAGCCCCGAGTAAAGCGACTGGTAGGTGCGCCCGAGGCTCGCGCCCTCATAGCGCCCGAGCAGGCCGGCACCGGCAAAATAGATCAAGATCGGCAGCAGCCCCAGGCCCGCGGCCAATCCTATGCCGGCAATGCTGAGTTGCTTCGCGAGTCCGCTCACCCTTCCACCCATGAAATCCGTCACCCATCCAATCTGGGCCGCGACGGCGCCAAAACCGACATTGTAGCGGAAAGCGATCCGAAGCTCGGCTCCGCGAACCTCGCGCAACACGGCCGGGCGTCAAACTGTAGAATGGTCGGATGAAGAAATGGACTCCGGATCCGATCTACGGCGCTAAACCCTGGGTCATGGTTGTGGCGGGCGCACTGCTCGCGGTGGGTGCAATGGGGTGGTCCCTGCGCGACGGCTCGTGGACCGTTTGGCGCAGCTTGGGGTGCTTTGCCGGCGCGGTGCTCGCCAGCAGCGGCGGCGCGATCATCCAAATGCGCCAGACTTACCGGGCGCGCAGCAAGTGGCGCCGCGCCGGATTGCGCTGATGCGGACCGCCGTCATCGGCGTCGGCTACTTGGGGAAATTCCACGCGCAGAAATACGCGTCGCTCGCGAACTCCGAACTCATCGGCGTCGCTGATCCGGTCGCCGCTTCGGCCGCCGCCGTGGCCGGCGAACTCGGCGTCGCCGCCTATGCCGATTACCGCGATCTTCTCGGCCGCGTCGACGCGGTCAGCATCGTCACGCCGACGCCCACCCATCACCTCATCGCGAAGGCTTTTCTCGAGGCGGGCGCACACGTGCTGGTCGAAAAGCCCATGACGGTGACGGTCGAGGAGGGCGCCGACTTGATCGAGGTCGCGAAGCGCGCCGGCCGGATCCTCGCCGTCGGACATCTCGAGCGCTTCAACGCCGCGGTGCAGGCCGTGCAGCCGATCTTGACCATGCCGCGCTTCATCGAGTCCGCGCGGCTCGCGCCTTTCAAGCAGCGCGGCACCGATGTCGACGTCGTGCTCGATCTCATGATCCACGACATCGATTTGATCCTGAGCGTCGTGCGCTCACCGGTCGTCTCGGTCGATGCAATCGGTACGAGCGTGTTTTCGAAGGAGATCGACATTGCCAACGCGCGCTTGCGGTTCGCGAACGGCTGCGTCGCGAACGCCACTGCGAGCCGCGTGAGCCTGAAGACAGAGCGCAAGCTGCGCCTGTTTCAGGACGACGCCTACCTGTCTATGGACTTGCACAACAAGGTGCTCACGGTGATCCGCAAGGGCGCCGATGTCGGCGCCGACGGCATGCCGCAGGTGGCGATCGAGGAGAAGAGCTATGAGCAGGGCGACGCGCTGCGCGCCGAGATCGAGGCGTTCCTCGCGGCGGCGGTGGCCGGCCATGCGCCGCCGGTCACCGGCGAGGACGGCTTGCTCGCGCTCAGCACCGCGGTCGCCATCACCGCGCAGGTCGAAGCCTCGCTGCGGGGGTTTGCCTAGGACAGGCCGGGCAGGCGGCCCGATCGCTCGCACGCCGGCGTGCTCAGGGCGTCGCCGGCGCGGGCGTGTCCTCGAGCGTCACGCGGTCGACGAAATAGCGCGTATCGCCGAAGCAGGAAATCGGAATGCCGGGGTGTTCCGTGTAATGGAGCTGCACGCGATGGCCGACGGCCTTGTCGAGCGTCGCCGCCGTCACCGGATCGCGTACGGTGAAATACCAGACCTGAGGCGCGATGCCCGGAACGAGATAGTTGAGCGTCAGTTCGCCCTCCTGGGTCTTGCATAGCCAGCCGCGCCGCGAAAACTTTTGCAGCACACCGGCGCGCTCTCCGTCCGAATAGGACCAATTGAGCGACGCCCACGTCCATCCCGCCGCACCCAGGATCAACAGCAACAGCAGCACATAGAAAAAGCGCTTCGCGCGCCCGGCCGACCTTCGCTGCAGCGACGAATTCGGAACCTCGATTCGAGTCATGTTGCCGTCATGTCCAATGACGCTTCGTGCGTCGGCGACCTAGAGTGGTATGTGCCTGAAACTATCCCACGAAGTCTAGCATCGTCGCAGGAAAGTTAATCGGCCGCGTGGAGCGATCAAGAGGAATGCCAACGGATCAGGCGGGCTGCCGGATCTCAATGCCCTGTTCTCGACGTTGATCGTCGGGAGCGAAGCGAGCAGCGTCTGGTCATGTGTACGTGCCGCGTTGCCGCTGCCTTGCAGCGCCACAGCGGGCTTCGCCGGCGAGGCGGAGCACCGACCGGCATCGCGAAATCGCCGCGTGCGCCGGTGCAGCTGCGCATTTTCGCGTTGTCTTAAGTGATTGAAAACGTCCAAGTTAATTCTACTTCGTCACGTTTAAGCGTATGAAAACGCGAAGGAATTCGGTATTCTCTAGTTGCATTGAAGGACCCCTGTGTTCGAAATCGCAAATAGGATGAAGTGCAGATTCCCGGAAAATCTTA
>Ga0302320_10011864_pt1 | contig 18379 bp, 17 predicted proteins | sample Bog_T0_3_FD_202130 | JGI IMG/M metagenome (GOLD analysis project Ga0302320, IMG submission 202130) | Peat permafrost microbial communities from Stordalen Mire near Abisko, Sweden - Bog_T0_3 | ecosystem: Environmental > Terrestrial > Soil > Wetlands > Peat | place: Sweden: Abisko, Stordalen Mire...
GTGATTGATGTGCTGGCGGAGACGCTAAATGTGCCGGCGGAGGACAAGGCGACACTGCGGACATGGTACGAGCGGCACTGGTCTTTTTTTCGCGTGCTCACGCGGCAGGAAGAGGGGGATGAGGTGAAATTCATCACGGTCCGGAACCTGGTGAACGGCCAGCCTTACACCATCCGCATGAACATGGCTGATTGTCCGTTCACGCCCGGAATGGTGGTGCATGGCGCGGTCACACCTTGGCGGGGTGAATGGTATTGGTCGGGGGCGCAGAAGACTCTTAAGGACATACCGGAGCATGAGGAAGCCAACATCCGCAAGAAGATGCTCGAACGCTCCAGTTCCATCGCGTATCGCTATTGTCCTGCGGAAGCCGCCAAAGCCTTGGAGTTCGCCCGAGAAATCCATGCGAAATTTGTCGCCCATTACGGGGGCGACCTGGTGGTGTTTCCCGACGGCCTGGCGCTGGCAGCGGCGGAGCAAAAGCGCATGGCGGCAGAGTGGCGGGCGTCCGACCCGGACAACGTGGCGCGGGTGATGCGGGAACGCGGCCTGGAGCATCCGCGTCCGCGCATGAGCTTCCCGCCGGAGTTTTTGAACCATGACCAGGGCATCGGTGCGTTCTCCAATCCGGACGAGGGGGTGGAGTATTCGCTCCGGTTCAATCAGGTGCTGTCCGGGTTGCGCAAAAAGGGCGCCGGCTTAACCAACGAGGAGGGAGACGCCCTGCGACACCTCCTGACCGACGCAGCGAGCAGCCCTGCTTTTGTCCGGCGGCTGGTGGCCGAACACGGGGCGGAATCGTTGACGGAAACCTTTTTGATGCGGAACGCGCCATCCGAGTTGACCCTTGAATTCCTTCTGCGCCGGCACAAAGGCCAGTTTTATCGCAGGCGCTACCCCGCTCTCTCGCTGCTACAGGAGGGCTCAAAACCAATGGAGCGCTGAGGCCCACGCGACAGGGTCTTCACCCTGCGCTTATGAATCCAGCGGAGGTGTTGAAAAGGATTTACCTCGCTCTACTTGGGTGGCACCCGGACTGGCACCACCCCGTCGCCATTACCAACGACCGCCTGTTTGGCGTGATGACGGTGCTTCATTACCTTTTGCTGCGGGTTGCTCCGCAAAGCCAGTGGCGTCAGCGGTGGAAAAACCTGCTGGCTCGCTATTCCGACCTCCCGATTGCTTCGATGGACTTCCCCTCCAACTGGAAAGATTCACCGATTTGGCAGTTGCCGCCATCGGCTCCACCGGCTGCCCCGTCCACGTTGCCAACATCAGGAGGAACGCCGTGAACCATTTTGCGTCCACTTTCGGACCTCGCACTTTGGACTTCTGATATGTCCTCCTTCCCTTCCATCCGAATTGAAGGCGGCTTGCTCAGCCCGGAGTTGCTTGACCAGGTGATTGCCGCCGACGTGCCGGGCCAGAAGCCCGCTGATTTCGGCCTCGAACCCAAGCGCAATCTTACCGACGAAATCACGGCCCAACATCGGGTAGGTTTTTCGTCAGAGGCCGGAGGCGTCGGCTACCTGCGGGAGGCGTATCACGGGAAGCCGTATGCGACCATCCACCTGTGCGCCGAGGCGTTCGCCGAGGACAAGGGCGCACGGATTCCGGCCGCAAACTTGCAGGAGCGCCTGCCGCAGACACTTGCCCTGGCCAAACAGCGCACACGGACGATCTACCGGGCGGACGGGGCCGAGATTGAGGCGGTGAAGCAGAGTTTCCGCGATTTCGTCGCGCTCTGCGAGCGGAAGGAGCAGGAGACAGGAGAACCCGTCCTCATTGTCGCCAGTTATTGACCGGCACATCTCCACGAAACGACCCCACCACGAGCGGGGTTTTTTCGTGCATTGCGTGCTCCGACCCCCTTGCATCCCCCTGCCGGCCACCTCCCCCAGGGGGAAACCCATAAAACGGCTTAATTCGCTTTCATCGGAATCCGCACCGTGCAATAAAGTTGCATACCGGCGCCAGACGCGATAAAATAAGTCCATACTAATGATTTCCGAATTTGGAGCAAAATTTAAGGCAATCCGCCGCGAAATTCGCGACGAATATACTCAGCCGCATTCAAAACCTTGGATTTTGGGCTTTTCTGGCGGCAAAGACTCTACCCTCCTTGCTCATCTCGTCCTGGAATGCCTGCTCGCCATCCCGCCCGACGAGCGCAACCGGCGCGTGTTCATCCTCAGCAACGACACGCTAGTCGAGTCGCCTGTGTTCCAAGCATTTGTGGATCGCCTGCTCGACCACATGACGGAGAACATCCCTGCCTTGCGGGTTCCGGTCGAGGTCATCAAAACTGAGCCGGAGGTCGAGGAATCATTTTGGGTCAATCTTCTCGGACGGGGCTACCCCGCTCCGAACCGCATGTTCCGTTGGTGTACCGACCGAATGAAGGTTCGTCCCACATCGAAGTTCATCCGGGAACAAGTCAGCCGGAGCGGAGAAGCCATCCTGCTTCTTGGCGTTCGCCGCGCAGAGTCCACACAACGCGCCAGAACCCTGGAACTACACGACGCCAAGGCAGAGGGACGCCTATCCCCTCACACGGATTTCAAAGGCTGCTATATCTTCACCCCCATCAAAGACCTAACCACCACCGAGGTCTGGGCCGCGCTCATAAACAGCAAACCACCGTGGGGCGGGAACTACTCTGAACTGACGGCCCTTTATAAAGATGCCCTAGCCGGCGAGTGCCCATTTGTCATGAGCACAAACGACGCCCCCTCTTGTGGCACCAGCTCTGCTCGCTTTGGTTGCTGGACATGCACGGTCATTGAGAAAGACAACTCCCTAGAGTCTCTTATCACCGCCGGGCATCACGATCTCGAACCGCTTTCGCGATTTCGCAAACGCCTCAAAGAAGTCTCCGACAATCCCGACTTTCGCAGCAAGGTTCGTCGGACGGGACAGCCTGGTCTCGGTCCGCTCACCATGGATGCCCGCGCGATGCTGCTTGAGGAGTTGCTGGAAATCCAAAAACAAGTGGGCTATGATCTGATCTCCAATACCGAGGTTCGTCTGATCAAAGAACAGTGGGCAGTAGATGAATCTGACGCTCTTTTCCGAGATTTAACTAACCTTGAAGTGGCCAAAGAATCCACCGCTGCGTAAAACCCAATGAAAGCGCCACCATGTTTCGAAGACCCGGAGAGCAAAAAGTTGATCCGCAAGATTTGCGAGCAGCACCGGATCGAGATGGATCTCCTCAAAGACCTCTGTGAAATCGTGAACGTTCACGCTGGCTCAGGCCGTCGCGTCGGCCTGCCTGAAGACATCGAAACTGTACTAGATAGGTTCATCAAAAACGGAACAAAAGAATCCTGATGTACCTCTCCAGACTACATTTGCAGAACTGGCGTTCTTACGCCGACGCGGTCTTTGAGTTCAACGCCCCTTCAGAACGTCGCTCAGTTGTGCTCATTGGTGCAATGAACGGCCACGGAAAGACCAGCTTTCTGCTCTCCCTCTACTTGGGCCTGTTCGGCCGGTTCGGTCTTCGCCATTGCGAAGGATTTGCTACCCACGATAGCAACCAAGACTTCAAGACTTACCGGGAAGCGATCACCAAATTCCGGCGAAACACCGCTGACTCCTCCGAGCCAACCATGATTGACATTACACTCACTCCGTCTTGGCGCGATTCCAGCGAAGAGGAAAAAGTGCGGGTTGTCCGGCGTTGGTATTTTTCGGGCCGCAACGAACCTAAGCAAGGATCAGCCTTCGAAGAGGTGGACATATACATCGGTGACCGACTCCAGAAACCCACCGCTATTGACAAGGACCCTATTGTGCTTGCCCATGAGCGCGTCGAGAGAAATCTATTTGAGGCGCATGTCGCCCCAGCGTTCTTCTTCGACGGGGAACAAGCCCAGAAACTAATCGAGTCCCAAGGTGAGCGCGGCCTCAAGAAGGCCGTCGAGGTTATGTTTGGCACTAAGGTAGTAGAGGAATTGGCAGACACGATGAACCAGTACCTCCTTCGCATGCGCCAAACCACAGGGGGCCGACATCGGTGTTCCGAACAGCAGCAGGAACTGAACGAAAAACTCAAGGAGCGTGATGTGCTCAATGAACAGATCGGCAAGAAACAAGCCGACCTTCAAAAACTCGAAACCGACAAGGAGCAGAAGGAGCAGCAACGGAGCCTCTTGCAAGAGGAGTTGGCTCGAATGGGCGGAACGAAAAATCTGACGTATGCCCAAGCCGAAGCCGACTATATCAGAGCCGAGAATGGCCAAATGGATGCCGAGAAAGCCCTCGCGGGCCTCGTTCGCCAACTCGGTCTCGCACTGGCGACATCGCGCCTAACTCCTGCGATCCAAAATCGCCTCCGGGCCGAAGCCCTGCGTGAAGACTGGGAAAGCTTGAAACGTGGCACGATCGACAATCGCGAAAAAGTACTCACTGCGGCACTGCCAGAACCAGACCCCATTCTTGGCAACCTTCCAGATCATACCCGGGTTGCCCTCCGCGACAGATTCTCTGGAGCCTTGGAAAGCATTTACAACCCGCCACCGACAAACTGCGCCGACACTTTCCTCCTTGGCCATGTCAAAGGTGATGCCCGCAGCCGCGTGTTTCATCTCCTTGCCCAGGCACAATCCCTAGGCTCCGTAAAAATAAAAAGCGCCGCAAAAAGAGCGCGTGATGCGCGTGATGCCTTCGAAGAGGCTAAGAGCAGAAAAGAGCGAATGCAGGATGTGCCAGAAACGACTCAGCAGATACGGGTGCAGCTTGACACAATCAATTCGGAAATTCAGCAGGATATTCACGGCATCGGAGCGATCGAGAACGAGCTAAAGGTCCTGAAATCGAACCTCCACGAACTCAACAAGCGCATCGGGGAAATACGCGAGCAACTTGCGCGCCTTGGCCCCGAACAGCAACGAATTGCTGTCGCTGAGCGTGTCTGTCGGGCGTTGGAAGACCTCCAGGAAAGTCTCAAACCAACGACAACTGCCCGTCTGGAGAGCTATGTAACACGTCATTTCGTCAACATCGCCGACCGCCGTTTCCGCACCGCCACTGTTAGTCTCGCGCCAGGACAACCTCCGCAGCTTTGTTTCGGCAACGGGCGCCCGGCCATGCTCCTGGAGACAAATAGCGGATTCGAGCGGCGCGCATTCGGCATTGCCTTCACCTTGGCCCTCGCCGAAATCACGCGCCGTCGCGTTCCATTGGTAATTGACACCCCACTGGGCAATGCAGATTCCGAGTACCGTCCCAGAACATTAAAGGCGCTGGCTGATTTTGACCTGGACCAAATAATCATCTTGACTCATGACAAAGAAGTGACACCAGACCTGGTCGAGCATATCCGAGGACAAATCAGCCAGAAGTTCCTCGTGGAATACCAGGAGTCTCAAAATCTCTCGGTCGTGCAACCCGATTGCTACTTCACTCGCTAGACCATGAACCTCGATTTCAAAGAGAAAATCTGGAAAGCCCAGTTCACTCCTACGGAGGAGTCCGCCGATTTCGAGCAGAGGCTTCGGACCGCTTTTGGCTTGGGCAGTCGCTACGAGTCCGCTCAACTGCTTATTGGCCGTTCCCTGGCAGAGCCTGCTCCTCCAGAGCCAATCCCCTCCGCAACAAAATACTTCAAAACCCCCATCTCGGGAGAAGTGCTTTTTGGAGAGGACCTTGATATTTGGATCTGCGCCCTTGTCCTGGATGGCAAACTTAACCCGGCCTCTACTGTGGATGACTTTCGTAACCTCGTTGAAGCACATTGGTTTCGGGGGTTTGTACTAATCCGGGACGAGCTGGATCGTTGTGAGCGCAATCAAATTAAATTGGTGGCGCGCTTGGCCGACTACCTACCAGAAAGCGCTGGACTTGCAACGATCCCCTTCGCGACCGGCTCGGGAGAAAAGGGCGAAATCCGTCTTAAACTCGGCCCGGTTAGCAAAACATTCCCTGGTGGCAAGCCGTTTGATTTCGTTCTCAATGCCCAGGGTGCGCCACCGCATATTGCATTCATGGGTTCTTCCGGCGGCGGCAAGACCTTAACCGGCGTGCAACTCGCGAACCAAATCGTCGATCAAACCCAAATTCCATTCCTATTCATCGATGTAAAACCAGAGTTCACGACCGAATCCGACCTCCACCCGGATCTCCAGACGTTTGCTCGACGCGCTCGCCACATCGAGGTCGGGAAACAAGCCCTTCCCCTCGATTTCCTGCCCCCCGCAGACGCACCTATCCACAAGATTGCGACCTCGGCCATGCGATTGCGCGATAGCCTGGTCTTATGCTGCAAGAATCCTGGCGACAGACAGCGCGACATCTTAAGAGAAGCCATCGAAGAGGTAATTGCCAGCCGAGGCAATCGTGGTTTGACAGACATCTTGGAAGCGTATCAACGACGCCTTCGAAATGAAGGCAAAGAAGACGACAGTATCGTCAGCCGGCTCAACGAGTTGACACGATTGCCGTCGTTCTCACCCGAGTTGCAGCCCGCCGAGTTCTTCCAACAGTCTTGGATCGTGACCTTAAACCTGCCCGAGGAACTGAAACGCTTGGCCACACTACTGCTCCTTGACGCTGCCAGCGGCTTTCTTTTGGACCAATCCGAAGCACCTGCAACCAGTAATTACCGTTCAATCCGCCACTTACTTATTGTGGATGAGGCCAGAAAAGTGCTGCGCGACCGCCGCTCTGAATCCCTCGTTGACCTGATTCGCAAAGGCAGGTCAAAAGGGGTAACCGTCATGCTGCTCTCCCAAGACCCGAGCGATTTCGAAGGTGAAGTGGACGATTTCACCCGCCAACTTGGTACCGTGGTGGCATTCGCATGTGCCCAATCCCAGCGGGGACTACGCAACCTCATCGGTGTATTCGCACGAAAAGTTCTTCCCGAAGAGTTTTCTAGCGCCCAATTGCCAAAAGGCATTGCTTTCGTCAAAGCACCCGGACGACCTCCCGAACGCGTACACTGCTGGGGCGAATCCGCCCCAAGATAGATATCCTAAATTAATGGCCATTCACGTTTACATCACCGACCAGTGCAAGAAGGATATTGATCGTCAACAATATACCTCAATTATCCGTGCGTTCAAAGATAAAATCGAGAAAACTCAGCACTCTGGTGTTTTCGACCGCTTTCCTCCGCCTTACTTGAAGAAGCGCTTTGAACGACAGGTGCGCTTGGTTGCAAAAGAATGTCTGCTCGGTGAAGACAGCGTTGTAGCCTTTTTGCGCTTACTGGTGCGCGGAGGCTCCGAATATGCCGCGTTCCGCGACTCCAGTTGGAAGATTCTTCCGGGTTCTGGGAAATTGGCGCCGGAGCTAACGGATGACGCCTTGGGACGCTATGTGCAAAGTCGCGCAGAGCCAGTGCCTCCGCCTCCGCCGGCACCAACAACGGATGAATCTGAATACCTCCACTCGGCGCTCAGTGCCTCCCAAAACATCTATCGGGATTTCCACTGCTGCGAAACAAAGCTTTGGGTGGATACGATCGCTGGTGAGGAATTCACAAACCGCCTCTCACTTTTTGTGGAACCGATTTTTGAGACAATCGACTCATCCGAAAGTGGTTTGGCCGAAGCCCGCTGCAAACAAGACAAGCGGTTTGGAATTCTCTATCGGCGGGTGCCAGAGCAGAAGACCGTGATACTATTTACGCCATTCAAGGACAAACCTCCACGCGCGCGGGTCCAAGAGCTGTATGCGGACCTGCTCGCCGATGGGCTATTCAATATGGAAGCGGTTTTGAAGAGATCCAAACGTGCTTATCCTCAGGAATTGTTATTGAACGAAGACGCTTGGTTCCGGGTTCAAAAGGACAAGGAAGGCAATATGGCTCTCTCCTTGGAGGAAATTGATGTGTTGGAGTCCGCTCGCGCACCGAAAGGCGGATATCCCCTCTTCATTAATGGTCGAGCCGGAAGCGGTAAGTCAACAATTCTGCAATATCTCTTCTCCGAATACTTGTATCATCACTTTGAGAGGATGGAAGGTATATCGACCCCGGTACTGTTTGCCTGTAACGACGAATTGCTGGCCCGTAGTGCGAGTAGCGTGCGAGCCATTTTACAGGCTCGACATAGCCGGAGAGAGCAGGCTGCCGGCGCGTTCAATGATTGGATCGGTAAATTCGAGGATACTTTTAATGATTCATTCCGCAACTTCCATTCGTGGCTGAAAACCCTCTGTCCCCGTGATGTCTTCGCGAAGGATAAACTCATTGATTACGGCCGCTTTAAGCACTGGTGGGAGGGGCGTTTCTCGCGGGAACCATCAGCGCGGAAACTTTTCGACGCCGATATTTCTTGGCACGTAATTCGCACTTATATCAAGGGAATAAGCCCCGAGGGATACTTGGATCCCGATGATTACCTGGAGATTCCGATGAAGCAAAAAAGCGTCACTCCGGAGACCTACCAAATCGTTTTTGATAAAGTATGGAAGCGCTATCTCGATGACCAGAAGGAGAAAGGCCTGTGGGATCATCAGGATCTCGCCCGCTATATGCTGGAGAACGACGTTGTGAAGCCTCACCATCCAGTGGTTTTTTGCGACGAAGCGCAAGATTTCACTCGGATTGAATTAGAAATATTGCACCGGCTATGCCTGTTCAATGCGCGGACGATGCATTCCTACGACCTTGCTCGCATTCCTCTGGCTTTCGCGGGCGATCCATTCCAAACTTTAAATCCCACCGGATTCCGTTGGGAAGCCACAAAAGCCTTTTTTACCGAGAAATTCTTGAAAGCTTTTCCGGGCCAAATGAAGCGGGAATTGAATTACCGAGAACTCACCTACAATTACCGATCAAGCCGCCACATCGTAAAATTCTGCAACAGTATTCAACTCGTCCGCAGCGTGGCGTTCAATTTTCCGGAAATCAAGCCTCAGCACCCGTGGGAAGATGAAGAAGATGCACCCAACGTATCCTATTACGAGCGAGGGGACCTCGAGGTCCTCAAGACCCTCAAAAACCAGTCCGAAATCCGCATCATCGTGCCCTGCGAAGAAGGCGGCGAAGGGGAATGGGCTCGGGAAAATGGTTTGGCTGATTTCGTGGAGTTCGACGAGGCAGACGTGCCTAAGAATGTGGTAAGCCCAACCGGTGTCAAAGGTCTCGAATTCCCTCGTGTGGTTCTTTTCGGTTTCGGTGGTGCTTGTCCTGCGGCACTTCGGAGAGCGATTTCCGAATCATCTGAACCTCTGGACGGCGATCAGGCGATCGAGCCTCAATATTTTCTTAACCGACTTTATGTTGCCGCCAGCAGGCCGCGCAAACGCCTGTTCATCATCGACAGCGCAAGCCATATCGAAGGGTTTTGGAACCAGATCTTCGCCAACCAGGATGCTTTCACAGTTCGCTCAGAAAATGTTTCCGAGTGGGAGCTCATGACTGGACAGATCATCAAAGGATCCTTGGAGTCATGGGAAGGGGACAAGGAAGATTCGTTTGATACGGCGGATAAGCTTGAGCGGGAGGGCCGCTTGCGGAAAGATCGAATTCTCCTTCGGCAAGCCGCACAATCATATGATACCGCCAAAAAGCCGATTCTAGCAAAGAAGTGCCGCAGTGAAGCCCTCGAATTAGAGGAACGATTTTTAGACGCCGCGCGGAACTGGCAGGAGATCCAGGAATTTGACCGGAGCGTGGCGGCCGCTTGGCACTGCAGGGATCAGGGCTACAAGTTTATCGTGGAAGTCGCCGCCGCTCGACCAGATTTGAAAAGCCGGATTCACTTCAAGTTTGCCTCGTTCTTGTTGTCCGAAAGCAGTATGAACGATGGTGTCGCGCTGCTCAAGGATTTGGTGCAAGTGCTTGAAGATGTCGCCTTGCGGGAGGAGGTTCTCACCAGCGCCGATTGGCGGGAGGCCATCGAATCGTGTCTAAACCGTATGCTGGGCACAAATGCTCTGGAAACCGGTCTCTGGAAAGTGGCTTACACGAGCACCAGTGCTCTCGTGAAGGCCGGTGTCAATATCCCTAAAAAGACTCTCGGAGATGTGGCTTTCCGAGGGGACCTCATGAAGGAGGCGTTCGGTCATTGGGAGGAGATTCCTGCCGACCAGCGCTCGAAGTTTGAGCGAAGTTTTCTCCGCGCGAAAGCCGCCAGCTTGGACTATCCGCAGAATCTTGAAGTTTTCGGTGAACTGTTAACGCGGCATCGCAATCGTAAAGATGCAGACGACATCCTGATCATCTTGCAGCGGGAAGGAACCGAGAAATTGAAGGCACCCCAGCGCGAAACCATGCTGCTCGCCCACTTCATTGTTGGCGAATGCGACCGGGTTTATGCCGCTCTCGATGAAGTCACGAGCATGCCGTTTCTTCTCGAAATCCTCGAAAGGGCTCTCAGGGACGATTCTTCGACGGTCATTCCGAAGGTTTTATTCCGCATTGCCAATATCCTCGCCGATCAGGATCGCTGGCAGGAGTTTATCGAGGCATTCAAAACCGGGAAGTTGAAGGATTTAAAGAGCGACGCATTAAAGCCCTGGGCAAGCCGCTTTCCCAATCTGCATTCGAAACCATTTATTGAAACCGTTGTCGGGAGCAATCGCATCGAGGGCGTGCGCAACGATTTGAAAACAAGTCTGGCCGACTTGCTGCGCGAACGTTTTGGTAATGGCTTCCCTTGGAAAAACGATATCCACCCACTGCTTGTGGGCAGGGCGTTTGAGCGCGCCGGATTGTTCAAGGAAACATTGCCGTATTACGAAAGCATGGCAGCTTCCAGCCTGCTTTCCGACGCCACCAAACGAGTGGCTTGGCAGCGGTGGGCTAAAACGAAAGGATTGCAAGCCGCGCGTGAACGCGAACTAAACGCCAGCGGTCGGGCTGACAAAATTTACAAAGAGGCGTTGGAGAAGGCCGCGAGCTACGGGTTCAAAACGCCTGAAGCAGTTCCAGAAGAACTGCCTTCCCCGCTGCCTGCCATCGACCCCGAACCATTAGTGGCAGATATCGCACCCGAACGCCCCGCAGGCATTTCAGACACAAAGCACGATGTTGAAAATGTTGGAGGTGCCACGGACGGAAATCCCGCGGTTCCGGTATCCCCGCGTTTTGGGCGCACGCTTCAAGCTGGCGACTTGGAAGTTCGAGTAAGCCCGGATGGGCAGCGGGTTAATATTCAACACACAGACACGTTGGAACAAGCTTCGATCCATGTCGCCCGAAAGGCGGTAATGATCGAGGGTGAAGCTGTTGCTGTGGATTCTGAACAGCGTGCGACAATCAGTAGGTGGGATCTTACCGTCTGTTTTTCTAACCTCCCAAAAGGCAAAATCGCACTTCAGACGTCGGATGGCCTGGAAGTGATGTTGCCGGTCGCCGTGGGCACTATTCGGAAGCTCCCTCACAACTTGCTACCACCCTCATCGCCTGTAATCCAACCCCCATAAGGAATATATGAAGGAGCGAATGAAACTGTTACTCACACGGAGGAGTGAGGTTTATCAATGGATCTTGCATAATATTATTTTCGGCCTTTCGGGCGTCTGGATGCCATTCGTGGTTTTGCGCTGCTTTGGTAAGTGGCGGATAAAAGAGGTATTCACCGACGGTTCGCTGTTAATCTTTACTGTTACCGCCAGCGCAGTATCACTGCAATTCTTTCTCAAGGAAACCCGTGTCAACCTCCGCAAAGCACACACGCTTACCTATGCTGCCCTAATGCTCACGATGATTCTGAGTGTTCTCGGCGTAACAGCTCTCCTTCTCGCCCCAATCTTCGCGGCGTCCACTCCGCCGATGCTTCTCGATATGCCCTTCATCTATTGGGGTACCAGCGCCCTTGTGTTCTTGGCGGTGTTCTCGAATTTTCGCCTATTCATGGCCGAGCTTACTGGTGCCGAGATTCCAATAATTGCTGCGAGATATAACGCCCCTGCCGACAGGCTCACGGCGGAAGCAAACGCCGCTACAAGCGCGGGTGACGTGCAATTATGAACTCGCCTGAGGAAACGATCAGAATACCAATACTGCCCGTCGACCAGCCGATAGGTCAATTCTACGTTGGAACAATTCCGGCCGCGGACCTTCGCGTGATCGCATATGCCGATACCCGTCGTCAGACGAAGGTCGAAAAGGACGTGTTCGCCGGAATACAGCGAGAGTTGAACGAAAAGCGAAGCAACGAAATCAGGAAATACATTGGCTCGTTCGGTGCCTCCTTCCCGAACTCTTTCATCATTGCCATCAGATCTGATGACGTCAAACAGGAAGAACCAGGTTTTCTCGTGATTCGAAAACACCAAGAGGCCGCATGCATCATTGACGGCCAGCACCGCCTCTCAGGATTTGACGCAAACAACGACAAAGACTTTGACCTGATCGTCTCAATCTTCATCGACATCCCTCTTGAATCTCAAGCCATGCTCTTCGCAACAATTAATTTGAAGCAAACTCGCGTGAACGAGTCGCTCGTTTATGATTTATTTGAAGAGACCACCACCCGCTCGCCACAAAAGACTGCCCACGATGTTGCCAAGAGCGTCAACCGGGACACTTCTTCAACCTTTTACCAGCAGATCAAACCCTTGGGAAAGCGAACCAACGAGTACGAGGGACGAATTAGCCAAGCCACTTTCATAAAGCGCCTCTTACCCCTTATCTGTAGGAATCCAGACGATGTTCGAGACGGGATAAAGCGTGGCCAAAAACTCGACTTGGAAGATCCCCAGAACCAGAAATGCCCCTTTTGGAGATTCTTCGTCGAGGAAAAAGATTGGGCAATCCAAAAGACCATTACGAATTTCTTTAATGCCGTAGCAAAGACCTTTCCTCAAGAATGGGGTTCGCCCAATTCAGCCCTCGGCAAGACCATCGGGTTTGGCGCGTTCATGAGAATACTCGGCCCTTTGGGGGTTGTCGGGTTGACAGAAAAGCGCCTAAACGGCGAGTTCTTCGATACGGAACTAGCAAAAGCCCGCCCCCTCGCTCCCTTTACACTCCAGAAATACCCTGCAAGTGGCGCAGGAGAAAACACACTCGCCAGAGCATTGCAGACAAGCATTTTGAAGACAGGCGACGACAATTCATCGCCACCTGCGCGAGCCGAGCCGTCGAATCCCCCTACCCGCTCAAACTCCTAAGGGCCTGCACGGCCGCTGAGACCGCTCTAATGGCGACCGTCACTTCAGTTTCGTTGTTGGCTGGAGAAAGCGACATTCGCACGGCTTCCCTGCGCGTCCCGGTTTCCGGCTTCATTGCCCTGATAACGTGCGACGGTCCACTCGAATCGGCGAGGCACGCGGAGCCAGAAGAAGCACACACCCCTTCCTCGTCTAAAAGCAACAATAGGGCCTCGGATGCTGTCCCAAGAAAAGAAATGTTTGTCGTATTTGCAAGGCGCTGGACCGCGTGACCATTGAGTTCGGTTCCCGGAATGCCCTCAATCATTCCTTTTTCCAGCGCATCGCGCAATCGGCGGACTGTTCGCTCGTTGTCGGGGAGTTTCCTCAAAGCCATTTCAGAGGCTTCTCCTAGACCGACAATGAGGGCGACGTTCTCCGTGCCGCCACGCTGTCCGCGTTCTTGGTGTCCGCCGTGAAGGTAAGCGGTAAATGGCGTCTTACGCCGGACGTACAACGCGCCTATGCCTTTGGGCGCACAGAATTTGTGACCGGTGATCGAGAGATAATTCACCGGCAGCTTTGAAACATTCATTGGCATCTTGCCCGCTGCCTGCACGGCGTCGCAGTGAAACAGCACTCCTCGCGATTGACAAACAAGCGCGATTTCATCTACGGGGAACAACACCCCGGTTTCGTTGTTCGCCCACATCAGCGATACCACTGCGGTGTCGTTGGTGAGCGCGGTTTCAAGGTCGGCGAGCGTGAGGAGGCCATCACGGTCCACCGGCAGATAGCTGACGCGGTAATTCTCCTTTTCCAACGCCATGCAGTAATTCAACACGGAGGAATGCTCGACAGCGGACGTGATGATATGGCGCTTTTGCGGGTTGGCCTTGAGCGCGGCGTGGATTGCCGCATTGTTGCTCTCCGTCGCGCAACAAGTGAAAATAATGTCGCGCGGCGGCGCACCAATCAATTCTCCCACCTGTGCTCGCGCCGTTTCCACCGCCGTCCTGAGTTTGGACCCAAACCTGTACGTGCTCGATGGATTGCCCCATTCCGAAGTCAAATAGGGCATCATGGCCTCAAGCACCTCCGGCGCAATCGGCGTTGTGGCGTTGTGGTCGAGATAAATCACGTTCAGAACTTGTAGTGCAGTTCGCTAATCACACGCTGGACATCCGCTTCAAAACGTAGTCCATCCTCATCCTTGAGAACCTTCACATTAAATTCCTTTCCCTCATAATAAACTTCGAGCAACATCTGAATAGTGAGCAACACGATCCGACAACACCGAGCAATCAGTTCCGGGTCGCGCGGCTTGTTACCACTCCACCCGTTGTAGCCATTTTCCGGCATCCCCAGACGTGCCGAACCGTGAGCGAATTTGTTCCGCACCTTCCGCACGAAGTCTATCCCAACACCTGATCGGCCCATATATTGTGGCAGCGTTCCTGAGCGAAAATGTTTCCGGTATTCCGTATTCCCCTTGAGCAAACATCCCACTTCACTAAGTGTTTCATCGTAAGCGGCCAACAGTCGTACACTTTTAATCAACCAAATGGTTCGGTTGATCAACCCGTCTCCACCCTTTCCGGGAACAGGGGGCGGCCCGATAATCTTTGCAACCGATTCAAATGCCCCCCAAGTAAACTGGAAAATCGTCAATTGCGTTGCAACAAGTGAAAGCAGCACACTGCGGGCATTCTCGTAATCCATCACGCTTTCACAGTAATAAACATCCTCCCCCCCCGTCAGCATTTCAACCTTTTGTATTGAGGCGGCCACATCCAGCCACTCTGCAGCGTCATTGAATTCAAGTGTTTCGCCGTCCTTCGAATAAGTCACAGGATCGTACGTCCAAAGTTCCGAAAGCAGAAGCGAAAGCTGCTCGCAGTGCTCCTGAACCCCCAGAAGATGTTTTACTGGCGTACTCATGGAACGGCATAAAAACCCAATTTTAGCCTCAAGGGAAGGAAATATTTCCAAAAAATCCTCACAAACCAGACATATCAACCACCTTGTTTAACTGGGTTTTGACGTTTCGCCGGGTGAACCCAATTGTAGAAGCTTCGTTTCCAGTTCGCCCACCTTTCGATTGGCCTGTAAAAGTTGGTCGAAAATCCCCGTGCGTTCTTTTTGAAGCTGCTCAATGAAAAAATCCTTGCCCCGGTTGGTGATCTTCAAATCCAAGTTCTGCTTTTCCAATTCTTTCACCCAATGGTCTTCGCTTTCCAAAGCCGGGGCGGTGCCGCCTTTGGCCTTTCAGCCCCCCTCGGAATCGTGCGGACATGGAACGGTTCGGAAGGTTCTAGTATCATGTAACACAGTATAATTCGTATATTGACGGGCGTTATTCCGTGGTGAATGATGGGGTGATGACACCCCGATACAAAGTTACACTCACTGAAGAAGAACGAGACCAGTTGGAAGGGCTGACGCGCAGTGGAAAAACGGCCGCCTCCAAGTTTGTCCATGCACGGGCGCTCTTGCTGTGTGATGCCGGACCACACGGAAATCCTTGGAAAGTCGCCGACGTGGCCGAAGCCCTGGGCGTGACTTCCCGCACCATTGAACATCTCAAAGAGCGTTTTGTGGAAGAAGGCATCGAAGCCGCGCTGGTTCGCAAACCCCGCACCAAACCGCCCAAAATCTCTTTCGATGGGGCTTTCGATGCCCGGTTGACGGCCTTGGCTTGTTCGCCGGCTCCGGCGGGCCGGGCCCGCTGGACGGTGCGTCTGCTGGCCGAAAAAGTGGTGGAACTGAAGATCGCGCCCAAGGTTTCCACTATGAGCGTCCACCGCGCGCTAAAAAAAATGAGCTTAAGCCTCACCTGAGCAAGTACTGGAAAATCCCGCCCGATGGCTGCGCGGCCTTTGTCGTCTGCATGGAGGACGTGCTCGATGTTTACCACGCGCCCTACGACCCGCAATTCCCGCTGGTCTGCATGGACGAATCCAACAAGCAGTTGGTGGGCGAAGTCCACGCCCCCTTGGCTCCGGCTCCGGGGCGAGGTCAAATCAACGACCACGAATATGTGCGCAACGGGGTGGCGGAAATCTTCCTGGAAGTCGAACCGTTGGGGGGGCGCCGTCATGTCGACATCACCGAACACCGCACCCGCAAGGACTGGGCTTTCTTCGTCAAAGGCATGCTCGATGAGCGCTACCCGCAGGCCACCAAGGTTCGCTTGGTGATGGACAACTTGAACACCCACAGCGCGGCTTCCCTTTACGAAGCCTTCGAGCCGGTGGAAGCCCGGCGATTGGCTCGCCGCTTGGAAATCCATTACACTCCCAAGCATGGAAGCTGGCTCAACGGCGCCGAGATCGAATTGAGCGCCCTCAACAGTCAATGTCTGCATCGCAGAATCCCCACCATTGAACTAATGCGAAAAGAAGTCGCGGCTTGGGAACTGGATCGAAACAACCGCTCCGCCACCATAGACTGGCGCTTCACCACCGAAGATGCCCGCATCAAATTGAAGCGCATTTATCCGCAATTCTGAATGATACATGATACTAGCGGCTGTGGCGTTTTTGAGGCGGCTTTGGCCTTTTCTTCCGCAATGGCGGCCTCCACGCTTTGTGGCGTGATGAAGTATTTTCGCTCGTTTGGATCGTAATACGAATCCAAGCGAGGAATCCCCTGCCGATTCGGCTGACACCAATTAACGATGCTGCGTTCCGACCGGGCAACGCCAGCGGCTTCAAACAGCCGCGCCACTTCCCGGACGGTTAGCGTGTGGTTTTCCTTGCGTTCCGATGCTTGCGGAACGTTGCGGAATTTTTCGGAATCGTACGGCATCTTTCCGAAGGTTGCCGCATCATGCGGAACGTTTCCGAACGTTGCGGAATCTTTCCGTACGCTTCCGAACTCTGCCGAATCTTGCGGCACCGCGCCGGACTGGTTTTGGCTGTTTTGATCCATGAAGGTTTTTTGATGACGGCGGGGAAGTCCGGTTTATCCACATTTGGAGCGCGCCCGGACTTGTGAGATAATCATACCACACATGAAAACGATAGGGGAAATCATCAAGGAGAAGAACCTGCAATTCGACACGGAGAATCCCGTGCTGCGAGGCGGCTTCACCCAGGTCCCCAATTTTATCCTCAAAGGCCCTGAATTGTCCGTCGGCGCCAAGGTGGCGTTTGCCATGTTCCTCAGCTACGCCTGGCACAATGATTCGTGTTTCCCCGGTCAGGGACGGCTGGCCAAAGACATGGGTATGAGCCGATCCCGTGTCACAGAATTCGTCAGCGAAATGGAAAAATTCGGGCCTATCACTATCCAGCGCAGGGGACTGGGCAAAACCAATATCTGCACCATCCACTTCCAGGTTGCCTCCTGACATCAAGAAGTCGGCCCGCCGACCACCAGAAGTGGGCCAGTTGACGACCAGAGGTCAGCCCGCCGACTTCTCTCTATATAAGAATATACAGATTAAGAATAAGGGAAATTTTCTTTGAAAGATGGGGATAACTCAATGCGGCGCTTTTTGGTGGCGAAGCCGAAAACGCGCATTTGCCTGAGAGGACCGGAACTCGCTAAAATGGACGCAGGGAGGTTCAACCCATCACAATCCAGGCGATCTTGCAGTGGTTGCAGCACCAGGCCGCCCAAACACGAACCGAGGTGATTAGTTGAGACCAGCATCCATCTATACCGGGATGTCTTTTGCGTTATTGTCCAGTACGGCTTCCAACATAAAACAGTGAAGAAAGAGCCGGTTTTCCTCTGCGATCACGGGATATGGTTTGCTGTATTCGTTCCCAACAAGCATCTCTGTCCTCCGACGTTCCAGATCTTCTCCTACCACTGGCGGCACTATGCCTCCGGAGTGACCGGAGTAAGAAACATCAATTGCAGCCGGCTGAGTGCCTTCCACACCCTCCTTTCAACCTGGAACTCGCAAGGGTATAACATATGGCAGTACGCCGCCGGTTGAACTTTTCCCTTTTCCCAACCGTTCCGCGACCAGCGCCCTACAATGTGGATAAAAGGGCACGCAAAAGGTGCTTACGCAAAAATTATTATAGCAGCGTGACCGTCTACAGTTACCAAATCGGGGCCACCCACCTGCACACCGCCGAGGCTTTGAATGTGCCCCTCCTCTCCCCGGAACTGTGGGCGTGGATCGCCGGCTGCCCTTTTATGAAGATTGGAGGGAGCACCCGAAGTGGGTGAGGAGGCGCGCACTTTGCGAATTGACGCAGGAAGCCACCCAAAAGAAGCCGGTTGCGGCGCCGGGAAGCGTCCCGGGTGGCGCCGGCACCCAGGAGGTTCCCGACTTCGGTGACGAACGACTTTGGTGATGAATATG
>Ga0302320_10011865_pt1 | contig 18378 bp, 16 predicted proteins | sample Bog_T0_3_FD_202130 | JGI IMG/M metagenome (GOLD analysis project Ga0302320, IMG submission 202130) | Peat permafrost microbial communities from Stordalen Mire near Abisko, Sweden - Bog_T0_3 | ecosystem: Environmental > Terrestrial > Soil > Wetlands > Peat | place: Sweden: Abisko, Stordalen Mire...
CTTGGCCTTGATCTTGTCGGTGTTGAGGCCGCGGCCGTTGTCGGCGATGCAGATGATGATATGGCCGCCTTCATGATAGGCGGAAAGACGAATGGTGCCCTGCTCGGGCTTGCCGGCGGCCAGCCGTTCGGCCGGGGTCTCCAGCCCGTGATCGGCGGAGTTGCGCACCATGTGGGTGAGCGGATCCTTGATCAGGTCGAGCACCTGGCGATCGAGCTCGGTGTCGGCGCCGTGCATCTCCAGTTCGATCTGCTTGTGCAGTTCGCCGGAGAGGTCGCGCACGATGCGGGGCAGCTTCTGCCAGGCATTGCCGATCGGCTGCATCCGCGTCTTCATGACGCCTTCCTGCAGTTCGGCGGTGACGTTGGAGAGCCGCTGCAGCGGCACCTTGAACTCGGTATCCTCGTTGCGCCGGGAAATCTCCAAGAGCTGATTGCGGGTCAGCACCAGTTCCGACACCATCGTCATCAGATGTTCCAGCGTATCCACGTTGACGCGGATCGACTGGTTGGCGACCTTGTCGGCTTCCTGCACCTCAACCTCAACGACCGATTTGCCGGCAACTTTGCCGGCTGCAGGTTTTGCAACCGTGACAGCTGCCGCGGCTGGTTTCTCGGCGGCGGGTGCGGCAACTTGCGCCGGCGCGGTGGACGGGGCTGACGCAGCGGGCGGGGCAATCTCCATGGCGGTCTCGCGGAAGGCGCGCTCCAGTTCATCCAGCGACACCTCACCGGGACGCAATTGCCGTTCCAGCACCTGCGGCGCCAGCGTGCCCTGCTCGACCACTGGGACAGCGGCGGCAGCGGCTGCCGGCGTTACCACGGCCTGCGCAGCCGGCTCAGACACGACCGGACTATCGGGTGGCGACGCGATCGACAAAGCGGGCGCCGACATCAATTCCATTCCACGCTCCACCATTGCCTGCAACTCGTCGATCAGGTCCTGATCAGTGCCCTCCGGCTCCGACTCGGTTGCCTCAAGCCCTGAGAGAATTTCCTTGATGCGATCGATGCTGCTCAGGATCAGGCTGACCGCTTGCCCCGTGACCGGCATGCCGTCGCGGAATTTGCCCATCAGCGTCTCGCCGGCATGCGCCAGCGCTTCCAGCCGCGGCAGACCGAGAAAGCCGCAGGTACCCTTGATGGTGTGAACCAGCCGGAAGATGTTATCCAGAATCTTGGAATTGTTCGGATCCTGCTCGAACCGCACCAGCTGATTGTCGACGGTATCCAGGCTCTCGTTGGTCTCTGTCAGGAACTCGCGCAAAAGATCGTCCATCAGAATACGCCTTCCAAGCATTAGTGTTGCGGCTGACTGTCAACCATTTTTGCATTCGAGCGGGGCCGGGCCGAAAGCCGATACCTGAGATGATTTCAGCGCATATTTTTCACTGCAATCGATAACCCTTCCGGCTTCACATTCGCGTTAATTTCCCTGTCCGTGCAAATACGGAGGAGGAGGAGATTTCGAAGCGACCGCCGTCGGGCATGCGCGCGCCACGCCGACAGCGACTGACTGCCAGTTGCCTTGGGCTTCACCGAAATTTCCCGATTCCGAAATACCTTGGCCGCGCGCGGCCCGATGCATGCCCGCCCGTGGGACGAAAGCGTCAGCTGCGGCCCGAGAGGCCGGCTGCGAGGTTGCAGTTGATATCGATCAGCGATTTCAGTTTTGCCGGATCCGGATCCATCTGCATCTCGATGGTCTGCTTCAGCACGAACACGCCGATGTTCACGATGTTCTGGCGAACCTGCACCGGCTGCAGATTCTCGTCGGTCTCGGCCGCGCCGATGAAGATCGACCAGAGGCGGCGATTGAACAGCAGCGCGTTGTTCATTTTCTTGTCGGGGCCGGCCCAGTTGTCCTGGACCTCCTGCAGCAGGCGCGCCGCCTTCAACAGGGTCTGTGCTTCGATTTCACGGGGTGAGGATGAAATTTGAGCGGTACGCGAATAGGCCTGGGCTGCGCTATGCATTCATCACCTGCGACTCTTCCTGCTTCATCAGCTTGCGGATCTCCTTGAGAGCCTTGTAGAGAGCGCCGCCGGAGACATGATTATTGACGGCGTCGATCAGATCGCGCGAGCCCGGAATGGCGTCGCGGAGGTCCTTGATGAAGCCGAGATACGCGGCCCGATATCGCGGGATGTCGTTTTTCAGGTACATCATCTGAACGCAGAAATAGAGCCGCTTGATCGGGGTGTTGGCGGTCTCCGCGGTCACGGTGTCCTTCTCGCGAAGGATGGGCGCCTCGCCGTCGATCAGGAAGGAAGTGCGGGTGCCGGAATTGATGATGACGGTTTCGCCGATGATGATTCGTTCAAACGGCTTCAGCTCGACTCGCAGCGGCATGGTCGTCGTCTCCTTTCAGGGTACGGCGTGGGCGTAGCCGCCCTCGACCTTTTAGAAACACCGCTCCCGGAAAGCTGCGGCGGATGAACCGCCATAACAGTCCGGCAACGGCTGGATCGATGGAAGCGGCGGGGTTTCCCCCGCCGCTTCGTTCGTTGCTTTCGCAGTCGGGCTCAGCGGAGAAGCTGAAGCACGCTCTGCTGCGACTGGTTGGCCAGCGACAGCGCGGACACCGCGATCGACTGGCGGGTCGACAGCGCCTGGCTGTTGGCCGCTTCCTCGTTGGTGTCGGCCAGCGTCAGGTTGGACGAGCCGGTCTGCAGCACGTTGATCAGGTTCTTCGAGAAGTCCTGACGGATCTGCACGATCGAGAGGTTCGAACCGAGGCTCGAAGCTTCCGAGCGCAGCGTGGTGGAAGCCGCAGTCAGGCTGGTCAACACGCTGTTGGTCGAGGCGTTGTCGATGAAGTCGGTGCCCTGCGTCAGGCTCGACAGGCCGAGGCCCGCCGAATTGAAGCTTACCCCGGTGATGTTCAGGGTCGACTTGCCGGTTTCGTTGAACACCAGCTTGAGCTGGTCGCCGTTCAAGAGGTTGACACCGTTGAACGAGGAGTCCTGCGAGGTCGTGTTGATCTGCGCCAGGATGTTGTTGTACTGCGTCACGAGACTTGCACGCGCCGCCTGGGCGTTGACGTCGGCGACGGGTGCCGAGGCAGTCGAGAAGGCGAGCGAGTTTGGCAGCGTGCCGCCGATGACACCGCCAGCCGCCGCCGAACCGAGCGTCGAGGAGGCGTAGTTGTTTGCCGCCGAGATCGTCAGCACGCCGTTGGCGTCGACGGTAGCACCGAGGTTGTCGGCCTGCAGCTGGGAATTCAGATCGTTGAGGGTCTGAATTTGGCCAGCGCCGGTACCGAAGGTGACATTGACCGCTGTCCCGCTGTTGAAGGCGGAGAAGGTCAGGGTCTTGCCGCTGATGCCACCGACGCCGGCGGTGCGGGCGGCGCTAAAGGCCGTGCCGGTGCCGGTGTTGCCGGCGAGACCGAGCGCGGCCAGGGCGTTGCCGGTGCCGGAGATGGCCAGATCGGCGTTGACGCCGGTGCTGATCTTGAGGGCGCCGGCCGGGCTGGTGCTGATCGAGGAGGCGGTCTGGCCGGTCGTGGTCGTAAGGGTCGCGGTGCCGCTGGAATTGCTGGCCGTCTGCACGCCGGTGGCGAGATCGATCGCCTTCAGCACGTCGCTGATTTTACCACCCTGCAGGTAGACGGTGGAGTTGCCGCTACCGTCGGTGACGATGTTGCCGCTGAGACCGGAGCCGGTGGCAACGTTAGCCGCTGCGGGGACGATCGCGTCCTTGAAGCTGATAACATGGCCGTCGACGTTCAGCGTCGAGCCGGCCGTGATCAGCGAACCGAGGCTGCCGGTGGCGGTGGGGCGGAAGGCCTGCACCGAGGCGTTGCCGGAGCCGCTCGCGGTGGTCAAACCTAGCGCAGCCAGATCGTCGGCCTTGCCGGTGACCGTGAGGTCCTGACCGGTGGTGCTCTGTAGCGAGACCGCACCGGCTCCGATGGTGGAGATGGTCTGGAGGTTTCCGGCGCCGCCGGTGCCCGAAACCGCCACAGTGGCAGTGCCAGCAGAGATCGAAGCCGTCTGCACGCCACTGGCGAGATCGAACGCCTTCAACACGTCGCCGACGGTCGTGTTGGCGTTGAGGTAAACGGTGGAGTTGCCGACGCCGTCGGTCACCACCTGGCCGGACACGCCGGCACCGTTGGTGAGGGCAGCTGCGGCCGGGACCGTGGCGTTCTTGATGGTGACGGTCTTGCCGTTGATGGCAAAGGTGTCGCCGTCAGCGAAGCTCGAGAGTGCCGCCGTCGTCAACGAGTCGGTACCCGCCGCACCAAAGAGCTTGGTGGCAGTGGTGATCGCGGCCGGGGTAGCCAGGGTATTGTCCACGACGATACCGACCGAAACACCCGAGGTGCTGCCGAGCGTCGATGACGAGGTTGCCGCGGTGGTGCCGCCTGCCAGGCCGCTGTAGAGAATGTTGCTGCTGGCGACAGTGCTGTTGAAGCTGGTGGTGCCGAGAAGGTTGGCCGCGGTCGCGCCGGCAATGGTGGTGGAGACGTGCGACAGGGTCGAATAGCCGACCGTGGTCTGCAGCGCCTGGTTGGCGATCGATTGCGCGGAGGAGACCAGCGACTGCAGCGAGGTGATGCCGGTGTTGGCAGCCTGCAGAACCTGCACGCCGTTGCCGATACCGTCGAGAAGATTGTTGATGTCGCCAGCGCGGTTGTTCAGCGACTGTGCGGTGAAATAGTTGGTCGGGTTGTCGAGCGCCGAGTTGACCTTGTTGCCCGTGGCGAGGTCATTCTGGGTGGTCGCGAGCAGCGAGGCGGTCGACTGCAGCGAAAGCAGGTTCTGACGAACCGATGCGGAGAGAACAATGCCGGTCATTTTGAGTACCCTTCTGGATTGAACACGATTGACGCGCGCCGCACGTTTCTGTCGGCGACGATGTCACACTGTTCCGTCAGCGCTACCTGTTCGTTAAATTCCAGCTCCGTACTACTACCCGGAAACGCGAGTCGCGCCGCACGATAGCAGCCACGATGGCGTCGGCGGAAAGCGCTGGCGCAGAGCCACTTCTCGACAGCAGGCGAGGCCGGACGGGACCGCGTTGGCCTGCGTCAGGCGGCGAGCGCGATCCGGATCATTCTCGCCAGATCGGCCTTGCGATACGGCTTTGCCAGCAGCAGTGCGCCGGCATCGAGACGTCGGTCATGCACCAGTGTCTTCTCTGCGTAACCTGACGTATACAATACCTTGAGCTGGGGCCGGCGGTTCAACGCGTCGAGCGCCAGCTGCCGTCCGTTGATCGTACCCGGCATCATGATGTCGGTAAACAGGAGATCGATCTTCTTGCCCGTATCGATGATCGCGAGGGCTTCACTAGCGCTGGCGGCGGGAAACGTCAGATAACCCAGGCTCTGTACCTGGGCGACGACGTATTTGCGAACCATCGCATCATCCTCGACAACCAGAATTGCTTCGCCGCCGCCTTCGAATCGCGTCTTGCCTGCATCGCGCGCCACCGGTTGCAACGATCCTGCCGCCCGCGGCAAACCGATTTCGACGGACGCGCCGCGGCCGGCGTCGCGGCAAACTCTGATATGGCCGCCGGACTGCGCGATGAAGTCGCTGATCATGCCGAGGTCGGCAAAGGTCCGGTCCGGGTCGTCCGCGGAAATCCCGTAACCGCAGGCGCTGATCGCGATCACGACATGGTCTCCGGCCGCACAAGCGTTGGCGGCGCCGGCGACACCCGCCTCCGGCACAGCGCTCGCGGCCTGGAGGGTGAGCTTGCCGCCGTCCTGCATGGCGTCCCGCGCCATGATCGCAAGCTCGAGGATCGCCGCCATCAATCGGCTGGGGTCGGCCAGAACATGCGGGACGCCGATTGCCGGCACCGAGTCGATCTCGATCTGCTCACCGAGCGTCGGCCGAAGCAGGCGTGCGGCCTCGATCAGCAGTGCGTTGATATCGACGTCACGAGGTTGCGACGGTTGGCCCCGCGAAAACGCAAGCAGGTGCGCCGTAAGGTCGCTACCACGCGCGGCGGCTTCGGCGATCAGTCCCGCGACGGCCGCGAGTTCGGGCCGGTCCGCAACACCCTCCTGCAGGATTTCGATCGTCCCGGCAATGACGGTGAGGATGTTGTTGAAGTCATGGACAACGCCGCCGGTAAGCTGGCCTACGATCTTCATCCTCTGCGCCTGGCACCGTTCAGCGGCCTCTGCCGGGGACGACTTTTGAGGCATATCGTCGATTCCCTGACTCCGTCCGACCGCCAGCAACAATCAGGATCGTCATCTCAGTTGAACGACGCCTGGAAAGCGGGTTTGCGCTTCCGCCAGACATTCATTGATGACCGTCAGCAGCGCTGCCGGCGTGAACGGCTTGCGCAGGCAGCGCGAGGCACCGAGCTCGAGCGCCATTCTCAGGAAATCCGGAGCCGGCGAGTTGAGATTCGCGAATGCATAGCCGGACATCGCTATCAGCGGAATCGTCGGCGCGCGCTCATGGAATATCCTGATCGATTCGAATCCGCGCATGTGCGGCATGAAGATATCGACAATCATCAGATTGAACGCACTGCCTTCAAGCGCCCGCAACCCGGCTTCACCGCCATCGGCGATGGTTACCTGGAAATCGTGTCGCTCAAGATAAATCTCGATGGCCATGCAGACCATTGGATCGTCGTCAACGACAAGAACGCGTGGCATGCTGGCTCCCCGAGGTTGAACATTCTGTTTCGGCAGTTCGCCAACCCCTGAATCGTAAAGCACTCTGCTCTCCCCCTGTTTTGGTTTGATCCGGAACGCCGGTTTCGACGCATAACGGAACACTCAGCCGGTGACAGCGCTCTCTCTCGGGTAGCGCGATTTCGCCCTGTCCCCCGGTTCGGACAGCGCGTTCGCAACCGCGGACAGCGTGGCGACATATTTGCGATGAGGTTCGGCCTCCAGCAGGCACTCGTCGATCACACCCAGCAACGTCGTTGGCCGGAACGGCTTGCGCAGGCAGCGCGTTGCGCCAAGCCTGAGCGCGATTCTCAGAAAATCCGGACCCGACGCCTCCGGACCGGAAAAGGCGTATCCCGAGATCGCAATCAGCGGCACCGTGGGGGCGCGCTCGTGAAACACCCTGATTGACTCGAAGCCGCGCATATTAGGCATGAAAACATCGACGATCATCAGGTCGAACGTCGAATTGTCCAGGGCGACAAGACCGTTGGGGCCACCATCGGCAATCGAGACCCGGAAACCCGATCTTTTGAGCCATGCCCTGACCGCGAGGCAAATATGCGGATCGTCATCCACAACCAAAATGCGGCGCATTGTGGTTTCTCCCATCGTCCCTACGCGTTCAACCGACTCCAACCTTGATCGCACTATGATTTTAATCGTTGCGAATCAGTGCGTGATTCTCATTTCCGCCTTAATGCAGCAAGCTGTCTGCCCTGCACCGTGTATAGGACTTCTGGCGCAACTTGCTGGCCCTTGCCAAATTGCATGACGGTACTATCTTGGGTTGAATACTGCGAGCGAGACACCGGCGATGAATGACCGATTGAGCTCCCGCCTGTTCGGCCGGAGAGTGTATGCCCTCACTCAAGAATTCGCGTAATCAGCTTCTACAGGCTCTGCCCCTGGCCGAGCTTGAGGCGTTGCGTCCGCATCTCGAATCGGTCGAACTGGTAAGGGAGACTGTTCTGATCGAGGCCGGCGCGCCGCTGACACATGTCTATCTGCCGCATAGCGGCGTCATCTCGATGACGGTCCGCCTGTCGGAGGGACAGTCGGTGGAAATGGCAATGGTCGGTCACGACAGCGTGTTTGGCGCCTCGGCCGCGCTCGGCGACGGGATTTCCCTGACCGACGCGGTCGTTCGTCTGCCGGGAACCGCCTCCATTCTAAAGGTGACGGACTTGCGGGCCGCCGCCGATCGCAGCGCAACGCTTCGAAACGTGCTGATCCGACACGAACAGGCGCTGCTGGCACAAGCTCAGCAATCCGCCGCATGCAATGCGGCTCATTCGGTCGAAGCGCGCATGTCGCGCTGGCTGTTACGGGCGCGCGATTTGTGCGACAGCGAAACAATGACGCTGACCCAGGAATTCCTGGCGCAAATGATCGGCGTTCAGCGCAACGCGATTTCAATCGTCGCTCATGCGCTTCAGCAGGCAGGCACGATCCACTACAGCCGCGGTCACATCGAAATCACCAAAGTGGAAGGGCTGAGAGAAACGTCCTGCGAGTGTTATAGGACTGTCAGGGCGCACTATGACCGGTTGCTGGGAACGAATCTCAAAAGCAATTGATTGGAGCTTATGCACGATAGCGCTCATATGCGCGGAAACGGTGCAGCGTGATGCACCCGATGACCAATTTTTCTTGCTAAAAATACGTGCAGAGCACATCTTCAGCATACAATACCGTGCATAGACGTTGATCACATCAGGGATCGGTTGTGCTCCCACAAGAAGACTACCCAATGGACTCGATACAACGTTCACCCAACGGGTTTCTGTCATCGCTCACAGCGGACGACTTCGAACTGATCCGCCCGCACCTTCGGACCGTCGATCTAGTTCAGGATTCCGTGCTGGTCGAGGTCGGGGAAACGCTCGGGCGCGCCTATCTACCGCACCGCGGCGTGATCTCTCTTGTTGTAAAACTGGCAAGGGGCGAGCACGTGCAGGTCGCGATGATCGGCCGCGACAGCGTCTTTGGCTCGTTCTCTGCCGTAGGTGACGCGACTGCGCTCAACAGCGCGCTGGTTCTGGTGCCGGGCGTTGCCTCGACCCTGGACGTCGATCGGCTGCGGGCGGCCGCCGACCAGAGCGCAACCTTCCGCGCGGTTCTGATCCGGCACGGGCTCGCGGTTTACGCCCAGATCCAGCAGACTGCCGGATGCAACGCCGCGCACACGGTGGAGGCCCGGCTGGCGCGATGTCTGCTGCATACCCGCGATCTCTCCGGCAGCGATCAACTCGTTTTAACGCAGGAATCGTTGGCGCAGATGATAGGCGCCCGCCGCAACAGCGTATCGCTGGTGGCCAACACGCTGCAGCACGCCAATTTCATCCACTACAGCCGCGGGCACATCGAGATCACCAATCTTGACGGCCTGAGCAACACCTCCTGCGAATGCTATGCAACGGTCAAGGCACAATATAACCGGTTGCTGCAACCTCGCGGCGTGGCGCCTTTCGACACAGACTCGGCGCCGAGCCGCACGTGATCGTCTGCGAATAATCGCCGCGGTGGTTTCGATCAGGCCCGTATAACTACGGCCCGTCCGTGTTTTGTTGGAACATTTATTCCGGCCGGAATTAACTGGCTGTTCAATGAACCGCTGATAGTTGTCACGGTGCTGACGGGCGCGAATTCAAACATGCGTCGAAGATTTTCGCATCCACCGAATATCTCGCCCGTGTTCGGCAATGTTGAGAACTGCGCGGAGTAAAGACATGGCCTTCGATTTGTCGATGCCGATCCTGGTGGTCGATGACTACAACACCATGATCAGGATTATCCGCAATCTGCTCAAGCAGATCGGATTCGAAAATGTCGACGATGCCAGCGACGGATCGGCCGCGCTCGCCAAGATGCAGGGCAAGAAGTATGGCCTGGTGATTTCAGACTGGAACATGGAGCCGATGACGGGTTACGATCTGCTGCGGGAAGTCCGCGCCAGTCCGGAGCTTTCGCAAACACCTTTCATCATGATCACCGCTGAGTCGAAGACCGAAAACGTCATCGCCGCGAAGAAGGCCGGGGTCAGCAACTATATTGTCAAGCCGTTCAACGCGGCGACGCTGAAGTCCAAGATGGAAGCGGTGTTTCCGGGATCGGCCACCTGACACGACGCTGACGCTGCAAAACTGCCTTCCGGTGTTGGCGCCGGCCCAACGGCCCCCACCACGATGGACCACCCGTACGCACTCGCTCCCGGCGATTCCACAGAGCTATTTCAGCAATCCCCAAGATCATTCCGAGGAATGGATCCGGCGGCCCCGACGCTCGCGGGCACACCGGGTATTTCTACGGGACTCAAAATTTACGTCGGAGTAGAGGCTCGCTTCTAAAGAAAGGAGAGATATGTGCGGGCGTCGGGCGCGCCAGGGCCGGAAATGGAAACAAGAACATGGACAATAAACTCCTCGCCATCGACGATGCCGAACTTCACCTATCAATTGTCCGCAAGATCGCCGCCCAGGCCGGCTTCAAGACCACCGGCGCAAATTGCGTCGGCGAAGCTTCGAGATTGCTGCGGGAACGGACTTTCGACTGCGTCACGCTCGACCTTTCGCTTGGCGAACAATCCGGCATCGAGATCCTGAAACTGCTTGCGGAGATCGGGTGTCGGACGCCGATCATCGTGATCAGCGGTTCGGACGATGCTGTCCTGAAAGAAACGATCCGGATCGGCAATTTCCTCGGCCTCAATCTCTGCGCGGCGGTACCGAAGCCGATACACCTCGCGGCATTGCGGACGACGCTGATGCAGGTGGCGCATGCTACGCTCAGGCAAAAACTCGCAACACCCGCCGGCGGCTAACGCCGATGCTTGGTCCCAGCCGCCTGCTCAGCGCCCTCGTCATCATTCCCCTGGCGCTGATCTGCACCATCGTCGGCACTAACCTGATCTTCCTCGGCAACCTGCGCGAAAACACGCTGCAGACCGCCGAGGCGAATCTCGGTCGCTATAGCCTTACACTCGCTGAAAACGCCGATCGCTCATTCAAATCGCTCGACCTCGTGCTGTCGAGCGTCGGCGATTATCTGGCGCGCAAGGGCGTCACCGACGGCGCCTCCTATCGCAGGCTGACTTCGGATCAGGAAACCCATTTCCTCTTGAAGGAGAAAATCGCCGGCCTGCCCCAGGTTGACGCGGTGACAATGATCGACGCCGACGGCAGGCTGATCAACTTCTCGCGCTATTGGCCGATTCCGGAAGTGAACGTATCCGACCGAGATTATTTCAAGGCGCTGAAGAACGATCCGACCCTGGAGAGCTTCATCAGCCTGCCAGTCCAGAACCGCGGCACCGGAAGCTGGAACATTTACATGGCGCGGCGGTTGAGCGATCCGAACGGAGAATTCATCGGACTGCTGCTCGGCGCAATGTCGCTGCAATACCTGGAGAATTTTTTCGGATCGACTTCGCTCGGACTGGACACGACGATCTCGCTCGTGCGCGAGGATGGCACGCTGCTGGCGCACTTCCCGCCGACGCAGGAAATCGGCAAACCTTCCTCGGGCGGCGGGCAACGCGCGCTGGCTGCCGGCGGGACTATTCGCGAGTTGAGCACCGCGGACCATCGCAGGCGCCTTCGTGCCGCGCGGATGCTTCCGAACTACCTCGCCCTGGTCGTGGTCTCGCAAACCGAGGCTAGCGCACTGCGCAGCTGGCGCGACATGGCCGAGCTGCTGAGCGCCATGTCGCTGATCAGCGCGATCATTGTCCTGGTCGCCGCCTTCTTGATCGCCCGCTGGTGGAACAGGCACGAACACCTCATTCAGGCTGCCGAGGCCGCTAACGCCGCGAAATCGACCTTCGTAGCCATGATGAGCCATGAAATTCGCACTCCGATGAACGCGGTACTGGGGCTGGCCACGACCCTGCTCGAAACCGAACTCGATATGGAGCAGCGGCGCTTCGTGCAGGCCATCCACAATGCGGGTGACAGCCTGCTTGAAATCCTCAACGACATCCTGGATTTCTCCAAGCTCGAAACCGGTCAGTTGTCACTGGAGCACATCGCGTTCTCCGCCGAAGCCCTGGTGCACAACACGCTGAGCATCATCGGCCCACGCGCGGCGGCGAAAGACCTCACGATCAGGAGCGTCGGCGACACGACCCTGCCGCCAGCAGTGATCGGGGACGCCGGCCGTGTTCGCCAGATACTGCTTAATCTGGTTTCGAATGCCGTGAAGTTTACCGCGAGCGGCGAGATCGTGGTGTCGACGCGCTGTGTCGCGCGCGACGAGCAGCAGGTGTCCGTGGAATGGGCCGTCAGCGATACCGGAATAGGGATTGCGCAGAATAAGATCGGCTTGCTGTTTGTAAACTTCATGCAGGCCGACAATTCGATCAGCCGCCGCTTCGGCGGCTCCGGGCTTGGGCTTGCGATCTGCAAGCGCCTGGTTGAACAAATGGGCGGCGAGATCAAGGTGTCGTCGACGCCGGGACACGGGTCTGTCTTCAGCTTCAGGCTGACGCTGCCAGTTGCAGAGAACGTCGCGGTGCCGGAGCAGAACGACCAGATCACCTACGCTGCATTGAAAGCAAGGATTGCCGCACTCGGTCGGCCGCTTCGGGTGCTGATCGCTGACGACAACCCGACCAACCGTCTGGTCGCGGCCAAGTTGCTGAAGGGTTTCGAGATCCAGACCGATGCGGCATGCGATGGAGCCGAGGCAGTGACCGCCGCGAGCCGGTTCAATTATGATCTGATCCTGATGGACGTTCGGATGCCCGAAATGGACGGCCTGCAGGCGACGCGCGCGCTGCGCGCGCGCGGCGAAAGGCTGCCGATCATCGCGTTCACCGCCAATGCTTTCCCGGAGGACGTCAAGGCCTGCCGCGAAGCCGGCATGAACGATTTCGTCGTCAAGCCCGCGCGCAAAAAGGCGCTGGTCGATGCAATCCTGAACGTGATGCCAGAGCCTGCGGCGGTGACGAGCGGGCTTCCCGAAATCCAGGCACCGCCGCTGGCGCTGTCTCAGGACGCACCGTCAAGGGTCGCGCCGGCAAATTCCTCTCCATCGCTCGACCGTGAAGTGTTCAAGGAAATGGTGAGGGAGATCGGCGAGGAGGCGGCCGCCGAGATTCGGACGGTATTTACTGAAGAGACTCTTGGGCGATTGAGCTTGCTGAGAAAGCTTTCGATCGATTCGGACCTGGTAACGATTAGCCGGGAAGCACATTCGCTCAAGAGCGGCGCCGCAACGTTTGGGTATCGCGAACTCGCCAGCCTGGCGCTAAGACTGGAGCGCGATGCGGCAAGATTGGCCGAGATCGAATATCGGGAACTTCTCGATGGCATCGACGCGGCCTACGCCGACGCAGCGGCGCGCGACCTCCAGCACTAGCGCAAACGCGTTTCCCGCAACAACGCGACAGTACTTCTACGGCTCGCTATTTTCATACATGGCTAATATTAAACGGTGATAGTCGCGTAAACAGAAGGAAAGCTCCATGTTTACGTTTGAGACGACCGACCAGAAAGAAGTCCGCCGTTTCCGTATCGCGCAATTCAACGGACGGACGGCGACGGTCCGGTCGGGTGGGACGAATATCACCGGCCACGTTCGATCGGTATTGGAAAGCAAGGCAAGCATTCCGCAGCGCTGGACCATCACGATCGTCCCGGCCGAGCCGAAGGCAAAAAGTCCGAGCCTCCGGCCCGCTCCCCGCGTTCGCGCATTCGTGGAAGACTTCTACTGAGCCGCAGGATCAGGAATTCACGTCCTTCACCGGGTTCGACGACTTCGCGACGCTCCATTACGATTGCCATCGGCGCCAAGGAGCGAGGCGATTTGCCCTTCGGATTGTTTGACGAGAGCCCGCCACCGGGCACGCACTTGCGCGGTCCCGCTGCCGGCGCGATGACGTCCAGCCGTCTTTTCGGCGATCGTCCGACGCCGGACCGAGCGGTATTACACAGCACCCGGATGCAAGAGGGCGGTACGCACGAGGTCCGCCGTGTTTCGGGCCCCAAGCTTTCGCATTGCTTCAGCACGATGACTTTCGAACGTCCTGGGGCTGATATTCATCCGCAGCGCGCCTTCCTTGTTGGAGAAGCCCTCACTGATCAGGTTCAGAACCTCGCGTTCGCGCTTAGTCAGCGGCTTCTGGCCGGAGCCGGATGAAAACATGACGCCAGGTGCACGAAGGCGGTCCTTGGCAAGGCTGGTCCGCGTCTCCCATCCAGCCTTGCGGCCGGACGCAGCGGCAACCACTTCGTGCGTGCCTGCGATCTGCTTCATCATGGCGCAGACGCGCTCGGTTTGTTGAAGCGCGTTCTCCACCACCTGCTGCAGATATGCGCGATTTCCTCCGGCCTGCGAAAATTGGTCGCTGTGTTGCTTGATCTCGCCGATATAGAGCAACAGCGCGGTCAGTGGCCCATTCATCTGCCGCGCTATCGTGGCGCCGGCTTCATCCATCGCCCGGGTACGCGCGGCGGACAGGCGAACGATTTCCTGATCGTCTTCGAGAGATGCGCTGTTCGCGATCCATTTCGAAAACTGCGAATCGGTGATTCTGTTTTCTTGCTGTGACATGCAATTTGTTTAACGGCGCTGTCCTCCTCGAGGGTTAATTTTGCACTCAGTAAGACTACGGTGATTTCGCCCACGCTTAGAAAGAAACTGCGCCGCCACTGTCCGCGGATTGATACCGCCTTGCAGGCGCAGCGACGCATATGTCACGGTTACGGATCGAATCCCCGTAGTACTACGGTGCACTAAAGTGATTTTGACGTAAACGCGCATGCCCGTAGTTACACGGGCCGCGGCTTTACTTATTAATTTACGACGACCTGCTTTTCTCGATTTCGCCTTCAGGTCGGACCCCGACACCGAATCACATTGCGGATACTGCGCGCCATGGCGCTCACCGAACGGATACAGGAATTTCTGCAACGTCTGACGCCGGTGACGCGTGGCAGTCTTCTGACCGAACTTGAACGGCTGGAGTCGAGCGACAGCGAAGTGACTGGCGCCGCAGAGGTCATGGCCAAACTGCGCGCGGAATTCCGCAAGGATGGCTCGACACAAAACCGGGCTACCAGTGCGTCGCGTTATTTCTTTGCGCCGCTGGAACCGTTGCTCGTTGACGGCGCCCCCGAGCATGCCAATTCCGGCCGGATACAGCGCGGTTCACTGTCACCTATCTGGGAGTGGATCAGCCGGGATCTGTTGCCAACGATGACGCGCGACTATGTCAGCGAAATGAGCCGTCTGATTGCCGCCGACAACAAGAAGGAAGCTCGGAAGGTTGCCGCGGCATTCCAGACCAAGGTTATCAAGTCGCTCGAGGGCAGGTTTCGCGCGTCGGATAGCGCCGATCAAACGCGCGCCAAGCTCGCGGTCTATACGTCTTCGCATGCGGTGTACGAAGACCTCAGCCGTATGCTCTGCGTGCTGCGCGCAAGCGACGCCCTGGCCCAGTTCAACGATGCGCTTCCGGTCAAGATCGAGAACCTCGATGACGCGCGGGTTGCCAGAGTGACGGGCCTGCTGGCGGCGTTCGCGAAAGATCACGCCGAGGTCATTCCCTTTGCGTTGACGCTGGTGGCCAGACGACTGAGGCGTCCTTGGCAATTGATTCGGCTCGCTACCAAGGCCGCGCCGAGCAAGATCGCCGCCGATATCGCCGCCACGCAATTTGCGATCGCGGTCTCGATGGTGCTGGACCAGCTCGACGACAGGCGGTTGGCCCTGCGCGTTGCCCTCAGAAAGAACAGGATCCTCGTCGCCAAGGAAATCCTGACCGAAATTTACGACACCGAATATGCGTTGCAGGTTCGGATCGATCAGCTCGACCAGTCCGACTGGGGCGCGCGGCTCCGCAATCTCATGAACGCGATTGCAGCTCTGGTGGAGACCGAGACCAGCCACTTTCCCAAGAATATCGGTCACGTCCTGGCGTCGCGCAGGCTCCGCAGCCACCAATCGCTCGCCGGTCGATTGACTTATCTGGCATGGAAGGGACGCGACGCCGTGAGCGGCGGAGCTGCGTTGTGCAAAAAGCTGGTCGGCCAACCCAAAACATCCCGCACCTGACCGAGCGGTCGGCACGCCTTGCGCCTCGGTCGACGCTCTCACTCCGCAAGCGTTGTCAGCGCCGGTTTCTCCGCAGGTTCAGAAACGTCTCGATGAATCGTCCCGAGACGACGAAGCGGAACCACCAGAATGCCATTCGCCGCGTTTTCATTTGTCCCGTCCTCGATGAGAGGCCCCGACCGCGTCATTCATAGCGCCGAAGTCCGCGACCATGTGTGACCTGCTTCACACCTTGCCGCCGACATTCGACCTCAACGTTCCCACGCGCGAATTCGCCGAGCGCCCAGTCGAATGCCATACGAACGGTCTAAAGTTTATCGCCAGCGGCCCGGCCCCGTTGATGGCGGCACGGCCATTCGGCACCTGTCGCTCCGCCACCGCGATTGTGGTCTATATCGCGGTTTTCGCGGTGATCACGCTGGTCGCGACCGCCCATATGATCGACTACACCGGCGAGGATATTTCCGGAGAATATGAATCACGATGATATCGGGTTTACAACCGCTACCGGTCTGCAATGATCGCCATCTGAAATCTGTCCTGTCGGCAAAATCAGCGTTCGAAAAGGGGATGACGATGAGGCGCGGAATCGGCTCACTAATGACCGTACTTATGCTGGCGGGCGTTTTGATAGTCACTCCAAACGCCGGAGCACAGACGCCAGCAGCGACGGCGGCAAACGCGGCTCCGACGGCAGACAATGCCGTCATGCTCACGATATTTATGAAGCACGACCAGTCGCGCCCGCTGGGCGAACTCAACGCGCAGCTTGAGAGGCAGGGCTTTTACAAAGCCTTTCCCCCTGAGGGCATCGAGGTCGTCAGCTGGTATGTGATGATGGGGATCGGGCAGGTCGTCACGCTGCGGCTTCCGGCGTCGCGGCTGCGTGAGGTCAACCGCATCTTCGAGACCACCGCCTGGGGCAGCTACCACACCGAGTTCTATCCGACCTACGACTACAAGGCGGTCGGTATCGCCTCGCACGACAAGGCCAAGTAGCGCGCGCCGCTTCGGCAGGACCTACACCATCGCGTTCCGCGCAGCCGCCTGCTGAAAATATGCCGCGCTGAGTTTCGGTGTGCGCTTCTGCGTCTTGAAGTCGACATAGACGAGGCCGAACCGGTTGGCGAAACCGTCGCTCCACTCGAAATTGTCCATCAGGCTCCAGTGAAAATAGCCCTTCACCGGCACGCCCTCCGCGGTCGCGCGCTGCAGCTGCGCGAGGTGGTTGCGCAGGAACATGATGCGGTCGGAGTCGTCGACGCGTCCCTCGGCCGACATTTCGTCGCTCGCGCCGCAGCCGTTCTCGGTGATGTAGATCTCCCTGACGTTCCATAGCGACTGCGCCTGCCGCGGCGCCCAGTACATCACCTCGGGGCCGAGCAGGTGCCACGACGAGCGCATCTTCGGATGCGACTTGTTGAACGGTATCGGCCGGAATCCGGCGGGCCGCTCGGACGCCACGACATACACCGAAGGCCGGTAGACGTTGATGCCGACGAAATCGACCGGCGAGGAGATGATCTTGAGGTCTTCGTCGGTGAATTTCGGCGCGTCCTTGCCGGCAGCGGCGAGGTAGGCGTCGGTGTAGCGGCCCTCGAGCAGAACGGTCAGATAGCCGGCGTTCATTTCGCGGGTCGCGGTCTGCGCGGCCCTGATATTTTCGGGTGTTTCGATCGCCGGCACGGCGGTAGAGAGGTTGTCTGCCGGTCCGCATTTGGTGCCCGCTTTGGCATTGGCGCGGATCGCCTGCACCGCAAGTCCCTGCGCGAGCACGGCGTTGTGCCGGATCTGGTACAGCTTCGCGTTCGGCAGCCGCAACCCCGGAGCAAGCTCGATCCGGATCTTCTTGCCGTCGACCATGGTGTCGATGCCGCGATGGCCTATGTCCACGAAAGAGAAGAATTCATTGATCGTGAAGTAGCGCTTGATCCGCTCGCCGAGTTTCGCCGCGGTATAGCCGGCATAATCCGCAAATGCCCGAGCGGTGTCGCGCGACTGCCAGCCGCCTTTGTCCTGCAGTGCCTGCGGCAGGTCCCAGTGGTAGAGCGTCGGAAAGGGCTCGATGCCGGCTTCGAGCAGCGCATCGATGAGGCGATTGTAGAAGTCGAGGCCCTTTGCGTTCGGCTGGCCGATGCCGTCGGGAAAGATCCGCGGCCAGGCGATGGAGAAGCGGTACGACTTGACGCCCATGTCCTGCATCAGCCGCACGTCATCGCGGTAGCGGTGATAGTGATCGTTGGCGACGTCGGCGTTGTGACCATTCCTGATCTTGCCCGGCGTGTGCGCGTAGGTGTCCCAGATCGACGCGCCGCGGCCGTCTTCCTTCACCGCACCCTCGATCTGATACGCCGAGGTGGCGACGCCCCAGACAAACCCGTCCGGAAAGGTGGCTGCGCTCGCTGGCGCGGGCTTGGCGTGATCTTCCGCCGCCGTCTCGGCGAAGCCGCCACGAGGCGAACTTGCCATCCCGATCGCGGCAACGCCTGCCAGCCTGGCAACGTCCCGCCTGTTAAAATCGCTCGCCATTTTCGTCTCGGACCATTTGCAATGGAACAACGCCGAACCAAGCCGGATTTTCCCCCACGCGGCAGTTTGCTGTTCGGACGGGCGATCTTCTAGCTCAAAAGCCGGCGGCGGGCTCGGCAATTGCTCGTCGCAGACAAAAAG
>Ga0302320_10011869_pt1 | contig 18374 bp, 18 predicted proteins | sample Bog_T0_3_FD_202130 | JGI IMG/M metagenome (GOLD analysis project Ga0302320, IMG submission 202130) | Peat permafrost microbial communities from Stordalen Mire near Abisko, Sweden - Bog_T0_3 | ecosystem: Environmental > Terrestrial > Soil > Wetlands > Peat | place: Sweden: Abisko, Stordalen Mire...
GAGCCCCTTCCGGAAACCGCCGACCCAAATCAAAAGCGAATTCAGGCCGAATATCGGCGCCCATACCCCGCTCTACCCCCCGGCTCGCTACAAACATCGACCCGTGTGAGAAATGGCGGTTAGCCGGTCTGGCTATGACGCCCGCGGCTGGAATCGCTACCGGAGTCGGCCTCAGCGCCGCCGATTACTTCCTGCTGGACAGATTTTTGAAGGGATGGAAGCCGAATCAATTTGTCGAGGGATCACTCAAGCATTTCTTGATAAGTAAATGATGATTCGGCCGGTACCTAATTGGTTGAGATGCCAGATTCGAGATGGGAGAGGTATTGCTAACCGCGAGCATATTCGAGGTCTTGCGCTAGCTCCTGCTCCGTGTAGTGACGCGGAATCTCGCGGTGTCCCAGGAGGTCCGCGAAGCTGTGCCGGGAGATTCCGGCAAGTTCGGACGCCTTCCCAAACGGCAGGATGCCTTGAGCATAGAGAGCGACGGCGAGCTCAGCCAGCAGACGTGGTTCGATCTCCGGCTCTGGGAGCCGCAAGCTGCTGGTGATGGATTCCGGGATGTCAAGGTGCAGGGTCATGAGGATGCCGGTCCCTTAGTTGCAGATTTTACACCGAAACTGCTTCAAATCCTGACTTGGCTCTTGCTCAACGCACGGTTTTATGCGGCCCAGTCTTTTCGCCCCAGCGGCAATTCCAGTTCAATGCGGTCATGCACTACTTTTGCCGCCATGCGTCCCCGCGGTCCGCGCTCAAGCCGCACCAGGCCGTAGTTAGCCATGGTTTTGAGGGTGCGCGAGAGATTGGACTTCTTCCGGCCGGTTAGTCTGGCAAGCTCATCGAGGGAGTTCGGCGCCTTCTCGGCTATGATGCGCAGCAGGTCGCGGTTTGTTGCGGACAGCACCTTGGCGAAGGACTCGGTGGAGGGAAACCAAACCCTCGGCTCCTGGGGCGCGAGCTTGCGCTGGCCGCGGGCGATGGCCAGCGTCAGGGCTTTCATCTCTTCGTAGCTGGCTATTCCTACCTTGAGCGTGGTCATGGGAGCATCCCTCTCTCTTTCAAGACTGCGTCCACTTCCGTCCAGAAGTCGGCGAGCAGCGTGGCTGCGTCACTGTATTCGTAGGGCTTTACCGTCCGGATACGGTGACGATGGTCCTGCGGATGGCCGCGTTTTTGCTTTCCGACGGGGTGGGCATTGTCAAAACCCACCAGCCGTTCGCCATTTCGGCCATGCAGCGTGAGCGAATAATCCAGCCCGTGCGGCTTTTCCGGGGTTGGCGTGACCTGCGTGACAACGAACCTGACTCAGTGTCCACCCTCCGGGTCCACGACCAGCGTGAGGTCATGCAGGTCGAGCAAAGCGTCGAGAGCAGGATCGTGCTTCTGCATGACATAGAAAGGTTATCAGATTACGATAACCATTGCAATCCGGTTGTCTGCGAAGGAGCTTTCGGCGGCGCGATCTATTGGGACAAGTGCCCAATTGCAACCTGTTTTGTTACTGTTGACCCATGGCTGACGTGACGGCTCCTCCTGATGTGGATGTTCTCGATCTGGAATCTCTGGCGGCGGATGTGGTGGCGCTGGCTGTGAAGGCTGGGGCGACGGACGCCGAGGCGGTGGTGCGCGAGGGGGATGAGTTCTCGGTCAACGTGCGCATGGGGCAGGTGGAGACGCTGACGGAGTCGGGGTCGCGGGGGCTGGGGTTGAGGGTTTTCAGGGGGACGCGGTCGGCTTCGGCTTCGACTTCTGATTTGACGGCGGATGGGATTCGGCAGCTTGTGGAGGGCGCGATGGCACTGGCCGAGGTGACCGAAGAGGATGCGTTCAGCGGGCTGCCGGAGCGGGAGGAGTTTGGCTCGGCGGGTGAGGATTTGCATCTTTATTACGACGATGTGTACTCGCTACCGGGGGCGGAGCGGATTGAGTGGGCGCGGCGGGCGGAGGCAGCGGCGCTGGGGGCGGACAAGCGGATTACGAACTCCGACGGCGGGAGCTTTGACGCTTCAACCGGGCGCAAGGTGCTGGCCAACTCGCGGGGGTTTGTGGGCGGATACCGGACGAGCTATGCGGGAGTGGCCGCCGCTCCGCTGGCGATGGATACGAATGGCACGATGCAGCGGGACGGATGGTGGTCGAGCGCGCGGAGCTTTGCGCATCTCGAATCTCCTGAAGCTGTGGGCAAGGAAGCGGCGCGGCGGACACTGCGGCGGCTGGGGGCGCGGAAGGTCGCGACGCAGCGGGTTCCGATTGTGTTTGCGCCGGAGGTGGCTCGGTCGCTGATTGGGCATGTGTTTGAGGCGGCATCGGGCGACTCGATCTGGCGGAGCGCTTCGTTTCTTGCCGGCAAGCTGGGCGACGCGATTGGAGCTAAGAACCTGACCATTGTTGACGACAACCTAATGCTGCTTCCGACGGGCGCAGGCGGGTATGGGAGTTCGCCGTTTGACGGGGAGGGGTTGCCTTCACTGCGGACGGTGGTGGTGGAGGGCGGGGTGCTGCGCAACTACCTGCTGAACACGTATGCGGCGCGGAAGCTGGGGATGAAGTCGACGCACAACGCGGCGCGGGGACTGGCGGGGACGCCGGGGATCGGGTGCGGGAACCTTTACCTCGAGCCGGGAACACAGACGCCGGAGGAATTGATTGGCGATGTGCAGACGGGGCTGTATGTGACCGGGCTGATGGGATTCGGGACGAATATTGTGACCGGGGACTACTCGCGCGGGGCGACGGGACTGTGGATTGAGAACGGCGTGCTGACGCATGCGGTGGAAGAGGTGACGATCGCGGGGAACCTGGGGGAGATGCTGATGAACGTTGTGGCCATCGGCAACGACCTGGAGTTTCGCGGGTCAGTGGCTTCGCCTACGCTGCGGATTGACGGGATGACGATTGCGGGAGCCTGAGAGCTTTAGCAGTTAGCCGTCCGCCGCGGCGGACGTGTTAGCGCGTTAGCAAGTTAGCGGCGCTTCGCGCGTGTTCGCGAGTTGGCGGGGTTGGTGGCGGATGGAAGGACAGGATCAGGCTGGGGCTGGACCGTCACGGCATCCTTTTGTGGGTGCGATGGAGCAGATCGCTTTTGATCCGGCGGAGGCTGGGGCGGCGCTGAAGCAATTGCCGACCAGCGCGGCGGTTTTTGCGCTGTATGGGGCCGAGGCGCATGCGGAACCTTACATTGGGCGCACACCGAACCTGCGGGAGCGGCTCAGGCGGCTGTTGCAACCCTCGGCGAAGCATCCGCGGCGGCTGCAACTGGCCGGGCGGGTGCGGCGGATTGAGTGGCGGCTGACGGGGTCGGAGTTTGAGTCGCTGCTGGCACAGTTTTCGCTTTTGGAGCAGATCTACGGCGCGAAGGCGTTGGAGCGGATGCACCTGCGGGTGCCGGCGTTTGTGCGGTATCTGGGGAGCAATGCGTACCCGCGGATTGTGGTGACGCAGCGGCCGAGCCAGCGGGAGGCGGAGTGGGCGTATGGGCCGTTTGCTTCGCGGGCGGGGGCGGAGCGGTTTGTGGACGAGGCGCTGAAGCTTTTCCTGCTGCGGCGGTGTACGGAAGATCTGGAGCCGCATCCGAGCCATCCGGGATGCGTGTACTCGGAGATGAAGATGTGCCTGGCACCGTGCTACCAGGGCTGCACCGACGAGCGGTATAGGCAGGAAGCGGCGGCGGTGGAGAGCTTTCTAGCCACGCGGGGCGAGAGCCGGCTGGTGACGCTGCGGGCGGAGCGGGAGCAGGCCTCGGCGAGTTTGGAGTTTGAGGCGGCGGCGGCGCTGCATGGGCAGGTGCAGCGGGTCGAGGGTGTGCGGGCGCTGGCGGCGGAACTGGTGAGGCCGTTGAGCCAGTTGCGGGCGGTAATTTTGCAGGCGGCGGCCAGCCTGGATGAGGTGGCGGTGTTCTTGTTTGAGGATGGCCGGCTGCGGGGGCCGGTGGGTTTTTCGACCGTGGGGATGAGGATTCAGAACGAGCAGTCGGGGTCGAGCTCGCTGTTTGCGCAGCCGATGGTGGTTGAGGCGGTGGCGGAAGTACAGAGGTCAGAGATCAGAGATCAGAGATCAGGGGTCGGGGACGAGGGAAGAGGGAAAAGCCCGGGGTCAGCGGGGGAACTGACGGCGGAGGCGGCGGTTGGGCCTGTGAAGGCCCCCCGGGGGGTGTTGGAGGGGCGGCTGGAGGCGGCGCTGGAGGCTTTGGCGGAGGGTCAAGCGGCGTCGGTCACGGTGCGGCAGGGGCATTTGGCCTTGTTAAAGCGGTGGTACTACCGGCCCGAGGCGCGCCGGACGGGTGAGATCTTTTTTCCGGATGCAGAGGGGCGATGGCCGGTGAAGGCAATTCTGCGGGGGATTGGGCGCGTGGCTGCAAAGACGCTGACGGGCGGGGACCGGGCTTAGGGCAGGGGTCGCGACGAGCATTGGGGAAAAGGTTGTTCATGGCGCAAGCTGAGACCATCCGATCGATGCTGCAGCAGGGCAAAGGCCGCATCGCGAAGGGCCGTGTCGAAGCGGTGGCCGCGCTGGTGACGGCGCAGCCGGGCCGGGCCCACCGGCTGATGGAGTGCCTGTGGGATGAGGACCCCGGCGTGGCCAACCGCGCCGCCCATGCGCTGGAGCTGTTTACCCGCGAGCGCCTCGCTTGCCCCATTGAGATTCTCAACGAATGGAAGAGTCCGCTGTTGGGCTTGATGGCCGAGGCAAGGGAAAACAAGCTGTGCTGGCATCTGGCGCTGATTGTTCCCCGGCTCACCCTGGATGCTGCCGAATGCCGTCGCGCCACGGAGGTGCTGCGCGCCTGGGCCGAGGCCGGCGCTGAAGATAGCCCAGTGGCCGGGTCAAGGGGCGGCAGCTCGATTGTGAGAACGATGGCGATGCAGGGCATGGCCGACCTCACCCGGCAGCATCCCGGGCTGTTGCCCGAGGTTTTTGACCTGCTGCGCATCCATGGCCGCAGCGGAACACCGGCGATGCGGGCGCGGGCGCGCATCCTGCTGGCAAAGCTTGAAGCAGCCGGCGCCCGCGGCCGGAAACCCAAGCCGGTCGAGCCGGGTGGCTGATACACTGACCCGGCAGGGAGAAGCGTCGTAGAAATATGGTTGAGCTGCTGCCATCGATACTTTCGGCTGATTTTGCCCACTTGGCGGACCAGGTTGCCGCGGCCGAGCGGGGCGGCGGCACGGTGATCCATGTGGACGTGATGGACGGGCATTTTGTGCCGAACATAACGCTGGGACCGCCGGTGGTGAAGTGCCTGCGCAAGGCGACCAAGCTGCCGCTGGACTGCCACCTGATGATCGAAAACCCCGACGAGTTTGTTCCGGCGTTTGCCGATGCCGGGGCGGACTGGGTGAGCGTTCACTACGAGGCCTGCTGTCACCTGCACCGGAGCCTGGAGCTGATTGAGCAGCACGGGATGAAGGCGGGGGTGGTGCTGAATCCGGCCACGCGGGTGGATTTGCTCCTCGATGTGCTGCCCATGGTGCATCATGTGCTGGTGATGAGCGTGAACCCGGGATTTGGTGGGCAGAAGTTCATTGAATTCTCGCTCAAAAAGATTGCCCGGCTGGCGGAGTTGCGCCAGGAACTGGGGCTGGCATTTAGAATCGAGGTGGACGGCGGCGTGGCTCACGACACGGTGGCGCGGATCGTCCAATCGGGTGCGGAGCTGCTGGTGGCCGGCAATGCGGTGTTTGGCGCGGGGCAGCCGGAGCGGGATGCGCGAGCCCTGCTGAAGGCGGCGCGAGCTGCCGCAGGCCAGTAACCGGGTAAAATAGGCAGGATTGAAAGTCTTGAAAAGGTGGATGGCCTGGGCCAAGGCCTTTGCCCAAAGAGGTGGTATGAATCGGTTTTCGATGAAAATTGCCGCGGCGGCTCTTGCGGTACTGTTCCTGGCCGGAGTTGCGGCCGATGCACGGGAAAAGAAGCCCAAGAAGAAGAAGAACGAAGACCTGAGCGCCAATCCGCTGGGGAACGTGAACTCGAAGCAGCCGGACAAGGAACTGTTTGACAAGGCGATGATCGCGCTGAAGAAGAACCGCTTTGACGTGGCGCGGCTTGACCTTCAGACGATGCTGAATACCTATCCTGACTCGGAGTACCGGATGCGCGCCAAGCTGGCGGTGGGCGACACCTGGTTCAAGGAGGGCGGCACGGCTGCCCTGACCCAGGCCGAGGCCGAGTACAAGGACTTCATCACGTTCTTCCCGCAGGCGCCGGAAGCGGCCGAGGCGCAGATGAAGGTGGGCGACATCTACTACGAGCAGATGGAGAAGCCGGACCGGGACTTTACCAATGCCGTAGAGGCTGAGCGGGCATATCGGGACATGATCAACATGTTCCCGGACTCGCAATTGGTGCCGCGCGCCAAGCAGAAGCTGCGCGATGTGCAAGAGGTTCTGGGCGAGCGGGAGACGGAGATAGGACTCTACTACCTGAGCCGGGAAAGCTGGTCGGCGTCGATTGCGCGCCTTGAGACGGTGGTGGACACTTATCCGCTTTACTCGAAGAGCGACGAGGCGCTGTTGGGGATCGGGGATGCGTACTTGGGCGAGGCGCGGGTTACGCAATCCATGACCCGGCTGCCGGGCGCGGTGCGCGAGCGGCTCGTGGCGCGCTACCAGGACCAGGCTGCCACGGCCTTTACCAAGGTGATTTTGCGTTATCCGATGGCGCCGCACGTTGAAGACGCGCGCGACCGCCTGGTGGCCATGAACCGTCCGGTTCCGGAGCCGACGCAGGAAGCGATTGCCGAGAGCGACGCCGAAGAACGCAGTCGCCAGCCGCTGCGGTTTACCGACAAGACCTTTGACATCATCAAGCACGGACCCGCAGTGGTTGAGGCCGTGCACGTAGGCGAACCCAGCCTGGAAGATCCGAAGCGGACGCTGGCGCCGACGATTACCAAGGAAAACATTGCGCTGTTTAATAGTTTGTCGACCCCGGACCGAACCGCAGGGGCTGTGCCAACGGGCGTCAACGAGCCTCCGCGCAGCGACCAGCCCTCGCAGGCTCCGTTGCAGATGGCGGCGCCGGAGGGCGGCACGGGAGTTGGGGTTGAGGTTGTGAGCGCGCCTTCGGGTCCCGTCGGCCCCGCAGCCGACCCGAATGCCGTGGTCAAGGCGGTTGGACCGGTGAACACCACGTTGCCTGCCGCGGAAAAGCCGGATGTGGCGCCGACACAGGTGAACGAGATCAAACCGGGATCGGCCTCGGCGCAGCCCATCACCGCAGGCAAGAAGAAGAAGGCGCCGAAGGTGGACCAGAGCGAGGAATCCTCAAGCAAGAAGAAGAAGAAGAAGGGGCTTGACAAGATCAACCCGTTCTAAAGGGAATAGCGGAGCGATTGGTAAAGGCCGCATCCTCGCCGGGTGCGGCCTTTGCTTTTGGCGGGCTAGAGCACTTTCATTGATGGTATAAGGAAGCTCCCTGCCATCCATTTCACGATCTTTGTGAAATGGGTGGGAAACCACGAAACCAACCTTACAGCTACCCGGAGAATGCCCTCAGCCTTGCAGCACGGCACGAATGTGCCGCGTCTCGAGAATCCGCTTTCTGAACCCGTGCCGCGCCACGGCCAGCATGGCCTGGCCAATTTCGCGCGTCGTCAAGACATGGTCGGGAAACGCCAGGCGCAGCGGCGTCAAGAGCGGCCAAATGATCCAGTACATGACGCGGTAGAGCCGGGTCTTTGAGCGGATCCCGTCCATCGGCTGAATCAGCCCCGGGCGGAACATGTAGGCCTTGAAGGGCAGGCGCAGCAGCTCGTTTTCTGTCCGCCCCTTCACGCGCGCCCACATCACGCGCCCCTGCTCTGAGGTGTCAGTGCCCGCGCCGGAGACATAGATGAAGATCATCCGCGGATTAAGCCGGCTGAGCGGCCCGGCGGCGGCCAGCGTCAGCCCGCAGGTCAACCGGTCATAGTCGAATTCGTTCATGCCGGTCGAGGACACGCCCAACGTGAAGAAGCAGGCGTCAAAGCCGGTGAGCTGGCTCTCGATATCCGAGTATTTGGTCATGTCCTTGTGCACAATCTCGCGCAGCTTGGGGTGCTTGACGCCGGTCGCGGTGCGGCCCACGGTCACCACGCTCTCCACGTCCGGCGCGCCAAGGCACTCGCGCAGCACGCCCTGGCCCACCATTCCCGTCGCGCCAAAGATCAGAACTTTCATCGTATTGCCTCTTTGTGGACTCTCACTTTACCACGGAGTCAATCTGAATCTGCCGGCCCCGCTTAAAGGAACCCAAAATAATTTCAGCACTCCCCCGCATCTTTGCTTACACTTTTGGCCGTGGAGGAAGAAATGGCTCAATGGAAGCGTGCCGTATTGCTCGGGCTCCTCAGTTGGCTGATTCCGTTCGCGGTTTCGCTTTTTGCTTTTCCCTTGAAGAAGCAGAACGCGGCTTTGTTCGCCACGCTCATGTTTCTGGTCGTGCTCATCGTTGCCGGCGCTCTGCTCGACAGATACTTTGGCCGCCGGCCGGTTCCGCTGCGCGAGGCAGGATTTGTGGGTGCGTTGTGGCTGGCGATCAACATCGTCTGCGACTATCCGCTGATTGCTTACGGCCCAATGAAGATGACCGCACCGGGTTACTACTCCGAGATAGGCCTGGTTTACCTTACCTATCCCATCTTCGCGCTGCTGGCGGCGCGGCTGGCGCGGCGCTGAGGGCGGACGGAAGCTGCGCCGCTCAGCTCTCCATGTACTCCCAGAACGAGTCGGCCAACTCGGCGCCGAGCTCGTTGACCATGCGGCGCGCGGCGCGCTCCACTTCTTCGATCAGGCCGTGCAGGTAGTCGCGCGAGCGGGAGACGGCCACAATGCCAATGGTCGCCGACTGCCACGTCACCGCCTCGTCCATCTCCGCAACCGAGATGTTGAAGCCCTGGCGAAGCTGGTCCTTGAGCGAACGCACCACCTGCCGCCGGTCCTTGAGCGACTGGGCATGCTCAATGCGAATCTCGAGAGTTAAATGAGCGACTGCCATGGCGGCCCGCCAATCACACGCCCAGTGTAAGGCCAGCTTTGCCGGCCAGGCGAGACTTTTTTTCGCCGGATGCCTTCATCTGACTCACCCGCCTTGCATCCTCGCCCTCGGCCGCTCATCCAAAGAGCCATGAGCCATCCTCTTTTTTCGCCCTTCCAGCTTCGTTCGGTCGAGTTTGCCAACCGCATCGGTGTTTCGCCCCTGTGCCAGTACTCCTGCCACGACGGCTTCGCCACCGACTGGCACCTCGTCCACCTCGGCAGCCGCGCCCAGGGCGGGGCAGGCCTGGTGATGGTCGAGGCCTCGGCCGTGCTGGCTGAAGGCCGCATCTCTCCCGGCGACCTCGGCCTCTGGAAAGACGGCCACATCCCCGCCCTCCAGCGCATTGTCGAATTCCTCCACTCCCAGGGCGCGCGTGCCGGCATTCAACTGGCCCACGCCGGCCGCAAGGCCAGCATGGCCGTCCCGTTCAACGGCGAGCGCCTGTTGCAGCCTGCCGAAGGCGGCTGGCAGCCGGTCGCTCCCAGCGCCGTGGCGTTCTCTGCCGGCTACGCGGTGCCTAAGGCCCTGGACACCGCCGGCATCGCGGCGGTGGTTGAGGCCTTTCGCCAGGCCGCGCTCCGCGCTGAAAAGGCGGGCTTTGACTTTGTTGAGATTCACGCCGCTCACGGCTACCTGCTCCACGAGTTTCTGTCTCCGCTGGCCAACCACCGCACTGACGGCTACGGCGGCAGCTTTTACGGCCGTGCGCGCCTGGTGCTTGAAGTGGTCGACGCGGTCCGCGCCGCCTGGCCCGCGCACCTGCCGCTGCTGGTCCGCATCTCGGCCACGGACTGGACCGAGGGCGGCTGGACCATCGACGAGTCTGTCGCATTGTCTCGCTTGTTCCGCGAACACGGCGTCGACCTGGTGGATGTTTCCTCCGGCGGACTGGTTACCCACGCCATCATTCCGGCGGGGCCAGGTTTCCAGGTTCCCTTTGCCGCCAGAATCCGCAGCGAGGCCGGCATTCCCACCGCTGCCGTGGGCCTCATCACCGAGCCGGACCAAGCCAACGATGTGGTGGCCCAGGGATCTGCTGATATGGTTCTGCTGGCGCGCGAGTTCCTGCGCGACCCATATTGGCCCGTCCACGCCGCGGCTGCTTTGGGTGTGCCCACCAGTTGGCCGGTGCAATATCTGCGCTCCGCGCCGCATGGCTCAACCGCGCGCTCCGCGGTCACGCGGCCGACAATCGCGTAAGGAATTAAGGGCCCGCAGTCGCCCTCAATCAATTCGCCCCGGTTTTGCACCGCTCTTGATGAAGAAGATGGTGCGAATCCTTCGATTTTGCTTCACAAACAGTGCAAATGCTGGCCTATACTTCGCTTAGAGCACAGTTCCCAACTGGGCGCTCTGCTCCCTTATGCCATGCCCTCTACCCTCACCACAAAGCGCGCGCTTGCCTCCTCGCTCGATTCGCCGTCGATCCCCAACCGCCTTTACTTCAAAATCGGCGATGTGGCGCGCATCTGCGAGGTCGAAACCTATGTGCTGCGCTTCTGGGAGACGCAGTTCCCCCAGCTGAAGCCCAACAAGAGCGGAACCGGCCAGCGGCTCTATCGCCGCCGCGATGTGGAAGTGGCGCTGGAGATCAAGCGCCTGGTTCATGGAGAAGGCTACACGCTGGTGGGCGCACGCCAGGCCCTTGAACAGGGAAACCGCCGCCCCGTTCTGCAACCGCGTCTTCCTGCTGGGGCTGGCGAAAGCTCACCAAACCCGGATTCAGTCGCCGCGGTCATTGGCCACGCTCGCGCGGAGTTGCGCGAGATTGCCCGGATGCTGGCCGAGCCGCCCTCGCGCCCGCCGCGCCGCCGCGGCAGGGTCTCTCCTCTCGCGGCTTATTCTGACTCTCTCTTCCCTTCTTAGAGTTCCCCCGCGGCTCTGAGCGCCACAGTCAAGGGATACGTTTGGGGAAACCGGTTGAACCTATTGGCATTCGTGGTAAGTTAGAGGTGACCGGACAAGTGAAAAGTTGTCGTGCTGCGGTTTACCTTGCAGCAGAATGACGACAGGTGTACCCAAGGTCTCGACAATAAAGTGTTGATTTCCTTAAGAAATCAACACTCTGCACGTTGCTTTTCGGGTCACAGGAATCGTGATTCTGCTCTGGTGCACATTTCATCGACTCCCAGCTTTTGTTCTGGAGCATACGCCATCATGGATTGCCCTCATTGTGGTTCCAGCACCTTTCGAACCTCGAGATTCAGACTCTCCGATCTTCCCCGGATCCTGCTGTTTCAATACCCGGTCCGCTGCCGCAGTTGTCGTGAGAGGAGCTACGCCGGATTCATTCTGGCAATGAACCTTCGCCAGGCCGATAAAGTGCGCCAAAAGGAAGAGAGCAGCCGGAAGAGCCAGAAACGCTCCCGGAGCCAAAGCGGCCTTCCCAGGGAATAGGCGCAGTAGACCCGCCCGCTCAACGTGGCGCGCTGCCTCTCCAGCAGCCGGTATTTCGGCTCTCCTTGAGCGCATATCCGTAATGAAAGCCAAAGTGCCCAGACCAGTTACAGCGGTTCCCGAATTGGTGTAAACCGAAGCTGTCACTGTGGAGTGGCATTTTCCTCTCCGGGGTCCTCAGCGACAGGTCTTCGTCGCTGGGGTGGAAGCAAATGCCACCTTCCGCTGCATCGAAGAGGCCACGTGAATTCGGGAACCGCTCTAAGTGCGACATCCTCGCCATTTTCGCTGTTCTGTGCATGCACGGAATGGTCGCGACCGCGACCATTGACCCGGCTACAGATACCGGCATCTTCCTCGCCTGCCCGGCGCGCTGCCTCCATCTCCAGTTCCGGCCCGGCAATGTGGTCGATGAGAACTTCAGGGTGGGCCACCGGCCGCCGCACCCGGTCCGGGTGCGGCGGTAATCCTTCACGGAAAGCGGCTACTTCTCCAGGTAGACATAGTCGATGTGCTTCGCGTTCCCATTTAACTTGTAGGAGAGTCGGGCATACAGCTTCGCTCCAGTGGTGGGGATGTTTGAGACAGCGACAGAAGTGCCCGTGCCCCATGCGCCGGACAGCACGTTGCTGGAGCCTGCGCCCGTAGTTCCCAGGCGCAGCATGTAACTGGTGGGTCCGGCCCCGGGGCTCCAGTGAAAGGTCACCGAGGAGCCGCTCAACTTGGTCGAAGGCGCGGGGCTGATTAGCGCAGGCGGCGTGGGCGTGCCTGCCTCGGTGTAGATGTAATCGATGTACTGCGTGTTCCCAAGCACCTTGTAGGAGAGCCGTGCATACAGGTCCACGCCGTGGGTGGGGATGTTTGAGACAGCGACCGAAGTGCCCGTGCCCCAGGCGCCGGCCAGCACGTTACCGGAGCCTGCCCCTGTGGTTCCCAGGCGCAGCATATAGCTGGTTGGCCCGGCCCCGGGGCTCCAGTGAAAGGTCACAGAGGAGCCGCTCAACTTGGTCGAAGGTGCGGGGCTGGTCAGCGCAGGTGGCGTGGGCGTGCCTGCCTCCTTGTAGAGGTAATCGATCGACTTCGTGTTTGCCTGCTCCACATAGTAGAGGCGGACGTAGAGGTTGACGCCGTTGGTGGGAATCGTCGTCAGGGAGACGGAGGTATTTGTCGTCGAGGGGCCGTTGTAGACATTGCTGGTGCCCACGCCCTGGGTCCCCACCGCGAGCCGGAAGGATGTGTTCCCCGCGCCCGGACTCCAACTGAATGTCGCGCTGGAACCGGAGAGTGTGCCGCCCACCGGCGCCGGCCCGGTCAATGCAGGCGGCGCCGGAGTGGCCTCCAGGTAGGTGTAATCGAAGCCCGACGAGCCCCACGCCGTGTAGATGCGCAGGTAGACGTGGAGCGTCTTGCCTTTGAGCGGGATGTTGCTGACCGTGATCGACGGAGTGGCGAGGATGCCGGACTTCAGCACATTGAAAGATGTGGCGCCCTGGTCGCCAACCAGCACGCTGTAACTGTGCGATGTGGGGCCCGTGATCCAGCTGAAGGTCTGCGAGGCGCCGGTCAGCGGAGTGCCCGAAGCCGGCGTCATGGTGGGACTGATGCTGACGGTTCCGTTCACAGCCATGGCTGCGGCGTACTGTGCGTTGCCCGCCTGGTTAGCCTGCAACTGAACCGCGCCGGCGCCGGTAAAGCTCAGCACGTTGCCGTTGCTGATTGTTCCCGCGCCGTTGAGGATCGTGTAGGTCACCGGCAGGCCGGAGCTGGCTGTAGCGCCCAGGGTGACCGATCCCTGCGCCAGGGGAACGAGGATGGGGGCGGGGAAGGTGATGGTCTGCTGCAGTTGCGCCACCTGGACGGTGACCTGCACCTGCGGCGCGGCAGCGTATTCGGCATTGCCGGCCTGGTTGGCGTCAATCACAAAAATTCCCCCGCCGGCCACATCCAGCGTCGAGCCCACAATGCTCCCGCTCCCCGTGCTTGAGGGGTCGATGGAGAAGACAACCGGGTTGCCCGATGCGCCGCCGGTGGCAACCAGAGGAATCGTAAGGCCCGTCGAGTAGGGTACCGGCGAAGTTGGCGGGGTAAAGGTGATGGTCTGCGTAAGCTGTTCGCCCTGCCCCACAAGCGGAATGAGAACCTGGGCCGGGTTGTTGAGTGAGTTCTCGTTGATCGCGACGGGATTGCTGTAGTTCGCCCCCCCCGGCGGAGCAAATTCAATGGCCAGCTCGCAGCTCATGCCCGGCTCAATCTGGAATGAGGCCGATGTGTTGCAACTGGTGTCGGGGCCCCAGATAAAGCCGGTGGGCAGTTGCATCGAGGTCACGGTGAGCTGGGCATTGCCCAGGTTGGTCAGGTTCACCGTCTGTTCCCCGCTGGTCGAACCCGCATTCGTGTTCGGGAAGGTCAGCGTGGGCGGGCCGGAGACATTGACCGCGCGGATGCGGAAGTTGTTCACGTCCGAGAAGAAGATGTTGCCGCTCGGGTCCACGGCAATGCCGCTGGGCTGGCTCATCTGCGCGGCCGTCGCCGGGCCGCCGTCGCCGGAGAAGCAGTTGTCCCAGGGCGAAGGGCAGAAGGTCCCGCCGGCCACGGTGGAAATCTTGCCGCTGGCGGCGCTGACCATGCGGATGGCAAAGTTGCCGTAGTCCGCGATGTAGAGATTGCCGCCCCCGTCGATTGAGATGTCGCCTGGAACGCTCAACTGCGCCTCGGTTGCCGGGCCGTTGTCGCCGGTGTAGCCCGCGCCCTTGGCATGGTCGCCTGCAAAGGTCGAGATCGTCCCGTCCGGAGTGACCATCCGGATCACGTTGTTGTAGACGTCGGCGATATAGAGATTCCCGGAACTGTCGACGGCAACACCCGAGGGCCAGTTGAGCTGGGCCTGCGTGGCCGGGCCGCTATCGCCCGAGTAGCCGGCGCCCATGCTGTAATTCCCGGCAACCGTGGTGATGCCACCGGCGGGCGAAACCTTGCGGATCACCTGGTTGTCGGTGTCTGCGATGTAGAAGTTGCCCACGCCATCCGTGGCCACGCCCGAGGGCGCATAGAGGGTGGCGTTCAGCGCCGGTCCACCGTCGCCGGTCCAGTTGGGCTGATCCCAGTAGCCGCCGATGTGCGCGAGCCCTGCCACAGCATTGATGATGCCGCTGGGCTCGCTGACCTCGCGGATCCAGTTGTACCAGGCGTCGGTGATGTAGAAGTCGCCGTTGCCATCGAGCGCGACGCCGGAGGGTGCGGTCAAGCCGGCATTGATCGCCGGCCCGCCGTTGCCGCTCTCGCCCACGCCGCCTCCAGCCACGGTGGTGTCGGTTCCGCCATATTCCAGCCGGACGGCGTCATCGCCGTCAGCCACGTAGACGTGGTCAGAGTCGTCCACGGCCAGGTGCCGGGGCCCCACAAACTCGGCCTGCGAGGCTGGTTGCGAGAGGCCTCCGCCCAGCGCGTAACCTTCCTTGCCATTGCCGGCCAGCGTCGAGATCGTGCCCGGCGTGAAGGCCAGCCTGGGTCCGGTGCCAACACCGGAGACGGGTACTTTGGCCAGGATGGTCGTCTTCGTTGGATCGTAGATCAGCAACATGCCGCGGCGAAGTCCCACGGAATGCGGGTTGAAAGTTAACTGCACCGAGCAGGTGGCGCCTGTGGTTCCCGACGTGCAAGTGCCGTTTGCGGCCGCGAAATCGGGCGAGGGAGCCTGGCCGTCGTTGACGGTGACCGACCCGAATTCGGTGGCAGGGCCAAACGTGAAGGGCAGGTCGAGCGTGATCGGAGTGCTGGCGCCCAGCGCAACCGATCCGAAGTTGACCGAGGTGTCGTTCAGTTCGAGAATGCGCTCATGGCCGCCGTCGGAGATGTAGACGTTGTTTTTCCCATCAAAGGAGACAGCTACAGGATTCAGCAGGCTCAGGGTGCCGGTGTTGATGACCGAGGCGCCTGAAGGCGTGACCTCGATGACCTGGTTGCCGGGATAGTCGGCGATGTAGAGATTGCCGTCCGTATCCAGAGCCAGGCCGGACGGATCGCCGAGCACGATACTGCCGGTGGAGACGATCACGTCGGTTTGGCCATAGTACTTGGCATCCACCACGTGGTTGGCGCCGTAGTCGGCAATGTAGACGTTCTGGTTCCCGTCCACGGCAATGCCTTGCGGGTTGTTCAGCGCGGTCGCGCCGGTGGGATGAATATCAGCCCACAGGAAGCCGCCTTTGAAGCCGTAAACATGGCCAAAGTCGGTCATGGCAACCCACACGCCGCCCGACGGGTCCACGGCCACTGCGCTCGGACTGGGCGTCTGCGTGCCGGCGGTGTTCAGCACTGAAGCAGGCCCGCCTCTGGGCAACACCACAATCTCGTTGTTGCCGGTATCCGCAATGTAGAGCGTGCCGCTGGTGTCGATGGCAATGCCGCCGGGAGCTTTGAGTGAGAAGGTGTACGTTGCGCCCGAGGAGCCCAGCAGAACCGTTGCGTTGCCGCTGGTATCCACCTTCACCACGTCATTGTTGACCGGATCGGCAATATATAGGTTCCCGGCGCCGTCTGAAACGGCGCGCGAAAGCCCGCCAAGCGAGACGCCGTTGACCGGCACAATCCCAACGGAACCGTCAAATTCCACCTGGGCCGGCAGCGCCGTAGCCACCAGGGCGAGCGCCAGCATCGCAAAAGCGAACCTTACGGCAAACCGGAAGGGATGACGGGCAACGGAATATGCGCGAGACTCTCGAGCAGACATGCGGTCGATCTCCTGGGAAACTTTCTGTTGGCCCTGGGGTGAGGCCCCGGCCGCGGGCGAGTCGGCGGGGGATGCAAGTCGACTTTCCCGCGTAGCTGTGCAGGCGAGCCATCGCAAGAAAGCAAGCCGGGACCGGGCACAGCGGGGAGGGCAGTCAGTGACTCCGGCCGCTCTGAAACAGGCGGATCTTCCACGCTATATGCACGTCGCCTGGAGCGAGACTTCGTGACAGAGAAGTGCAAATTCTCTTGCCGGCCTTCGCTTGCCCTCTCCCCTGCGGGTGCGGGTTTACGCGTAAGGTGAAAGCCGCCGCGGCGTTGGATAACGTCATAACTCCGTTACGATTGCACAAATAGACGAAAAATGCCGGCATTGAGCGTCAGCATAACAAAAAGATATATAAAGACTTAATGGTCGGGACGGGCAGATTTGAACTGCCGACCCCTCGCACCCCAAGCGAGTGCTCTACCAGGCTGAGCCACGTCCCGACACAATGTAGCCGGTCCACTTGCAGCGGACCGGCTTCTGGGGTCCAAATCAGTTTACACCAGAGAGGCCTTCGGCGGGCGCGCCAAGTCCAGCCTCTTTCGCTAACCTCGTCTGCTAGTGAGCCGGCGGTACGAACTCTGAGGGCAGCGCCGAGCCCTCGCTAAAGAAGAACTCTTCCATCTGCTGCACCAGGAATTGCTGGGCCTGTGGCGTCCACGGTTGCAGCCGGTACTCGTTCAGCAGCATCTTTTGCCGGTCAACCCACTCGCCCCATGCGGCCTTTGAGACGTTCTTGAAGATCTTCTGCCCAAACTCCGTGTCAAACGGAGCCTCCTCAAGACCCTCCATCTCTTTCTTGTATCGTACGCAAAAAACGGTATGTGCCATCTATCAAGCTCCTGGATTCATTGTATTGGATGAAGCGTCTTGGGGGCCTGGCGGTTGCCTCTGGCCGCCCATAAGGGATTATTCTCGGAATCATGTGTGGACGATTCGCCCGCAAATCGACCCAGCAGGTGCTGGCCGACTGGTTTGGCGTGGAGCTGGAAGACATGCCCTGGTTCGCGCCCACCTATAACGCCGCGCCGCAGAGCGTGCAGCCGGTGGTGCGGCTGGGCGGCGACTCCGGCAGCCGCGAGTTTGCGCTGCTGCGCTGGGGCCTGGTGCCCTTCTGGGCCAAAGATTCCAAACCCGGCTACTCCACCTTCAACGCCCGCTCTGAAGAGGTGGCCGGCAAGCCCGCCTACCGTGAAGCGCTCAAGAAGCGCCGCTGCCTGGTGCCGGCCGACGCCTTTTATGAGTGGCAGCGCCTCGGCCCCAAGACCAAACATCCCTTCGCCATCGGCCTCAAAAGCGGCCAGCCCTGCGCCTTTGCCGGACTGTGGGACCGCTGGGAGCCAAAAGACGGCGAGCCGCTCGAGACCTTCACCATCCTCACCACCGATCCCAATGCGGTGATGGAGCCCATCCACAACCGAATGCCGGTGATTCTTGAGCCGCGCGACTACGATCGCTGGCTTGAGCCCGGCGACCCGGCACGGCCTCCGGCCGATTTGTTGCGGCCGTTTCCAGCCGAACAGATGTGCGCCTGGCCGGTCAGCGACCGCGTCGGCAACGTCCGCAACAACGATCCGCGGTTGCTTGAGCCCTGGCTGCCTCCCCAATGAACGGGCTTTGCAGGCTCCTCGCGGGCGCACACGGAAATCCTGCTTGACAACTCCACATATTGTGGTTTTCCTTATGACATTCAACTTCACGCCCATCGCAAGCGTGCACTGCCGGCACCGGAAGCTCTTTCCTCTACCGGCCCCGCATTCCAGCCCGAACGCAAAAGGAGCAATGATGCCTGACGAAACGCCCCAAACTGGTCTTAGCGACAACGCCGCCTGCGGCCTTGCCTATCTCACGTTCATCCCGGCGATCATCTTCCTGGTGGTCCCGCCTTACAACCAGAGTGCCAACGTGCGCTTCCATTCCTGGCAATCAATCTTCCTGGCGGTTGCATGGTTTGTAGCCTGGGTTTTTCTCGTCGTGATCGGCATGATTCCCTTCGTCAACTTCCTCGATGTGATCCTGTTCCCGGTGGTAGGGATTGGATTCCTCATTATCTGGGTCATCCTGCTGATCAACGCCTTCAACGGCAAGCGGATCAGTCTGCCCGTTATCGGCCCACTTGCCGCAAAACAGGCAGGCAACTGAAGCAATCCCAAGCGCCGCTGGAACTCCGGCCTGCAGGCTGCCAGAT
>Ga0302320_10011870_pt1 | contig 18374 bp, 12 predicted proteins | sample Bog_T0_3_FD_202130 | JGI IMG/M metagenome (GOLD analysis project Ga0302320, IMG submission 202130) | Peat permafrost microbial communities from Stordalen Mire near Abisko, Sweden - Bog_T0_3 | ecosystem: Environmental > Terrestrial > Soil > Wetlands > Peat | place: Sweden: Abisko, Stordalen Mire...
GCGATGCCGCCAATAAAACGACGGCAGCTAGAACAGCCGCGAGCCGGAGATAATCTGCGTTACTTTTCAAAGGAGTCTCTCCTCCCAAGGAACGATCGATCCTGCGTTCGCAGTGCGCGCTTCGAATGCACGATGAATTCAAGGAACTTCTCTCCCGCTTTGCCACAAATCAATATCACTTGGAAGCCGGGGCCGGAGCGGCGGCTGCGTGATCGGGCACGGGCAGGTTGGCATCCTTCAAGGCTCGATCCAGCGCGGCGCGAAGTTGACTGATAGGCACGGCGCCGTCGATTTTTTCTCCGTTGATGAACAAGGTTGGAGTGGCTTCCACGCCGATCCCTTCCGCTTCTTTCATGGATGCCTTCACCGCGCTCTCATCCTGTGCTTTGATGCAAGACTGCAACTTCACGACGTCAAGATTGTGCTTCTGTCCCTGCAGCAGGGTGAGCTTGTCGAGCGCTTCCAGCCGCGCTCCGGGCGTCTTTTCGTTGCTCACTTCGTGCTGGTTGGCGTGAATGTAGTCGGCGAAATCCCAATAGGCATCGCCGTTTTGGGCGGCCAGACAATTCGCGTCCACGGCGGCGTGAGTCGCCCAGGGATGAATGTCAACCAGCGGGTAATCCTTGTAAATGAACGTGATCCGGTCGCCGTATTCTTTGAGGATCTCCGGAAACAACGTCTGGTGCATGCGCGAGCAGAAGGGACACTCGAGATCGTCGAAATTCACCACCACAACCTTCGATGCTTTCGCTCCCCGCGTGGGTCGCCCGCTGACATTGATTTTGCTCATCGTCTCGGCGAGCGGATCTTTGCTCAAGTCAAACTTGGTCAGGCGCATCATGGAAGAACGATCTTTGGAGACTAGGAACGTGAGGTCCTGTTTCTTTTCCCCGTTGTCGACGGTTACGATTACCGACTCGTAATTCGGAAAATCGGAACTCGGCGAAGGCGCGCCAACCAGCAACTTAACCTCGGGAGGAATCTTGTAGTAGGAACGGACATTACGCTCGATCTTCCTGGCTAAATCGGGGGAAGCGGATTGGGCCACGCAGCCTACGCAAACGACCAGCAGGAGAAGAAAAGAGCGTCGAATTGAAGTCACCAAAAACCGCCTTAACATCACGAGTTGAACGTTGATTATCTCATAGCGCCGGGCCGAGGCGCAGAAACAGCCATCGCCGGGAACACCTGAGAACGGGAGAGTTCGGCGAAGATCGAGCGCCGGTCCTTCTCAACCGATGCGCCGGAACAAATCCTCTGCCGGCAGCAGAGCGTTCATGGACCCGGAGCGGAAGCCTTCCAGATCGAGGGTGACGAACTTGAAGCCCAGCCCTTTGAAAATCCTGGTGAACTCGGCCGCCATGGCCGAATCGAGCGCCCGCTCCAACTCCTCGCGGGCGATTTCAATGCGGACAATCTCCCCGTGATGACGTACTCGAAATTGCCGGAAACCAAGCGCGCGAAGAGCGTCTTCACCCCTTTCCACCATGTCGAGAGCCTCACGTGTAACCGGGCGGCCATATTCAATGCGGGACGAAAGGCAGGCGGACGCGGGCTTGTCCCAGATGCGCAAACCTGCCTCGCGCGCCAGCGCGCGAATCTCCTCCTTGGTGAGTCCGGCCTCAAGGAGAGGAGCCACAATCTGATGCTCGCTCGCTGCCCTCTGGCCGGGACGAAAATCCTCTTGGTCATCCAGGTTTACACCGTACGCGATGGTGTCAAATCCGCGCGCCTGCCGCAGTTCTTCCATCAGCATGAACAATTCATCCTTGCAGAAGAAACAGCGCTGCGAATCATTGCGGACATACTCCGGGCGTTCGAGTTCGGAGGTCGGGATCACTTCCAGCGGAATGGCTTGCTCTCTGGCAAAAGCGATCGCGTCGGCCAGTTGAGTGCGAGCCAGGCTGGGAGAATCGGCGATGATCGCCAGCATCTGGTCTCCCAACGCCTGATGAGCTGCCCAAGCGAGGTAGGCGGAATCTACGCCCCCGGAATAGGCGACGAGTAGGCGTCCAAGGGAGCGTAGTCGAGTCTGCAGCAATGCGCTTTTCGCTTCGACATCCCCGTGAGTGGCGAGCATGTGGATTATGTTAGCAGGCCTAATCGCCCGCGTCAGTCCACCGTGATCGCATGCTCAGTACAAACCCTCCTGCCGCCGCAAACTGCCGAAACCGGCGATGTTTGCCAGGGTAAAGGTGAAGCGGAACAGGTTCTCGTTGCGCACGTTGGCGATGGAGTAGCTGCGATACTCCAACGTCAGGCCACAGCAATCCCAGTTGTAGGTGGACTGTGTGCTCACGAACTGCAGTTGCCTGGCCTCGGAGTCAAAGCCAAAGCTGCCAGCGGCGCTGAAGCCGCGCTTCGTGGCTTGTCCGTATCCCAGGGCGGCTCGAAATTGGTTGAAGCGGGCAGGTTCGGCAGTTGAAGACAAAATTAGGGTCCGCCCAGGCATCTGCAGGATGGCATCACCGCCGCCGATGGTCACCTGGCCGAAATGGTAGTTGGCCAGGAGAGTGCTGGCGTTGACGCGGTCGCTTTGGAAGTCGTAATCCATGTCCCACTCCGCGTCGGTGCGAGAGCTGGTTTCTACGCGCAACCGCGAAACCAAGGGTGACAAATGGCGAGCTTCGGTGACAAAAGCGATCCCAGTGAGGTCGGCAGTAGTGGTGAACACGTTGCGCTGCCCAGGAATCAACGCCCCGCCGAACGTTGGATCGAGGAAGTACTTCTGCGCCAACTCCCAGGTCACGACCTCACGCACTTGGGGCCCAGGCTGGCACGCGCGATTGGCCAGCGGGTTGGTATGCTGCCATGGGATGGTCGATTCCGGCGCCGCGCCGCCCACGGTGAGAGCCCCCATAATGTTGGCGCAATCCTCCGGCTTCTGCGAAGTGCGCTTGGCATAGAGACGGGTTACGAAGCCGTATTCGACCTCATGCGTGTCGGTAAGGATGTCGCGCTCGTCGAATTTGACAATCTGCGGGAAATTGTTCACGCCGGTCACGTAGCGATACACTGCCCGCGGCTCAATCACGTGTTTCCACTTTCGTCCCAGAAATTCCTTGTCGAAGACGCGCTCCAGCGTTGGCGGCCGCAGCTCGACGGCTGTCTCCAATGCGCTGCGATTGATGGCATCGCGTACCGCAAGCCCGCCGCCGGTAGGGGGCTCCCGCTCCGTGTAGAAAGTGTCATGCAGCGATAGTTCCGGACGCAGAGACCATCCTCGGAACACCAGAGGCAAGGAGATCTCCGGGTTCAGGTCGAAACGCCCGAGCAGATTGCCCGTCCGGAAAGCGAGCGTGCAAGACCGGGAGAAGACCGCGCCCGAGCACTCCTGCGGTTCGCTGCGTGACAAGCCAGCCACCGATGCGTCAAACGACCAATAGAGCGGCGTATGCCCCAACTCTTGGTCCACGCTGGATGAATCAAAACTTGGGGCGTGCGAAATCTTGATGACTTGCCCCGGCGTTGTGCTCAGGTAGTTCTGATAGCGCTCCAAGAATCCGTTGAAGTTGAAACCGCTTGTGGATTTCGAGAGAAAAGCCTGCGATTTTACCTCGGAATACACGGCCTGGCTGAAAACTTCATTGAAAGCCAGCCGGAAGAGAAAAGAACTCAGGTAGTCGATGTTGGCGACGGCCCGGAAGCCATCGACGGTTCCAGCTGAGTTCAGACGCACGTTTTCTCCGCCTTCTTTGAGCGGAGGCGAGCCGATACCCCGGTCGATCACTCCAAAGTAGTTCAGGTCCGCGTAGGAAGTTTCCGTGGGCCGGGCACGAAACTCTCCCCGCTGCGACCAGCCGCGCAGAGAGAAGTACTCGGCGCCCACGGTGGCATCCATCATGCGATTGATGGCCCAGTAGTAAGCGTCGCCAATGACATTGCCTTTAGTAGAAGACCGGGCCACTGACGGCATCAGGAACCCCGATTGTCGGGATTCCTTATCTACGGGATGGGTTGCGTAGGGAAAATAGAGGATGGGAAGCCCATGCAGAAGAAATACGCTACGGTAGATTTTAGCGTTGCCGCCCACGTCCACAATCACCTTGCGCGCGTCGAATTCCCACTTGGGGTGAGGCAATTCGCAGGTGGTGATGGTGCCGTCATAGACCAGATAATGGTCGGGACTGGTTTTGTCGACAATTCTTCCGGTAAACGCGAAGGGAGCGGTCGAAGTGAGAATTACGCGATTGGCGCGAAAGCGCAGCCCAGTGGTTCCAATGACATCGTAGAATTGCCCGGTTTCGAGCGCCAGGTTGTAAGTGGCGTGCGAAGCGCGAATGTGGTCGTCATTGGGGCCGCCGTCGAGCGCGAAGTGTCCGGTTGCGGTCGCCTCCCTCGTGTCGGAGTTGTAAGTGGCCTCATCCGCCCGCATCACATAGCTTCCGTAATAGATTTCAACCGCCCCGTGCAGCTTGTAAACCGAGCCTTCCTCCTCCTGCTGGATGGCGCAGATGGTGTGGACGTCTTCTCCCTTTTCCTTCTGCGCCGCAGCCGCCGCGGCGCAAGGGGTTGACGTAGGCGTCGCTGCTTTCTCAGCGGACGTGGCGGCGTGCGCTGCCGCAGAAGCGGAGTCCGCAGGCAACTGGCTGGTAACTAACGGCGGGACGAGAAGCAGGTGACAAAGCAGCGCCGCCGTGATATGGAATCTGTTGCGAAGAGTCATCGGAACAAGATTGCCGGAACAAGATTGCCGGAACAAAGATTGCTGGAACAAAGATTGCCGGGAAAAAGACCATGGGAACGAGATCATCCGAAGCGCTCGCATAATCGCATAATCAAAGCAGCGCTCGGACGGCTCTGCCGGCAGCAGTCGTCGTGAACTTAGCACGGCTGTGCCTCGCAAGGCAAAGCTGCTCCATGACTTGGATTCCGGCGTCGGCTTCGTGGTTATCCGGTTGGCTGTGAGTTCTGGCGTTCTTATAAGACTTGATTCATGCCTTGTCCGCTTTGTGGTGAGATCTGCCGCTGCTTTTCCGAGGAGTCTTCCGCCGCTTCGCCGCGCTGGCTGCCCGATGCCGAGGCGCGTCAAGCCGATGCGACGCTGGAGGCCGGTTTGGAAACGCCGGCGGCGAGCGAGCCGGGCCCGCCAGCAGCGCCTGAAACCGCATTGCCCAATGCCGGCAACCAGGATTCGCCGGAAGATTCCGCAGCCTGGCGGCAGGAAGTTGCAGCCCGGCTGAGTCGTTATCATTCCCGGCGCAAGCCGCGTCCTCCGCGCTATCCATCGCTCCGCTTACGCTTCGAAGGGGAAGACGCAACTCGCACAGCCAGCAGCCTCCCGATCGAGTCTTCTGCCTCTCCGCAGATGCTCGGCCCGGCCTGCGACCACGCCCTGGCTTTGGATGGGTTCTCCGACAGCGCTGCCCATGCGCTTGAGACTCCCGCCTTCGGATCCCAGACGTTGCCCGCTACTCAAGAGACTGCGACATTCACGAGTGCCGGCGAGCTTCAGCATGCAGCTCCGGTTCCGACCACAGCCCCGGCTACAGCCCCGGCCACAGCCCCCACCACCGGAAAGATCCTCGAGTTCCCGCGCTCCTGGACTCCTCCGCTGCCGCCGCTCGACGAATTGGCCGAGCCCGTCTTCGATCATGAGCGTCCCCGCATCCTGGAAGCGCCGGAAGTTGTGCCACCGCCCCCGGCCTTGGGCGGAATCACGATTGAGCCCGCTCAGCAACCGGAAGCGGAGAAGCGTCCAGGCATCGATATTCCGCTGCAGAGTGCACCCCTGGCGCGGCGAGCTCTGTGCGCCGTCATCGACGGGATCGTCATCGCCACGGCCTGCGCACTTTTCGGCTTGATCTTCTGGAAAGTGGCGGCGTTTCGTCCCCCGCGAATGCAGATCGTGGGCTTTCTAACTGGGCTCGCCGTCGTGTTCTGGGCCGCTTACCAATACCTGCTCGTGGTCTACGCCGGAACGACGCCCGGACTGCGCCTCTCACGCCTCGAACTTGCCCGCTTCGATGGCACCCCCGTCGGCCGCAGGCTCCGCCGCTGGCGCGTGCTCGCGTCGTTTCTCTCCGCCGTCTCTCTTGGCATGGGATACGCCTGGGTCTTCCTTGACGAAGACTCGCTCTGTTGGCACGATCGCATCACTCACACCTATCTCGCGCCGAAGGCCAGACGGCAGAACCTGGGAATCTGACCCACTTAACTGCGGGCTTGTGGCCAACGGTCCCGCGCCCCGTCCTGGTGCGGCTCAGTTTCCTGTTTGCCGACTGTACGTCCAGAACCTCATCGACAATTCCCAGAAGCCCATTTTGCGGATACCTTCCGGTTGGTGGCCACACGTTCAGGATCGGGACCCGCTGCCGCCGGCGGAATCCATTCTTAGAACGTTCAGAATTCCAGCCGCGCCTGGAAGGCGATCATGCGGGGAGTGCTGTCGCCGCCCAAACCAACACCGAGCAGGCCGGTCGGCGGAGAAGTTGTGGAGGTGAGCGCTCCGAATCCGCTTTGGGTGGAGGGATTTCCGGGAATGCCGGCCTGCACCACCGTTGGGAGGCTGAAGTTTGGATGGTTGAAGACATTAAAAAACTGAGACTCAAACCGCAGTTTCACATGCTCGGTCAAGGGGAACCATTTTGTCAGGTAGAAGTCACTCCAGAGAAAATCCGGACCGCGCAGTGAGTTGCGGCCGAGGTCTCCGAATTGGCAATTCTGTGCGCTGTCGCCGCCATAGCAGGATCCAGCGGGCGCGACTTGCCTATTCATGAGTTGTTGCTCGCTCGGATCGACCGTCGAAACGAACGCATCCGGATTAAGCCACTGAATTGTGCCCGCTTGGGTAGCGGGAAGGTTGCAATGGCGACAATAGGGATTCGCCCCCGGAACGAGACTGGCAAATTCCGGCCCGCTGCCCTGCACGATTCCCTCTTGCTGCCCAGTGCTTCGATTGGTAGCGGAATAGGGCGTGCTCAAAACCGAGAACGGAACCCCGCTGTGCCAAAACATTGTCCCAGAAATCTGCCAGCCGTTGAGCGCGTAGCCGAGAGAATGATTTCGTACTTTCACCGGCAACTGATAGACGTACTGCCCGTTGAGATTGTGCCGGATGTCATAATCGCAAGGACCGTAGTCGCGGGCAAGCTCTCCTGGTAGAGGCGAGAGAATCCCTCCCGCGGAAAATTGCAGGAATCCTCCGTTCGAGACTGTATCCATGCAACGGCTGAAGGTGTAGTTGAGCTGCCCTTGCAGGCCATGGCCTAGACGTTTCATGGCGGTGAGTTGCAGGCCGTTGTAGTGACTGTTCGCGCCGGTAGAAAGCTGCGTCACCGCGCCGAATCGTGGATCGGTGGGCTGCAGGTAAGGGAACGGCGCAAAGCAACCCTGACACACGGTCTGGTAGCCGTTGACTTGGGTTGAGTAGGGCTGGTTCACAGCGCGCGTGCCCACGTATTGCGCCTGCAGGCTGGCCGTCGTTCCGAGTTGACGTTCCATTCCCAGGCTCCACTCCATGAAGTACGGCGCGTGGAGTTCGCCATCGGGGACTGCCGTCATCGCGACCGGCGGAAGACAGGTTGTCGAATTTGCCCGCGGAGATGCGCAGGAGAGCTGGCCCTGCGGAAATCCTGAAGTAAAAATCTGATTCGCGGCAATGGTTGCGCCGACCGCACTGTTGGGTACTCCCGGCGCGATGGCTGTACCACCCACGGTACCGAGCAGTCCTCCCTGAAACGTTTTGTCGTAGGGAGGATTCGCGCCGATGAGGTCAGCTACGCTGCCCGGCAAGATGTCGCTGAAAATCCCGAAGCCGGTGCGGAGTACTGATTTCGGCTGGAACTGCCACGCAATCGCCGTTCTCGGCTGGAGAATGGCCAACGGTGTGGACGAGAACAGATTGCCAAGATGAGTTTGAATGGCTGCGTTCAGTGGTTGATTGACATCATGCGAGATGGAACCGAAAGAGCCACGCAGGCGGGCGACTTGATCGTGCGGATTCAGCGGATTGGAGTTGAAGCCGTCGCGCACACCGAACGTCCAAGTCAGTTTGCGAGTCACTTTCCACGAGTCTTGCGCGTAGACATCGAGATTGAGAAAGTTGAAAGGCTCGTTGGGGTTCGAAGCGAACGTCTCCGATGCGGTGTTCGCCACTCCAGAGATAAATTGCTGCAAGTTAGCGTAGGTGACGGTGGGAACTGTGCCTTCCCCGAAGTCATAGTCGTTCAGGCGGAAGATTCGGGTATTGGTTCCGAACCGCAGTTCGTGAGCGCCATGGCTCCAGGCCAGATTGTCGTTGATGAAAAAACGGGATGCGCGCCGGCCTTGAATCCAGGTGTTGTCCAGCCCACCGATGGGCGTAAAGGGGTTCGCTCCGCTGCCCTGCAACACGATCGGGAAAGCCGAAAGTGTTTTCTGAAAGTTGCTTGGCCCGAACAGGCTTTCGTACCAGGAGAGTGCGGGATTGAAGTAGTTCACCAGGTTCTGGGAGAAGACGTGTGTGTGTCCTGCCGCAAACGAATAGAGGGGTTGAGGCGAAAGCGCGTCGAACAGCGGGTTGATCGGATCCGTCCACGCGGCTTGCAACCCGGTGTCCGCCTGGAAACGAAACCAAGTCGTATCTTTCTCGCTAATGTTGTAGTCGACGCGCACGGTTTGTACCTGTTCGTGGTCGTCGCTGGAGTGCGAAACACTCTGCCGATTGGCGCAACCTGCCCCGGCCGCGAGCGGACAACCGAGTATCGCGGTGGGTGTGCCGCTGGTATTTGCATACAGCGAAAACATCTGCTGATAAAACGGGACTGACTGCGCGGGAAGTTGCTGCAAAACGTATTGCTGGAATGGGGCACTGGGAACAATCGCCGGCGTGACGATGGGCAGCGCGATGCGAACCCACTCGCTGTCGAAGAAGAAAAACAGTTTGTCGTGTACGATTGGACCACCCACACTGCCTCCAAAATGATTTACAGTTGCCCCCGGCTTGTGGTTTCCCGGCGTCGCATTGGTAAAGTAGTCCGCTGCATTGAGTAGTGCGCCATTCCATAGTTCATAGAGATTCCCGTGAAACTGATTCGTGCCGGACTTGGTGACGTAATCGATTTGGGATGCTCCGTACCGCCCTTGATCCACGGAATAGGAAAGAGTGTTGACGGTCACTTCCGAGATTGAATTCAATCCCAGGACCAGGTTGGTGGAAAGGCCGCTGTTGAGATTGGTGAGCGGGTCGTTGGTTTCCAGTCCGTCAACGATGTAGCCGTTTGAGAGGGCGGGCAGGCCATTAAACTCGACGTTGCCGTACCCGTTTGTGCCGCCGACGAAATCGTTGCTGCTACCCGCCGTGTTGATGAGAGCCCCAGGGGCAAACTGCAGAGGGTAGGTTAGGTCCCCGCCGGGATTTGGCAGATTCTCCAGCGCGGGCGCATTCAGAGTGGTGGAGGTGTTTGCGTTTTCCGGGTTGATGAGTGGGGCCTCGCTGCTGACCTCAACCACCTCATTGGATCGAGCGATCTTGAGCGTGAAATCGACGGTTTGCTTCTGGCCCAAGCCTGAAACGACATTGTCATTTTGCTGCGGGTCGAAGCCGGAGGCCTCTGCTTTGACCGAGTAGCCACCGGGCTTTAACTGTGGGAAATTGAACCGGCCGGCGTCATCGGTCCTGGCGCTGCGTTTAAGACCGGTCTCATGATTGGTGATCGTTACAGTGGCGCCCGGAACAACTGCGTTAGTCACGTCCCGGACTTCGCCGACGATGGCGCTCGTCGTTTCGCCTTGCGCCAGTGCTTCTGTCGGTAGGAGACACGCCACGGTCAACGCAAGAAAAGCAAAGCGAGCTGTCTGCCCCATAACTTCCTTACCCATTTGCCCTAAAGCGAAATGCTTCCCTGCTTTGATCGTTAACTAGGGATGATTCTCTATAGTTAATCACAGTTAATACAAATGGGCAAGGACGGCGGGGAGAAGTGGGGAGCTTTGGCGCATCGTCCCCGAATGACGGGAAAACCCGGAAACTGACCCACCGCCCACGTCCCGCTATGCTATCTTCAAGGGGTTCACCTCTCGCAATCCGCGGTACTCAATTGAAGCATGGCTACCTCCGTTGAAGGTTCTAAACCGGCAATAAAGGTCTTCGTCGCCACCACGGTGATGTTGACCTTCATCTCCTTCTGGCGGGCCTCTGCCATCGTTCTCTCCGACCTCGCATCTTCCGCCTACTACGCTGGCGGCGATGCCGAGAAGGTCATCGGCAAGAGCGCTCCCTGGTTCATTCTCGCCGTGATGTTGTTCAGCTATTGCGTGCGGGCGCTCTATATCGAGTCCAGCAGCATGTTCGTTCGCGGCGGCGTCTACCGCGTGGTCAAGGAAGCCATGGGCGGAGGCTTGGCCAAGTTTTCCGTTTCAGCCTTGCTCTTCGACTACGTGCTAACTGGCCCCATCAGCGCCGTATCCGCCGGCCAATATCTTGCCGGCTTCATCAAAGACATGGGCCGGTACCTGCACCGCCCGCTGGATTTCTCCGACAATCACTTCGCCGCCGGACTGGCGGTGATCGTGGTGGGCTATTTCTGGTGGAAGAACACGCAGGGCATGCACGAGTCCAGCCAGAAAGCGCTGCAGATCATGGCCATCACCACGGTGATGGTGGTGATACTGCTCATCTGGTGCGCTATCACGGTCTTGCGGGCGCCGATCCAGTTGCCGCCGAACCCGCTGCATGCCGGCGTGATTCCGCTGAATAAAGAATCGCTGGGCTGGCTTAACGGAACCTGGTTCGGCCACATCACCTGGATCATCCTTTTCGTCGGCTTCGGCCACTCCGTGCTGGCCATGAGCGGCGAAGAAACTCTGGCGCAAGTTAACCGCGAAATCGAACACCCCAAGCTGAAGAACCTGGAGAAGACCGGGCTGGTGATTTTCATCTACAGCCTGCTGTTTACCTCACTGGTCTCGTTCTTCGCAGTGATGATCATTCCCGACAAAGTTCGGCCAGACTACTTCGCCAACCTCATCGGCGGCATCGCCATGTACCTCGTGGGGCCCACCAGCCTGAAGCTTCTGTTTCACGGCTTCGTGGTACTGGTCGGGGTGCTCATTCTGGCAGGCGCGCAGAATACTTCCATCGTGGGCGCGAACGGCGTTTTGAATCGCGTGGCGGAAGACGGGGTGCTCACCAGTTGGTTCCAGAAGCCGCACCACCGCTTCGGCACCAGTTATCGCATCATCAACCTGATCGTGGGCATGCAGCTGCTCACCATCGTTCTCAGCCGCGGCGACGTCTACCAGTTGGCTGCGCTCTATGCCTTCGGCGTGATCTGGAGCTTCGCGATGAAGTCGATCGCGGTGCTCGTGCTGCGCTTCACCGAGCCCGGAAACCGCGCGTGGAAGGTTCCCGGCAACCTGCACTTCGGCAAGACCGAAATCCCCGTAGGCTTGATCCTGATTTCCGCCGTGTTGTTGATCACCGCGGTGGTGAATCTGTTTACCAAGTACGATGCCACCATCGCCGGAATCATCTTCAGCGCCGCGTTCTTCACCATCTTCACGCTATCCGAACGTCATGTAGCCAAGGAGCGCCACGGCAAGCCGGAACAACTCGACCAGTTCCGCGTTTACGGCAACCAGGAACTGGGCAGCGGCGCCATGGGCGTGCGCCCGGGAAACATTCTGGTCGCGGTTCGCGATCCCCGCAACCTGTACTACTTGCGCCAGGTGCTGGCCCGCACCAATACCATCAAGCAGGATGTGGTTGTCATGAGCGCCCGCCTGTACCATCGCGAGCCTAGTTTCAGCGGCAGCGCGGTCATGGAAGCCAGCCAGGTTTTCGACCACTACGAGCAGGAGCTCTTCACCGCCGCCGTGGCCGTTGCCGAAAAAGAGGGCAAGCCGATTTCTCTGCTGGTGGTCCCGGCGACCGACGTGTTCGAAGCCATCATGGTGACGGCGCAGCGCCTGGATTCCAGCCGCGTGATCTGCGGGCTCTCGAACAAGCTAACGGCCGATGAGCAATCCAAGCTCACCGGCGACGCCTGGGAGCGCATGCCGGAACCTCGTCCCAGCATAGCGCTGGAGGTCTACGCTCCCGACGGTACCGTGCGCGAGTACATCATTGGCCCACACAACCCGCGCCTTCGACCCCAGGATGTAGATCTCATGCACCAGCTCTGGCTCAACATCACCGCCGATCCCAGGTTCGCCGGAGCCCACCACTACCACATCGTGGCTCTCGCCCTGGAAGAACTGCAGCGCGAATTGAGCACGGAGCAGCGCGCCCAGCTTCTGCAAAAGCTGCAGGAAGAAATGGACCGCATCGACAGCGGCACGGGACCACCCAGCCCTGACTAAACCCGCCCACTCCCATTAGCTCTTGAGGAGATGCTGCAGCGAAGCCGTCAGCTCCCGATACCGAAATGGATACCCGCTCGATATCAGCTTGCCGGGTTCCACTTTCTGGCTGCTCAGCAACAGTTCTTTGCCCATTTCCCCGAAGATCAGCTTCACCGCTAACGCAGGCATAGGAAAAACCGCGGGACGCGACAGCACCCCGGCCAAGGTTTTTGCGAACTCCGCGTTCGTCACCGGCTTGGGCGCAACCATGTTCACCGGCCCCTGGATCAAATCGTTCTTCAAAATGTGGTGGATCGCGCCCACCATGTCCTGCACATCAATCCAGCTCATCCATTGCCGCCCGTCTCCGGTGCGGCCGCCCAGGCCCAGTTTGAACGGCACGAGCATTGCACCGAGCGCGCCGCCTTTGGGGCTGAGTACGATTCCTGTCCGCAGGTGCGCGGTACGAATGTCGGCTTGCACCGCCGGCATGGTCGCTTCTTCCCATTCCTGGCAGGTCTGTGCCAGGAATCCCGTGCCCGGAGCGCTTTCCTCGGACAATACTTCATCGCCGCGGTTGCCGTAGTAGCCGATCGCCGACCCGCAAACGAAAACCTTCGGCTTTTCTTCTGCTTGCGCCAGAGCCTGCGCCAGATTCGACGTGCCGACCACCCGGCTGTCTCGAATCTTTCGCTTCTTAGCCGCCGTCCATCGCCCGAAAATCCCTTCGCCCGCCAGGTGAATGACCGCGTCAAATCCGGACACTGCCTGCGGCGCAATCGGTGCCACCGGATCCCACGCGATCTGCGCATTATCAGCCGATCGGCCCGTAGCCGGTCCACGCACCAGCCGCACCACAGACCATCCGCCCGCCTTAAGCGAAGGAAGCAGAGCGGCGCCAATCGGCCCCGAGACCCCGCTGACAAGGATTCTGGAATTCATGGCTTACAGAATGCAACTCTAACAGTTCGCCGCGCGTCCCAACAAACTGCAGATGAGTTTGAAACCTTCGTAACCAGAGAAATCCGAGAAAGACTCATAGGCTATCTCATAATGACTCAGCCCTCGGACGATCCGGCGGGACGGTTGGTGTAATCTCTGTGCAGGGGATTCTCCCGCCGCGTAACCATTGCCAAGCATCTACACAGACAACGGTCTGAACCGACAACGATCTGAACCGACAACGATCTGACTAGAAAACGATCTGACCAGGCAGAGGAAGAACGACTTTATTCATGGCCCTCCAATTTAAGTTTGGCCTCATAGTTTTTGCCTTGGCCACGATCGGTTGGACCTCGCCTTGCTCAGGACAGACTCCTCCACCAACATCCATACCTCCGCAACCCCAGGCCGCACCCGCGGGGCAGCCGTCCGGCCCAACGTCTGGAAGCATCAATGGAACCGTCATTGATCAAAGCGGAGCCGTGGTCGCCGGAGCCCAGGTGAAGCTGACTCGCGACGATCACTCCCCCAGCCAAGAGATACTCTCGGGCGATAACGGGCAATTCGCCTTTTCCAACATCGCTCCCGGCGCTTTCCAGCTCTCGATTACCTCAGCGGGACTGGCGACGCAAACCTCCTCTGGAATCCTGCATGCTGGCGAAGTCTTCATCGTCCCGCAGATCGTGCTAGCGGTCGCGACCAACATCACAGACGTGCAGGTCAGCCTCTCCCGCATCGAAGTGGCAGAAGAGCAGGTCAAGGATGAAGAGAGGCAGCGCGTGCTCCGCGTAATTCCAAATTTCTACGTTACCTACGACCCTCATCCCGTTGCCCTCACCTCCCGGCAGAAGTTCGAGCTTGCCTGGAAGACGATCGTGGACCCCGTCACCTTCGTTATATTTGGGGGCGTTGCGGGCGTTGAGCAGGCACAAAATGATTTCAGCGGATATGGGCAAGGCGCTCAAGGTTATGCCAAGCGCTTTGGCGCCAACTATGCGAACATGGTTGCCGGCACCTTCATCGGAAGCGCCATACTACCGTCGCTTCTGAAACAAGATCCCCGTTATTACTACAAGGGAACCGGCACCACAAGGTCGCGGATTCAGTACGCCATCGCCAACTCAGTAATTTGCAAGGGCGACAATGGACGCTGGCAGGCCAACTACTCGAATATCTTCGGAAACCTCGCCGCCGGCGGTATCTCAAATCTCTACTATCCCGCTCAGAATCGCGGAGCGGGCCTAACCTTCGAAAACGCGGCGATCGGGATCGGAGCCACCGCTGCCGCCAATCTTGTGGAAGAATTTCTCATGCGCAAGTTGACCTCGCACGTTCCTGAACATGACTCCGCCAAGCCCTAGCAGCTCGCGGAAAAACCCCGGCTGCACTTGATTTTGGTTGGCGCAGCACTTCAGCGCTGCGATAACTAGCGTGTTTTCAATAGCGGCTTTAGCCGCTGAGGTGGAGTTATCATTTGTATAAATCCCGAAAAGAATCATGACAACTAGATCGTCCAAACCCATGATGATACTGATCGCCGGCCCTTACCGCTCCGGCACGAACGACAACCCCGCCCTGATGAAGAGAAACGTTCAGGAGATGGAGTCCTATGCACTGCCCATCTTCCGCGCCGGACACATCCCGCTCTTGGGCGAGTGGCTTGCGCTCCCGCTTCTCGAGTTAGCTGGATCGAGGCAAGTCGGCGACGAGGCTTTTAATGAGATCTTTCATCCCATCGCGACACGGCTGCTCGAAAAGTGCGATGCCGTCCTTCGAGTCGGTGGTCCCTCGGCTGGAGCCGATGAAATGGTGCGGACTGGCCGGAGCCTCGGGCTGCATATCTACAATGCCGTTGCCGAAATCCCTGAATTTAGCCCTTGAACTTGAACCCGGCCAGTGCCATCGCGGCACGATCACCTGTGACGCGCCTCACAGAGTTTGCCTTCTCACAGAGAATAGCCTTCTAAATTGGGGGAACCGAGGTTCTCCTGACTCGGATCGACCGAAGGCCCGCACCAGCATCCCGTTCGGGCCCACCGTTCGGCGCTCCGGGTGAACTATTCGCTCCTTAGACATCCTCATATTTTCCAGGCCAAACCTCCGGGGACCGCCCCGGCCTTCACGTTGCGCTGTTCACTCTAACGGCATCTGGTTCTTTGATTCCGAAGGAGAGTGTTAGTCAGTTCTTACCTCATTCACTCCAGGAGAGATCCCATGTTGCATCTCGATACTGGCAATACAGGTTTCATGATTTTATGCACCAGCCTGGTCATGCTGATGACGCCCGGTCTCGCCTTCTTTTACGGCGGCCTGGTCGGACGCAAAAACGTCCTCGCCATCATGATTCAGAGTTTCGTTTCCATGGGCTGGACCACGGTAATCTGGTACCTTTACGGATACTCCCTGTGCTTCAGTGGCGATTGGCACGGGATCATCGGCAACTTCCACAACGTTTGTCTGCGAGGCATCGGTCTCAACACTCCCTCGCCGAATGACACCATCCCAGCCTTTGTTTTCATTTCTTATCAGATGATGTTCGCCATCATCACGCCGGCGCTCATCTCCGGAGCCTTCACCAACCGGGTCACCTTCAAGGCCTACATGCTGTTCCTTACCGGCTGGCTGACCTTTGTTTACTTCCCATTCGTCCACATGGTCTGGGGCGGGGGCTTTCTGCAACAGTGGGGCGTGCTCGATTTCGCCGGTGGCATCGTCGTGCACAACATCGCTGGCATCGCCGCTCTGGCTTCCGTGCTCTACGTAGGCAAGCGCCACACCGTGGATCGCGGCCCTCACAGCATCCCGCTCGTTGCCCTCGGAACCGGCCTGCTGTGGTTCGGATGGTACGGCTTCAACGCTGGCAGCGAAATGCGCGTGGACTCAGTCACCGCCACCGCGTTCCTCAACACCGACGTAGCCGCCTCATTCGCGGCTGTCGCCTGGCTGCTGGTGGCATGGTTCAACGAAAAAAAGCCCAAGTTCCTCGGCCTGCTCACCGGAGCCGTTGCCGGCTTGGCTACCGTCACTCCCGCCGCCGGATACGTTTCGCCCACCACCGCCGTCATCATCGGCTTAACTGCCGGAGTCGTTTGCTACTACGCCGTCGAGATGAAGAACAAGCTGCACTGGGATGACGCACTCGATGTCTGGGGCGTTCACGGCGTCGGAGGCTTCCTCGGCATCGTCATGCTGGGCATCTTCGCCAACAAGCAATTCAATCCCGCCGGGGCCAACGGATTGCTCTATGGCAATCCGCTATTCCTCCTGAAACAAGTCGTTGCCGTCACCTTCTCTTCAGTCTGGGCATTCGTTTTTACCTACGCCATGCTCCGGATCATCGACATGTTCACGACGGTGAAAGTCAGCGAAATGTCGGAAGAAATCGGACTGGATGAATCCATCCACGGCGAGCACGCCTACGAAGACGTCTTCGCCAGCGATGACCTGGCCCATGCCATAAATCAAGCCCATGCGGAGGTGCAGCTCGCTGCCAAGAAATAAGGGGAAGTAGAAGCGATCTCATGAATCGGGGGGCTGCCCCAGCCGCCTCCCACACGACGTGGGATGCCCCACCCGTGGCACTTTCACGGGTGGGCTGCCGCGAACTTTCCCCGGCATGTTCATCGGTCACAGCTAAATCGTCGTCATCCTGAGCGGAGCCGTTTTTCAGGCGTAGCGAAGGATCTCCCGCGTAACCGGGGGCTGGCCCAGCCGTGCCCTAACACGCCACGGGTTGATTGGATAAGAACGAAGGCTCGATTCGAAACCCGGTAGTCTTGATTTGAGGACCAAAGACGCTGGGAAGAAAGGAGCCTTCGCAATGATGATTATAGGATGTGATTTCCATCCCAGCTGGCAGCAAGTGAGTTGGGTCGACAGCGAAACCGGAGATTGCGGGGAACGGAAGCTGGTGCATGTTACGGGTGACGCCCAGCAGTTTTATCGGCAACTGGTGGCGCCGGTGCTGATCGGCATGGAAGCCACGGGCAACAGTCAGTGGTTCATCGAGCTGGTCGAGGACCTGGGGCATGCGATCTGGATCGGAGATGCGGCGCAGATCCGGGCTAGTTACGTGCGCAAGCAGAAGACGGACAAGCGGGACGCGGCCCACATTTTGAAGTTGATGATGGAAAACCGGTTTCCACGCTTGTGGACGCCGGACCGGGAGCAGCGCGATCTGCGGCAGCTGGTGTTGCATCGGCACAAGCTGGTGATCCTCCGGGCGCGGGTGAAAAACGAACTGCAACACCTTTCGTTGAATAAGGGAGTGCAACGGAAGCACAGGTTGTGGAGCCAAGCGGGACAGAAGATGTTGCGCGAGCTGCCGTTAAAACCGTGGGCGGCATGCCGGCGGGAAGATCTGCTGGGACTGCTTTCGATGCTGAATCAGCAGATCGGCAAACTCGACGGCGCGGTGCAAACCGCGGCGGAAGAAAACCCGCAGGCCAAGTTGCTGATGACGCAGCCGGGAGTGGGTCCGAACACGGCGCTGGCTTATGTGCTCACCATCGGCGAGGTGAGCCGCTTCCAGCGGGGCAAGCAGGTGGCCAGTTATCTGGGACTGATCCCGCGCGAGGAAAGTTCGGGCGGGCGTCAGAAGCTGGGATCGATCACCAAGCAAGGCAATCGCATGCTGCGTTCGTTGCTGGTGGAAGCGGCGCAGGTCGCGGTGCAGCACGATCCCGGATTACGCCAGCAGTATTTGCATCGCTGTCATCAGAAGCCGAAGGGTGTGGCCAAGGTGGCAACGGCGCGCAAGTTAGCGGTACGACTCTACTGGATGCTGCGCACCAACGTGGCGTATCCAGAGATCGTTCGCATCGAGAGCAGCTCGGGGCTGCCCCTGGTCGGCGCAAGCTAGACCGCAGGTGTTGAATGGGCGCTCTCGCATCCCGCAAAGGGCCGGTGCAAAAGTGGAAAACGAAAAAGATGTTTTCCACTTTCCCACCGGCCCGGCGACGACGGCGGGATGTTCGCATAGAAGAATCATGGTCGATGGTTTAGGCCGAATCGATGGTTGGTGGAACGACCTTCCACCGCGAGTGATGAGCGTGAGATTTTCATTTCCAGAGTCTTGGTCCTCAACCCCTCTGGCGAAAAAAAGCGGTGCCCGGCACTGCTCAGGATATCTTTGTCCTTGACAGCGCCTTCGTTCTTATCGAGGGGCA
>Ga0302320_10011873_pt1 | contig 18370 bp, 12 predicted proteins | sample Bog_T0_3_FD_202130 | JGI IMG/M metagenome (GOLD analysis project Ga0302320, IMG submission 202130) | Peat permafrost microbial communities from Stordalen Mire near Abisko, Sweden - Bog_T0_3 | ecosystem: Environmental > Terrestrial > Soil > Wetlands > Peat | place: Sweden: Abisko, Stordalen Mire...
TAGTCCGGTTCCCGGTAAGACGGTAATCTACCTGAGAGGAAAAAACACTGGGCCTTACAGATGGGATCAGGCTTGGACGAACGACGGAAGATAGCACAAGGAACGAAGAAGTTGCGAAGCCGAAGGTGGGTGTTTCGCATCTGATGGTTAGAGGCGGAGTTGCGGGGCTATCAGTTTCCGAACCCAGCATCCGGCGGGGCTAACGGATTCCCGGATCAAACTGCTATACTCTTGCGAAATAGAGGGTTGTGCCTTCTCACAATGGAGGCGCGGCAAACACATTTACACAGCGCTCATGCAGGGCAAAAAGGAAGTTTCAATGGCTGGTCGTTCCCGTCGCTCACTGGTTTTCGTTTTTCTCGCGATTCTGACTTGCGGTTTGCTGGGAGTGGTCTTCGGTAGAACCGGGGCTGCACCGGCGAACAGCGACAACGATATGCAGGACTCCGTGCATACGTTCGCACAGGTTTACAGCGTTGTTGAACAGAACTATGCCGAGAAGGTTGACGCCGACAAGGCTATCTACGACGGCGCTATTCCTGGAATGCTGCGAGTGCTGGATCCACACTCGAACTTCTTCGATCCGAAGCAGTACTCGGCCCTGCAGGAAGAGCAGCGCGGTCGCTACTACGGCGTGGGAATGCAGGTTGGTCCGCGGAACAACAAAGTCATTGTGATCGCCCCGTTTGCCGGAGCGCCGGCCTATCGCGCAGGCATACGTCCAGGCGATATTATTGCGGCTATCGACGGCAAGCCCACGGACAATATGACCACCAGCGATGTGGCGGACCTGCTGAAGGGCCCCAAGGGCACCACCGTCCACATTTCGATTCTGCGCGAGGGCAGCGCGAAGCCGTTGGATTTTGCGGTTGTGCGCGATGAGATTCCCCGCTATTCAGTCGATTTGCACTTTCTGATCCGTCCGGGCATCGGCTATCTGCACATTAGCGGCTTCCAGGAGACGACCGAGGCCGAGACCACGGCAGCGCTGGAGGAGATGGGCGAACTGAAGGGCCTGATCCTCGACCTACGCAACAATCCTGGTGGCTTGCTTAGCGAAGGCGTAGGCGTGGCCGACAAGTTCCTGAAGAAGGGGCAGGTGATCGTCAGCCATCATGGCCGCAACTCACCGGAGAAGGTTTATCGCGCGGCCCACGGCAGCACCAATACGTACCCTATCGTTGTGCTGGTGAACCATGGCACAGCTTCGGCGGCAGAGATTGTCTCAGGAGCGATTCAGGACCATGACCGCGGCCTGATCGCCGGAGAAGCCACGTTCGGCAAAGGACTGGTGCAGACCGTATATCGGCTGAGCGAGAACACCGGGCTGGCACTGACCACGGCCAAGTACTACACACCCAGCGGACGCCTGATTCAGCGCGACTACAACGGCGTGTCGCTCTACGACTACTATTACAACCGCAACACCACCGATTACTCCATCAACGGTTCAAAGCTGGACGATTCCAACCGCGAAGTGAAGCTTACGGACAGCGGACGCACGGTTTATGGCGGCGGCGGAATTACTCCGGACGTGAAGATTGCGCCGCTGAAGGCCAACAAGTTCCAGGAAGAACTGCTGCGTAAATATGCGTTCTTCAACTTCTCCAAGCACTACTCGATCAGCCACAAGATCGAGAAGAGCTTCCAGGTTGACGATGCGGTGCTGCAAGAATTCCGGAACTTCCTGAATGACGCCAAACTGCCCTACACGGAGAAGGATCTGGTCGAGAACAACGATTGGGTGCGCTCAAGCATCAAGAGCGAACTGTTTGTAGGCGCATTCGGTCAGCAGGAAGGAATGCGCGTGCAGGCCGAGGCTGATCCCAATGTGCTGAAGGCGCTGGAACTGATGCCGAAAGCAAAGGAACTGGCAGACAATGCGCGCAAGACCATCAACGAGCACAATCAGGCGCGACTGGCTGCACCGAGAAACTAGCTAGAATTCACGGGTAATCAGGAAGGGCACCCGCTCAGGTGCCCTTTCTTAATGGCCGCTGAAAGTGGTCTCAATGTCTAGCGGAAGAGATAGTCCTTTGTGACCTGCGCCAGCTCCGGGTATGCGCCTGCACCGAGCTCGGACATATCCAAGCCCTGCCGCTCACCATCTTTGCCGATGCGCTGGGGATAGACCCGATTGAGAAGTAAGTTGAGGCAGTAGGTTACCGGCAAGACGAAGCCGAGCAGCGCAGATAGCATTGCTGCCTGTGCCAGCCATTGTCCGGGGCGACCCTGGGCGAAGGCTCCGGTGGCGATTACTCCCCAGATTCCGCCCAACGCATAGACAGAGATTGCGCCGGTGGGGTCGTCGAAACCAAGCCGGTCCAGCCATTCCACGGAGAAGGGAACCAGCAGTCCAGCCACCATTCCGATGGCAGCGGCCTCCACGGGAGACACCAGGGAGCAGGCGCCCGAGATCGAAACCAGGCCGATGACAAAGCCGTTTGCGCCGATGGATGCGTCAGGCTTGGTGTAACGCACCCGAGTCACGATCAAGGCCGTTACGAGGGAAGCGCTGGAGGTAATCACATTGTTGGCGGCGATCAGCACAAGACTGTTGACCGAGGCTCCGGCAAAGAGCAGCGCTCCTGCCGAGTCGAGTCCCAACCAGCCCACCATCATCAAGGCGCAGCCGAACAAAACCATGACCATGTTATGGCCGGGGATTGCCATTCCGCTGGATTCGTACTTGCTGTGTCGCGGCCCCAGAATCCACGCGATCGAGAGCGCTGAGAGCCCTCCGACGGCCTGGATCACTCCCGCGCCACCGGCGTCGATAGCGCCGCTGCCGCACGAGGCCATTCCTCCAAGCTGAGCCAGCCATCCTCCACCCCAGACCCAGTGCGCGAAAATCGGATACGTAATGCCGGCCAACAGGGCGGCGGAGGCACAACTGGGGCCTAACTTCCATCGGTCCGCGCCGGTGCCGAGTGGAATGATGGCGGCGAGGGCAACGCAGAAAAGCTGCAGGCACGCTACCAGCGAGACGGATGAGCCATCAAAGACGATTCCCCGCATCATCCAGCGATCAGCGCCAAGCAGATTCCACTGCCGCCCGCCAATACTCAACAGGTGCGCGGGCCGACCAATGTATCCCTGGAAGGCGAAGCCGATCATCAGATAGACCAGCGCGGCGACGGCGAAGACACACATCGCACTGAGCAGGGAGTGGGCAGCGCTGCGCGAGCGCCCGAATCCCGTATTGACCAATGCGAGACCCGCCGCAGTCAATGGCACGAGGAAGATGCATAGCGTGCAGATCGCTGTTCCCGTCTCGGTGAGTGCCGCTGGCTGTAGCTGCATCAGCGCTCCTCTGCCGGCGTGTAGTGAGCCCGAAAGGTGAGAAATAGCCCGAGAATCTGAATTGCGATTCCGGCAAACACAAAAGCTGCGCGCGGCGACGTGGACGACAAGAGCACGAATGCGCTGAGCACGATGGCCAGTCCAGCAAACAGCAGAAATAGTCCTGCGGCTTTCACAAGAAAACTCCAGTCCAATATCTCACCACGCTATTCTTTTATGCGTGGCGCGCGACGTAAAGCAGCAATCCGAAGATGATCAGCGGAATCAGCGCAAGCCCCACGTACATCAGAGCCCTGCGCGCCCACGGCGAACGTTGCTTCTTCCAGTTGTGAAGTTCGGGGCGATCTTCAACGCCTACCTGATCAAGATGTTCGAGGTCGAAGGCAAAATCGCGAGCGGTGCGGTAGCGATTCTTCGGATTCCGTTCGAGGGCGCGATACAGAACTTCCTGCATCTGGGGCGTAATGTCAGGATTCAACTCCCTGGGCGGCACCGGATCGTTGAGCAGGCGGTTATTCATGATGACAAAGGCATTGGCGCCGGTGAAGGGAACTGAGCCCGTGAGCATTTCGTAAAGCATGACTCCCACGGCGTACACGTCGCTGCGCGCGTCACCCCGACCACCCTGCACCTGCTCTGGCGAGATGTAGTCGGGTGTTCCCATAGTGTCACTCAGCTTGGCGAAGGTGATGCGGCGCGATCCGATGTTGGCGGAGATTCCGAAGTCGATGATCTTGATATTGTCGTTCTCATCGACCATGATGTTTTCCGGCTTCAGGTCGCGGTGAATCACGCCGTGACTGTGAATGTGATCCAAGGCTTTGCAGATCTGAAGCACGATTCCGAGGGCGCGCTCCGGCGGCATTCTGCGGTTTTCGGAGATCACGTTGCGCAGAAGACGTCCCGGAACCCACTCCATCACGATGTAGGGATCATGACGGTCGTCGTTGGCGATGACCTTCATGACTCCGGGATGGTCGAGTTTCTTGCCGATCTCTTCCTCGCGTTGAAAGCGTTCGAAGAAGATGGGATCGCATTCCATTTCAGGATGCGGAATCTTGATGGCAACGGTTTGCCCGTCGCGGAGGTCGGTGGCCTGAAAGATCGAAGCCATGCCGCTTCGTGCTACCAGCCTGTCGATCTGAAAGTGGTCGAGTTTATCGCCAGCGTGAGCGGTGATCATGGCTGTAAGTTGGCCCCGGTGAGAGATGGGTTGCGTTTCATCAGTGCAGCCGGTACGGTCGTCCGCGATACATTCCCACGGCTTCGACGTTCTTTATGCGAATCAGTTGAACACTGACATTATCACCACCATCGCTCTGGTTGGCAATCGTGATCAGCTGTTCGGCGATGTTGTTCAGACTGACGTTGGGCAAGGTGGCGATGCGCGCGATCTTGTCATCGGCAACCGCGCCATGTAAACCGTCAGAGCATAGCAGCAGGAGATCGTCTCGTCTTATGTCGTGCTCGTTGACATCTGGCGAAACAAAAAGGTTGGTTCCGATGGAGCGGCTCAGCACGTTCCTGGCGGCCGACGTGCGCGCCTGCTGTTCGGTGAAGATTCCGATGAGAAGCTGGTCGTTGACCACGGTGTGATCGCGCGTGAGCAGAGCTGGTCTTCCGTTCCGGATCAGGTAGCAACGCGAATCGCCAACATGCGCGATGGTGGCGCGGTTGAAGCGCAAGGCACACGCGACCAGGGTAGAGGCAATTCCGCCGTGCGCTGCGCCGTAGACAGCGGTGTTGGCGGCCTGCACAGCGCGCGTCAGTCGCGACGAGGAGTTCTCCGCGACGGGGGCTTTGCCGAACTCGGCCAGCACGGTATCCACGGTTAGCTGCGAGGCAACTTCGCCGCGCTCCTGGCCGCCAACCCCATCGGCCAGCGTAAACAGCCATCCGCGAGTGCGCGCCTGCTCATCAGTGGATGGTAGTGAATGGCCTACGAAGTCTTCGTTGTGTTCACGGACTGGGCCACGGTCGGTGGCCTCAGCGAACTCGATCTCCAGCATACCCGGTCATGATCCCGGCTCAGGTGTGCGCGCAAGTGAGACGTCCACCATCGCTCAGCACAGGGGAACCTTTTAAATAGGATGATGCAGGCGGGAGTGCGCCCGCCTGCGCATCTGAGTTGCAAAAACGCGCGGTTGCTCTATCCGCGGCTATGGACCAGCGTTGTCCTTCCAGTGCTTCGGGAGGCCACAACGAAATATATTCCGCCGTAAATTGCCCAGACTAGCGCAATTCCCAAGGCCAGCAGCGGTTCCGCCTTCGTACCTATTCCGAGGAACGGTCCCACTAGATAGGTGATCATGCAAGCCAGGTTAGCGAGCAATCCGAAAACAGGAATCAGGAAGTGCCGCACGAGGCTGAACTTGGGGTGATTGTGGTACGCCACCATGCAAGTGATGCAGCTCAAGGCGTAGAGCAGGAACGTTCCGAAGTTGGAGGCCAGGGTGACGGTCAGCAGAGAGTTGGGAAGCGCCGCCATTTTGTCATGCGTGGAGTATCCGAAGCTCGACCAGAAGCCGTGCGGCAGAGCCTGGATGACGGTATCGGCCGGTGCGCCTGCGCTTCCGAAAGGCATAATGACGGCAATGACGCCGATTACGGCCGAGATTCCAGCCAGCGTCCAGATTGCGCGGTGAGGAGTCAAGTTGTCACCGTGCAAGAAGCCGAAGTGCTCCGGTACTTCGCGATCCTTGCCCATCGCGTAAGTGACGCGAGCGCCAGTGTTCATGCAGGAAAGCGTGGTGCCGATCAGCGCGAGAAAGACGGTGAAGGCTTCCACCAGCATGAAGATGCGTCCACGGCCCGCGCCAAAGAGCGAGTCGCCGACGATAATCATCATGTCGCCGATGGGAGCAGCCGAGCCCGAAGCGCTCTGCATTGTATAGCCGCTATTCAGGAAGTAATTGGCCGCGAAATATTCAAAGAGATAGCAGAACAGACCTTGCACCAACAGCGAAACGATGACCGCGATCGGCACGTCACGCTTGGCGTTTTTCGCTTCACCGCCCATCGCGGTTACGGATTCAAAACCGACGAGAATCAGAATTGCAACGGTTGCCTGGAGGAATACCCAACTGAATTTATGCGGGCTGACGACTGACTTGGCATTTGCATGGCTGAGGAAATTGCCCTGCGAATCGGTTGCGGGATAGGTGACGAGGAAAGGCACGGGTTTGCCCGCCGCATCCAGTTTCGGCTGCGGAACCTGAGTCGCGTCCCGGACAATGTTTTCGGTTTCAACTCCGGCAACGGTGGTTTTAGTTGTTGCAAATTCGTAGCTATAGGATGCGCCCGAAGTGGAATCGAACTGGAGTCCCTGGCTGCCCGCAGGGTGGCTGGAGCGATAGCCCAAGGCCATGACTGCGAAGACGATCAGTGCTGAAATCTGGATGACGTTGATACCGATGTTTACTGCAGTGGAACCATTTACGCCGCGATAACCGATGTAGGCGATCATGAAGGAGAAGATCACGGCAACGACCGCCATGAATGCCGGTCCGGGGTTAGAGGCGCTCATGAAGTTCGGCCACAGAGTGCCTACGAGGTATCCGCAGAGGATGCCCATGACGCCGACCATCACACCGGGATAGATCCAGTAATAAAGGTGCGAGCCCCAACCCACGATGAACTTGGAGAGGCGGGCGTAGCGCCATACCTTTGCGTGATTCAAGAATGACTGTTCCGCGAAGTAGTACGAGCTTCCCGTGCCGGGATAGAGCTTTGCCATCTCCGCGTAACAGACTGCGGTCGCAAGACAGAGCAGAAGCGCAAGCACGATGCCCATCCACATGGCGGGGCCGGTCGTGCCGGTTGTCGCCTGAATGTAGAAGGTGAGCCAGAGGAATGCGCCGGGGGCGATGAGTGCCATTGCATTCATCGTGAGTCCGGTCAGACCCAGAGTTTTCTGCATTTCAACATTGTTTGCGGCGTTGTCCACGGCCATCCGAATCTCCTCGTTGTAAGAAGCTTGCTTGGGTTAGTATTTTCGGCTACTCACTGGCTAGCCAGGGAGTAGCCTCGATGCGCATCGAGTGGCGGATACGATTTTGCCGCCATGGTTTCGGTTACTTGGTGTCGTTGGGCTCCAGCACAAACACCAGACCGGCGTCGACGGTGGTCTGACCTTTCACTGCCCCGAGCACACCGCGCTGAAAGAAGGTCTGGTTTGAATCGTCGTGTCTATACTCAACGCGGGAGAGGAGGTGACCAGCGATCTTCCGTTCGATAGTTCCGGTGAATTCGTTCAGATGCTGAGCTCTAGTCGTGGCGAAGCCATCATGATCGTTGAGGTATTCATAGCGTCCTGCCAGGGCGACATTGGGGCTCACCGCATACTTGACGTATCCAGCAATTCCCGCGTAATCCGCAGGCTTCTTTGCCAAGCCGAACTGTTCCTCGCGGTCATAGTCCAAGTTGCCCTGGAAAGACCACTTCGAGTTGAGATTGTAGGCGACGACAGTGTCGCTGAGATTATTCCAAGGCCCGTTGTTACCAGTTCCCGCGAGGTCGCGAGGGCCGCCCAGCCACGTTTCCGTGACGGTGAGCTTCTTGGTTGCATTCCACCAGAGGCTGAGGCCCCCGGTTTTTCCGGAGTTGGTAGCCACGACGTCGTTCCATCCGTTCACCGCGAGTCCGGTGAGTGACCATTTGTCATTGAAGGTGTACTTCGCACGCGCTCCGAAGTGGTAGTACGGGATGGCATAAGTAAAGAGCAAGCTGCGCGAGTAGTTCCAGTTCTGGTTGGTTTCAATCACTTCGGCGCCTGCCGGGGTGACAAACTTACCAGCATCAATCTGCAGGCCTTTGCCGAGGGGAGCGAAGTAGGACAAATATCCTTCCTTCAAATACTGTCCAGCGCCAGGAAGGGAGGAAGCAACGTCGGAGCCGGTATTGTTCACTGCATTGATCGCCTGGCCGAAACCGAATGCAACGCGGAAGCCCAGAGGAGTGGTCTTGTCCACTGGCTTATCCAACTGAAGTTCAATCAGGTTTAGCGAGAACTGACTGTTGGTTGCGGTGAACGGCTCCGTTACGGTTCCACCGGCAGGGTGGTTGGCATTGTATCCATAATAGGCGTCAACGAGTCCGGTAAGATTGACTCCACCGAGCACGCCGGTGATTCCGGAGAGCGGATTGGAGGCCGGCGCTGCCGCTGGTGTAGCGGCCGCAGCGGCTGCTGCAGGGGCAGGGGCCGGGGCGGCTTTCAGCGCGTCGATCTGCGCGCGAACTACTTCAAGCTGCTTCTCGAGATCGGCGATCTTCTTGTCAGTGTCAGTGGTTTGAGCGGCGAGCCCCATGGTCATGGAACAAGCAAGGAACACAAGGCATAGTGCCTGCGGGAAGTGGCGTTTAGTAGTCAATAAAGTGTTCTCCTGTGAAGAGTCCGCGCACCAAGAACTTGGTAGAACGTAAGACGGTTGTGAGTTGATTGGGCGAGAGTATCCGTACTTCGTTCGCGACACCAATTCCTTTTATTTATCGGTGCGATAACGAAAGGTTGTATTGGGCGCGCGGTCTGACAAGTAGAATATCCAATCGTCTGGATAGTTATGCAGGCGATGGTGCAGGGCGTGCCGACACTGTTGCAAGGAATGTAGTTACGGGAAATTTGACCATTGAGAGATATTGCGCGGAGTGCGGGAGGGCGCTCAAGATGGAATGGCTATAACGTTGGCAAATCGCACCTATAAAAAATTACATTGAAGAGCGGTGTGTATATATTTGGTTGCGAGAAACCCGATGGGGGTGGATTCGTCTTCTCTCGATTTGGGATGCGGCAGCCTACAACGGGGAATGTTGGTGCGCCCGGCAGGAGTTGAACCTGCAACCCCGAGTTCCGAAGACTCGTGCTCTATCCAGTTAAGCTACGGGCGCGCGCTTTCGATTGTAGTCCCGCAGCGTTCGTTCCTCCAAACCGACATACCACGGCAGGAACTCCCCGGGTCGGGACTGTTCGGGTTTTGCGGGTGTTGCTGTTATTCTGAGTAGGTTATGGATGGCTACGCCATCCTCTGACGGTGTGAACCGCCGCCTACCACGCCATTGGGCAAAGGCATTATTTGCGCCGCACGAACGGAGAAACGTGGATATCCAGCTTCGAGCAGACGCTCCCGTAACGATTGCGGTCATAGGCTCTGGTTACGTTGGATTGATCGCCGCCGTTTGTTTCGCGGAACTTGGTCATGTTGTCACGTGCGTGGACATCGATGTCGCCAAGGTCTCTGCGCTTGAATCCGGCGAGGTACCAATCTACGAAGAGGGCCTTCCTGAGCTGCTGGCTCGCCATCGTGGGAAGCGGCTGCATTTCTCTGCCGATCTTCTCTCTGCAGTTCGAGTGGCGGAAGCCATTTTTATTGCGGTTGGAACGCCTCAGTCGCCTTCAGGGGAAGCTGACCTGTCATATGTAGAGGCATCGGTTCGCGAAATTGCAACCGAACTGAAGGAATACAAGGTTGTGGTGGAAAAGAGCACGGTTCCGGTGCTCACCAATCAGTGGATTCGCCGCACCCTGCGTTTCAGTGGCGCGCGGGAAGAGAACTTCGACGTGATTTCCAATCCCGAGTTTCTTCGCGAGGGCACGGCGATCGAAGATTTTCTCTACCCTGACCGGATTGTTATCGGCGCTGATACTGAACGTGCGCGTGCCGTGGCGCGGCGCATCTACCAGCCGCTGATTGATGGCAGCTACTTCTCCCGTCCCGATCATATTTCCGGCCCGCGCGACCTTTCCGCGGGAGTTCTTTACCTGGAAACCAGCGCGAAGAGCGCCGAACTGATCAAGCATGCCTCCAATGCGTTTCTGGCATTGAAGATTTCATTCATCAATGCGGTCTCCAACATCTGCGAACTCGTGGGCTGTGACGTGGGCGAGGTGGCCAACGGCGTAGGCGCGGACTCTCGCATCGGGTACAGGTTTCTCAACGCAGGAATCGGTTACGGCGGATCATGTTTTCCAAAAGACGTACGTGCTTTCTACAAGATTGCAGAATCCGTGGGCTATGACTTTGAACTGCTTCAGTCAGTGGAGCGCATCAATGCAAACCAGCAGCTTTACTTCATGAAGAAGCTTCGCTCCGCGCTCTGGACGCTCAAGGGAAAACAGATTGGCGTGCTCGGACTGGCGTTCAAGGGCGGAACAGATGACATTCGTGAATCGCCGGCCGTCAACATCGTAAAGAATCTGCTGGCGGAAGGATGCTGCGTTTCCGTCTATGACCCGGCTGCGATGCAAAAGGCTCGCACTGTGCTCCCGGAACACGGGAACCTGGTGTACGCCACCGACGCGTTTGATGCTGCGCATGATGCGCACGCGTTGCTGGTGGTGACAGAATGGCCCGAGTTTGCGCGGCTCGACGTAAGCCGCTTGCGGCAGACGATGCGGTATCCAGTTGTAATCGACGGCCGAAATCTCTTTGCGCTGGGCGAGATGGCGGCCGCAGGTTTTCATTACTACAGCATGGGGCGTCCTTTCATCGAACCCGTCCAACATTCGGATGAAGATGTTCCGCAGGTTTAGGATGCCGTGTGTTTTGGCCAGGATTGTTTCCGAGGGATTATGAGGATATTGGTAACTGGCGGTGCAGGATTCTTGGGTTCGCATCTCTGCGAGAGATTGCTCGCGGACGGACACTCGGTTGTTTGCGTCGATAATCTTCTGACTGGACGTCTGGAGAACCTCCGCACATTCTCCAATGATCCGCGCTTTGCCTTTGAGTCGCATGACATCTGCCAGCCCTTCGACTTTGGCCCGGTGGAATTCATCTACGATTTCGCGTCGCCCGCGAGCCCCGTGGACTACATGAAATGGGGTCTGGAAACGCTGGATGTGGGCTCGCGCGGCACCCGGAATTGCCTGGAAGTTGCTCTAAAGCACAAGGCCGGATTCTTCCTTGCATCCACCTCGGAGTGCTACGGAGACCCGGATATCCATCCGCAGCCGGAAACTTACTGGGGACACGTTAATTCGATTGGTCCGCGTTCGGTGTATGACGAAGCCAAGCGTTTCTCCGAAGCCCTGACCATGGCATATCACCGTTATCGAGGGGTCGATACGCGGATTATTCGCATCTTCAACACGTATGGGCCACGGCTACAACTTGATGATGGCCGTGTGATCTCCAACTTCATGAAGCAGGCGCTGCTTGGCGAAGATCTCAGCATCTATGGGGACGGAAGCCAGACCCGCAGCTTCTGTTATGTAAGCGATGAGATCGAAGGTATCGTCAGGCTTGCCGCCTCCGGGGAGCATCTGCCGACCAACATTGGAAATCCCGGCGAGTTCACAATGCTGGAATGCGCCAAGATCGTTCTGGAGGTCACTAATTCAAGCAGCAAGCTTGTATTCGAGCCGCTTCCCCAGGATGACCCCAAGCAACGCTGCCCGGATATTTCCAAGGCCAAAGCGCTCTTTGGCTGGGAGCCGAAGATCGATCTGCGCTCCGGTTTGCGCCTGTGCCTCGATTACTTTCGGGAGAGCCTGGCCGCCACTGGCCGCGCAGTCAAGACGGCAAGATAAGTCGCGCAAATATCCTCCGGAAGCACGACCTGCATCAGAGCGGTCATGAAGGAGGTTCGGAGTTGGGTGACACAGCCCCGGACCGTTACGAGCGCTCCTGTTTGGGTGTTCGGCCTGCTGCGCACTCAATTCCGCTTTGGAGCGGGGATAAAGCCATGTGTGCAATCTGGATACACGTCACCGTCGCTGGTGATATGCGTCATGGCGCGTCCTTTCTGCAGGAGATTTAATGCTGTTCCGGATCGAGGGTTCGCCCTCGAACAAAAGGCCTCCGGGCCAACCTTTACCCCAGTGGTTTGGTGGTACTGGTCCGCCGCAGCGTAGCGCGTGTGGTTGCGCGCTTTGAAGATGTTCCGCTGCTCGCTCCATACTCCTCCTCTTCGTGCGAAGGGCCTGCCGGGAGCCCTTCTATCGCAATTGCATCACGAACTGGAGGCGTTACATATGCCAACTGAAGTGAACCTCGCGTCCCCCGGATTCAAGAATCCGGCTGGCTACATCGAAGAAGTACTTGCCCAGGTGAAGGCGAAGAATCCCGCCGAACCGGAATTCCATCAGGCCGTGCAGGAAGTTCTGGAGTCTCTGCGCCCTGTTGTCGACAAGCATCCCGAATTCCGTTCCGCACGTATCCTTGAGCGCATGGTGGAGCCGGAACGCGTCATTATGTTCCGCGTGCCGTGGTTTGACGATCATGGCAACATGCAAATCAACCGTGGTTTCCGTATTCAGATGAACAGCGCTATTGGACCTTACAAGGGGGGCTTGCGCTTCCATCCCTCGGTCAATCTCGGAATTCTCAAGTTCCTGGCCTTCGAGCAGGTTTTCAAGAACTCGCTCACCACGCTGCCCATGGGTGGAGGCAAGGGCGGCTCGGATTTTGATCCCAAGGGCAAAAGCGATAACGAAGTGATGCGTTTCTGCCAGAGCTTCATGACCGAGCTCCAGCGCCACATCGGAGCGGATACGGACGTTCCGGCCGGCGACATTGGCGTGGGCGGCCGTGAGATCGGCTTCCTTTTCGGCCAGTACAAGCGCCTTCGCAATGAGTTCGTCGGAGTTCTTACCGGCAAGGGACTCAACTGGGGAGGTTCGCTGATTCGTCCAGAGGCCACGGGATACGGCTGCGTGTATTACGCGCAGGAGATGTTGAAGACACGCAAGGAGTCGCTGGAAGGCAAGGTATGCCTTGTCTCGGGCTCCGGCAACGTCGCCCAATACACGGTCGAAAAACTCCTGGATCTCGGCGCCAAGCCGGTCACCATGTCGGATTCCAACGGCGTTGTTTATGATCCCGATGGCATTGATCGTGAAAAGCTGGCCTGGGTTATGGAGTTGAAGAACGTGCAGCGCGGCCGCATGATCGAGTATGTCAATGTCTTCAAGAAAGCGATCTTCGTCCCCACCGATATGCAGATGGATCACAATCCGCTGTGGTCGATGAAGGGCGACTGCGCCTTCCCGAGCGCCACTCAGAACGAAATCAATCTGAAGGACGCCGAAATCCTGATCAAGAACGGAGTCAAGGTTGTGGCCGAGGGCGCAAACATGCCCAGCACACTGCCCGCAACGCGGCTCTTTCTGGAGAACGGAATCCTTTACGGGCCTGCCAAGGCTGCCAACTGCGGTGGCGTCGCCACATCCGGACTGGAGATGGCGCAAAACAGCCAGCGTATGGCGTGGACTCGTGAAGAAGTGGACAAGAAACTCCACAGCATTATGGTGGAAGTCCACCGCAACTGCTTTGAGACTGCCGCAGCGTACGGCGCTCCCGGCAATCTGGTAGCTGGAGCCAATATTGGCGGCTTCCTCAAGGTCGCCAATGCGATGATGGATCAGGGACTCGTATAGCACGCGCCCAGGCTGCCGCAATGCAGGAAAGCTCGCGGCAGCCTGGGAGTGATCTCCGTAAGGCCTCGCAAATATGCTCCCATCTGAGATTTCGCAGCTCTTTCCCGATCCGGAACGCCTCTTCGAAGGCTTCGAAAATCTCATGCCCTTTCGCGTGCAGGACATCCTGCTCGTGTCAAGCCTCTATGATTCCTTCATCCTGCGCGAAGACGGACGTCTCAATGAGTTGCTCATCGGGCAGTCGCTCGAACTTCATCTTCAGCACACGCCCGAGATTACGCACGTTTCCACTGCCGCTGAGGCGCTGGAGCTTGCAAAGAGTCAGCCCCGTTTCAACCTCATTGTGGCCAACATTCACCTCAATGACATGGATTGTCTCGAACTTGCGGCTGCCGTGCGGCGCGCCGGACTCGACATTCCAATTGCCGTACTGGCCTTTGATCATCAGGAGGCGCAAGCACTGATGGCGCATCGCCCCTTGCAGGGCATTGAACAGGTTTTCTTGTGGCAGGGGAATCCGCGCCTGCTGCTTGCCATTGTGAAATACGTGGAGGACAAGCGCAACGTGGAGCATGACACCCTCAAGATGGGTGTGCCAGTCGTCCTTGTGGTGGAAGATGACGTGCGCTATTACTCCGCGCTGGTTCCTGAGATCTACACGGCGCTGATTTCGCAATCCCGGCGCATTCTCAGCGAGGGCTATAACCTTGCGCACAAGCTAGTGCGCATGCGGGCGCGTCCCAAGATTCTGCTTGCGCAGGATTACGAGAGCGCGAGAGCGATTGTGGAGCGCTACCGTAATTATCTGTTCGGGGTAGTCTCAGATGTCGAGTTTCCCTGCGATGGCCACCTTGACGCCGAAGCCGGGTTTGAACTTGCTCATCTGGTTCGCCGCACGATTCCAGATATTCCCGTTGTGCTTCAGTCCAGCGACTCGCAGTTTCAGCTGCGCGCCAATCGCGAGGGGTTCGCCTTTCTGCGCAAGGGTTCAGACACGCTGCTGGCCGATATGCGCAAGCTCTTGACGCACGAGTTTGCCTTCGGAGATTTCGTCTTCCGCCTGGCCAACGGCAATGAGGTTGGACGCGCCAGCGATCTGGACGGAATGGAAACACAGCTTCGCCATATTCCGGTCGAGTCGCTCATTTATCACGGCGAGCGCAATGACATTTCGCATTGGCTGATTGCCCGAACCGAGCTGGCGCTAGCGGAAAAGCTGCGCCCAAGGCGCGTGGTTGATTACCAGGATGCAGAGGCGCTGCGAACTCATTGTCTGCAAACCATCCGGGACTATCGCCGCGAACAAAAGCAGGTTCTGGTCGGAGACTTTGAGCCCACGAATTTCCGCCCATCCCCCGGATTTTTCTTGCGGCTCGGAATTGGTTCATTGGGTGGGAAGGCGCGCGGGCTAACCTTTGTGCGTCATCTGCTATACAAGTACAGCGTTGGGCAGCGCTTTCCGGAGGTGCGGATCGGAGTGCCCAACACGCTTGTTCTGGCAACTGATCTTTTCGAGCAGTTCCTTGCAGAGAACAATCTCGAGTCCTTCGCGATTCATTGCACTGATGACGACGAGCTTATCCGCCGCTTCCTCGCTGCGGCTTTGCCGCGAACGGTTCGCGCCGCCCTTGCCGACTTTCTGCGGGTGATCCGCGTTCCGCTTGCGGTACGCTCTTCCAGCTTGCTTGAGGATTCGCAATATCAGCCCTTTACCGGCGTTTATGACACTTTCATGCTCGCCAACCGGGATGCTGAGCTCAACACCCGCGTCGAGGAACTGAACGAAGCGATCAAACGTGTCTACGCCTCCACGTTCACGCAGCACGCCAAGGCCTATATCCACGCCACGCCCTTCCGCCTGGAAGAGGAAAAAATGGCGGTGATGATACAGGAACTTGTCGGCACAGCCCACGATTACCGCTTCTATCCGGACGTCTCCGGCGTCGTGCGCTCTCGGAACTTCTATCCCGCCGAACCCATGCAGCCCAATGACGGCATCGCCGCAGTCGCGCTCGGCCTGGGACGAACCGTTGTGGATGGTGGAAAGTCGCTATCGTTCTGCCCGCGCTTTCCACGCAATATGCTTCAGTTTTCCAGCGTGGAAGACATTCTTCGCAATGCGCAGACAGAGTTCATAGCTCTCGATCTGAGCAGCCGGAACAATGGCCAGCCGCCTGCGAATGAACCGTCACATCCCTCGGGGGTCGAACACTTCCGCGAGCGCAAGTTTCCTTTGCGCGACGCAGAGGCGGACGGCACACTGCACTACGTCGCGTCCACTTATTCGCGCGACAATGACACGATCAGCGATGGACTGAGCCGCCCCGGAGCTCGTGTTGTCACCTTTGCGCCGATCCTCAAGCACAATATCTTTCCTCTCCCCGCGCTCCTCGACTACCTCCAGAAGCTAGGAGCTGACGCGCTTGGACGTCCGGTTGAAATTGAGTTTGCGGTGCGCATGGGCAGTTCCATGGAGCCGGCTGATTTCGGCTTCCTTCAGATGCGCCCTTTGATTTGTTCGCGGGAAACTGAAGACGTGGCCATCGAAGCGGTTGAACCTGCCGCGATCCTCTGCCGCAGTTCAAACGTTCTCGGCAATGGACGGATCGAAGATATTCACGACGTGGTGGTTGTCGATTATGAAAGCTTCCATCGTGCCAGCAGCGTGGAGGTTGCCGAGATCGTCGCCCGCCTCAACGCACAGCTAGTCCGCGCCAACACTCCGTACATTCTCATAGGAGTCGGCCGCTGGGGATCCAAAGACCCGTGGCTCGGCATCCCTGTCACTTGGGATCAGGTCTCTGGCGCGCGCGTGATTGTGGAGGCCGGCTTCCGCGACTTCCGCGTCACTCCTTCGCAGGGCAGCCACTTCTTCCAGAATCTCACGGCGTTTCGCATCGCCTACTTCACGATCAATCCCGATCTTGGCGAAGGGCAGGTGGACTGGGCGTGGCTCTCCGCGCAACCAGCCGTGCAGCACATTGGCTCGGTGCGCCATATTCATCTCGAAGCGCCCTTTACTGTAGTCGTCAGCGGATCCCGCGGCGTCGGCGTCATTCTGAAACCAGCCTAATAGGACGAAGTGCGTCGAGTTGTTGGCCGCCTATCCTCACCTGCCGCGAACCGTTATAATCAAAGCCACAGCCGATGAAAGTCAGGGCGTACTTGGACGCGTGTATGCCAAAACTCGGCGCAAATTTCTTGGAGGATGTTTCCTTGGGAACTCAGCTCACACCCGTATTGACCGACTATAAAGTTGCCGACCTTGCTCTGGCTGAGTGGGGCCGCAAGGAAATCTCCGTTGCCGAGTTTGAAATGCCCGGCCTGATGGCTATCCGCCAGAAGTATTCGGCCGAGAAGCCGCTGAAAGGCGTGCGCATCACCGGCTCACTGCACATGACCATTCAGACAGCGGTTCTCATCGAGACGCTGGTCGAACTTGGCGCCAGTGTTCGTTGGGCGAGCTGCAATATCTTTTCCACGCAGGACCACGCGGCTGCTGCCATCGCCGTAACCGGAGTGCCGGTGTTCGCCTGGAAAGGCGAGTCGCTGGAAGAGTACTGGGATTGCACCCTCCGCGCGATTAGCCATCCTGACGGCCAGGGGCCGGAACTTGTTGTGGACGACGGTGGCGACGTCACCCTGCTGATTCATAAGGGTTATGAGCTTGAGAACGGCTCGGACTGGGTCAACACTCCCTCGGGCTCGCATGAAGAGAAGGTCATCAAGGATTTGCTGAAGAAGATTTACGCCGAGAATCCCAAGCGCTGGCATCAGATTGTCGCTGCATGGCGTGGCGTCTCCGAGGAGACCACGACCGGCGTCCATCGCCTCTACCGCATGAAGGAAGAAGGTAAGCTGCTGATTCCGGCCATCAACGTCAATGATTCGGTGACGAAGTCCAAGTTCGACAACCTCTACGGCTGCCGCGAGTCGCTCGCCGATGGCATCAAGCGCGCTACGGATGTGATGGTGGCCGGCAAGGTTGCAGTCATTTGCGGACACGGAGACGTTGGCAAGGGTTCGGCGCAGTCCCTGCGCGGTCTGGGCGCGCGTGTCATTGTCACCGAGATCGATCCGATCAATGCACTGCAAGCGGCCATGGCCGGCTACCAGGTCACCACGCTCGAAGACACGCTCGGCACCGGAGACATCTACGTGACTACCACGGGAAATGTGGACATCGTCCGGCTTGAGCACATGGAGAAGATGAAGGATCAGGCCATTGTCTGCAACATTGGCCACTTCGATAATGAGATTGAAGTGGACCGCCTCAACAACGCTCCCGGCGTCGTGCGCACCAACATCAAGCCGCAAGTGGATATGTACACCTTCCCTGACGGCCACTCTATCTTCCTGCTCGCCGAAGGTCGCCTGGTCAATCTTGGCTGCGCTACAGGACACCCCAGCTTCGTTATGTCCAACAGTTTTTCCAACCAGACGCTTGCACAGATCGACCTCTGGAAGAACCGGGACACGTATGCCAAGGAGGTCTACACCCTGCCCAAGCATCTTGACGAAGAAGTTGCCCGTCTGCATCTGGAGAAGATCGGCGTGAAACTCACGGTTCTCACCCAGAAGCAGGCCGACTACATTGGCGTTCCGGTCAACGGCCCATACAAGCCGGATACGTATCGCTATTAGCCTAGATAGCCTAGCTAACAAGTAGGGCGGCCCAAAGGCCGCCCTACTGTA
>Ga0302320_10011874_pt1 | contig 18369 bp, 16 predicted proteins | sample Bog_T0_3_FD_202130 | JGI IMG/M metagenome (GOLD analysis project Ga0302320, IMG submission 202130) | Peat permafrost microbial communities from Stordalen Mire near Abisko, Sweden - Bog_T0_3 | ecosystem: Environmental > Terrestrial > Soil > Wetlands > Peat | place: Sweden: Abisko, Stordalen Mire...
TCCTGCGGCTTTCGCCAGGCCATCCAAATATGCCGCAAGACGTTTCTGCTGTGGGCCTGGCGCAGTTGTTGTGCCCACAAAACAATTCTACTACAGAATGTTCTGTTTGTAACACAGTAGTACTAGGAAGGGTCTGAAAATGCCCTCGCGAGCTGCCAACTCGAAGCGCCCATGCCAAACGCTCTCGGAATACCTCCATGAAGTGAGCAAGATCCGAAGGAGGTGGAGAAGGGGAGAGGAAAAGTCCAAGGGCGATAGCCGACCACTTTGGTTTCGTGGCCAGCGTTCGGAAGCATGGGATCTCCGACCTCGGATTTACCGAGACGAATATGCCGATGCCACTGAATCTGAGCTCAGGCTGGAGTTTGAGGGCAATGGCCTTCAATTAGCCACATCAAATCTAAGCCGGACTAAATGGGAGTGGTATTTCTTGATGCAGCACTATGGAGCGCCAACCAGGTTGCTGGATTGGTCTGGGAACCCTCTTGCTGCACTATACTTTGCGCTTGCGGATGAACGTGACGATCTCAAGAATCGCGATGCTGCTGTCTGGATACTTGATCCGTGGCGATGGAACAGCCTGCACTTCGATGGACTGCGTGGACCCAGTTTGCCGAACTGGGAAGAGGCGCAACCCTATCTTCCAGACCTCGAAATGGCCTGCGACGGCGTGAAAGTTGGAAAGCGTTGGCCGATTGCTATTGAGCCCCCAAGCATCGACCGTCGGCTAGCAAGCCAGACAGCTCGGTTCCTCTTATTCGGTAAGAAGAAAAGTCTCCTCAACGCTGCGAATCGAACCGATATGGGGAACCGGGGCAAAAGGCAAAGCCGACTCGAGCAAATCGTAATTGCGAGCAACAAACTGGAGAGCCTTCGATTTGAGCTTGACGATGTCGGGATCAACCATCGTATTCTTTTCCCCGATCTACAGGGATTGGGAACTCACCTGTCATGGGAATGGAGGAACTTCTCTAAGCCAAGGCGGCTCTACTGAAGGCACCGCGGGGATGTCCGTCAAAAGGGTGGCAGGTCAACCATTCTTCCTGCTCGTTCACCAATGCACCGCACGCATCGAGAAAGCGGTGATCGTAGGCTGCATTTCTTTCAGCGCCACCTGTGCAGTCGGCACTTCGTGATGAAGGGAGGATCGGAGTGGGTGTAATAACATTTAGCTACGAGGTCCCGCTTGAGTCGACAATGGCCTTTGAATCTCTCTATCCTGAAGCCTTGCAGCTTGATCTCTCTGAAAAGACAGAGATGTGGGATTTGCCCTCATCAATCTTTGCGTGGTTATTTGTGGACGGAGAGCTTGCAGGAGAGTCCTATGGCATCCCGCTCGAAAGTTGCGACGAGCCAATCGAAGGATTAACCGATTTAACTGAAGAAGAAAAGTTAACAGGAGTTTACTGCTACTCAAACACGATACTTCCGTCCTTTCAAAAGCAGAGGTTAGGAACAGTCCTAAAGGCCCACTGGCTCGGGTTGGCCGCTGGTAAAGGATTTGAGATTGTTTATGGCCATGCCCGTCCGGGAGGAAGCCAGGCGTTAAATGCCAAGTTCGGCGCCATTTTTCTTGATGGCTTTCCGGATTGGTATGGAACAGGAGAGGAATACAAGATATACCGCCTCGCCCTCAATGCAGCGCGGTAGGCGATGGTGACTCCTCCAGACGGCCCACACGGAAGTGGTTCAACTTGGTGTGAAACGCCTAAGCCGTTCGAGTAGTCCCGGCCAGCACGTCTGAGCATTATGGTCGTAGCGCTACCGTAAATTGAGCCAATTACTCGCAGCCGAGCGCGATCCGCGTCGCACCGGACTCGGAGGTTGTCCCTCTACCCGGAATGGAAAAGGGCGCCGGCCCTTCGAACGCCAACGCCCCGTACCTGCCTCGCGATCATTCGCGCTTAACGAACCGTAAACATCTCGTCCAGCACGCGCCCGAACGCGCCCGACGGCGGCTGGATGTCGAGCATGGTCGCCAGCGTCGGCGCGATGTTGTAGACGGCCACGATCGAGTGATACCGGCCCGCCTTCACGCCCGGCCCCATGAAGACCAGCGGCACACGCGAGTCGTAGTTGAACGGCAGGCCATGAGAAGTGCCCGAGGCGCCGCTGCCATCCAGCCAGTAAGACTCGAAGACCAGATACAGGTCCGCGCCCCGCCGTTCGTTGAAGCCCTTGGCGACTCTCAATGCGATCGGATCCTGATTGTAGCGACCGTGGCGCAGATCCTCGCTGGTGAAGACGCGATCGATGTGCGGGACGGCTAGCAGGGCCTTGGCCGCGGTCTCCTGCACCTCATCGAGCTTCAGCTTGCGGCTTTCGATGAACGCACGATCGAGATAGACCATCTCCCCCAGAGAAGCGGCCACCCAGTGGCCCTGACCGTACTTGTCGGCGAGAGCCTTGTCGAGCGCCTGCGACACCGTCTTCCCGAGCCGTCCGCCCGGCATGTTGCGCTGCTGATTCACTTCCGGCACCGGCGAGACGCCATGGTCCGCCGTGAAGATCACCAGCGTATTGGCCAGGCCGACCTTCTTATCGACCGCGTCCAGAAACGCGCCGATTGCCTTATCGGTTCGCAAAGAGATGTCGTGTACCTCAGGCGAGTCCGGCCCCTTGGCATGGCCGACTGCGTCGTTGGAGGAGAAGCTCATGGTGAGGATGTCGGTGCCGCCATTCTGTCCGAGCTTCTCGCCGTCGAGCGCCGCTTCGGCGAACGTCTCCAGCAGATCGTTGCCGAAGGCCGAGTTATAGATGCCGTCGTACAGCGTACGTCCGGGCTCGGAGGCGAGCAGCGACAGCGGCTTATTCGTCCCGGTGATCGACCATACCTTTCCGGCGTACGAGTCCGCTACCTTCTTTGCGTTAAACCCCTCCACCCAGGCCGGGAGGCTCTTGAAGTAATAGGTCGAGCTGACGAAATGGCCTGAGTTATGGTCGAACCAATACGCCCCATCGGCCATGTGCCCGGATGGCAGGATCGCCGCACGATCTTTCATCGAGATGCCAACGACTTTGGCTGGCGCTAAGCCGCTCATCTTCAACTCGTCGCCCACGGTGGAGACCAATAGCCTGCGCGGCGATGCGCCCTCGGAGCCTTCGGCCCCAAGCAGTTTTTCCGACTTGTCGCTCACGCTGGTCACCATCGAGGCCGTAACGCGGTCGTACCACTCGTTGTTGATGATGCCGCTGACAGCCGGAATTGCACCGCTCATCGTCACCGAATGGCCCACCGCCGTGACGGTAGGGAAGTGATCCTGATGCGCGTTCGTGAAGACCGCGCCAGTGTCGAGCAGCCGCTTGAAGCCGGCGTTGTACTCGGAGGCAAAGCGCGTCAGGTAGTCGGCGCGGAATTGATCCGCGACAATCAGCACAACCAGCTTGGGCCTGGCTGTCGCGGCGGGAGCGCTGGCAGCCGGGGCCGCTTTTTTGACCGGAGTGACCGGGCGCTTTGTCTGGGCCTGCAGGCCGTGCGCGCAAAACGCGGCTGCCAAAGCCGCGGTGAGAAATCGACGAGTCAGCTTCATGGGATGGTTACTTCTCTAGGATTATCGCGCCGGCGCCTTCGACCTGGTAGGACGTCACCGGCCCCTTCACTGTCGAGGGATCGAACTTCCGGCCCTGCTCTTCGGCCTGGCGCCTGGCGCGCTCCACGGCCTGCTCGCGCGTCAGTTTGGTCTCGGTAAACGTGCCCTCGGCAATGGCGATTTTGCCGACGGAATCTTTCGGAAAGACGATCTCGCCGTCGTTCACCTGGATGCGCACCGCGGCGCCGGTGGCCGTATCGGTGAGCATCATCCAGCAGCCCATTTTCTGGCAGACGTCCGTCACCTTGCCCTTGACCTGCACGGTGCGTCCGACGAATCGCACGGGCTTGGCCATCAGGTCGGCAATCGGGGTCTGCTCTTTAATCGTGAGCGGCGCCCCAAGCTTCTCGTCGGCAGCCGCCGAGAAAGAGAATACGCACAAAAGAGACAGGAGTCCCGTTAACAACCGCATTCCTACATTGTGACTCGGCTGGGGAGTTGCTGGAGACCGGGCGGACTTTATCCCCCTCCGGCGTGCGGATTCCATAGGGGTGCAGAGGTCCGGGCGGGGGCACAAAAAAGCGCCGGTTCCGGTGAGGCTGGGCCCACGCGATGCCGGCGCTTCTTAAATTACTGCTACTGCTCGCGCTTTTCAGCGCCGTGCTCCGAGGCAAGGCGTACGCGGGCTTTTTCCAGCTTCTTCTGGATTTTCGAGATTTCAGCCGGGTCGGTTTCGCTGGGCGCGGTTGCCTGCCATTCCTTGAGGGACAGTTCCCATTGCTTGATGGCATCCTTAAACTTGCTGCGGCTCATGTACACATCACCAAGGTGATCGTAGACCGTCGCATCACGGCTGCCATACTGTTGCAGAGCGCGGCGCAGACTCTCCTCCGCCTCTTCCAGTTTGTCCATCCGGTAATAGACCCAACCCAGGCTGTCCAGGAACGCACTGTTCGTAGGCTCCTGATCCACGGCTTTGCGGATCAATTCCAGCGCTTCGTTCAGACGCACGTTGCGGTCGGCCAGCATGTAGCCCAAATAGTTGAGTGCGGACGCGCTGTTCGGATTCATCTTCAGAACAGTCCGGAACTCCGCCTCGGCCTGGTCGAAGTGCTTCATCCGCTCGAACATCGCACCGCGCAGGAAGGTAACGGCTTCCTTTTCGTCAGACGAATCGCTCAGCTTTCCGGCCTGATCGATCGCCTGGCCCATCGCCGTCCAGTTCTTCGATTTCTCGTAGATCTGGGCCAGGGCAATCCAGATGTCCCGGTCGCTCTTACCATCGAACAGCGACTTGAGCGTTGCTTCAGCTTCCTTGAACTGCCCAAGGTCGGCCTCGACGTTGCCCGTCATCAGCTTGATCAGCCGGTCATCGGGATAGCGCTTGGAAAATGCGGCGGCTTCCCTTCCGGCACTCGCAAAATCTTTGCCCGTGCGGTAGGTATCGATGATCTGCGCACCTGCGCGAGCACCTGAGGCCGGGTCCACTTCGGCAATCTCGCGGAACGTCGCCACGGCGAGTTCGACCTGGTCCGAACTGCGGTAGAGAAACGCCAGCCGTTCCAGCAGGATGGTCCGGTTGCGCTTGTCCTCCGGCGAGTCCGTCCGCTTAGGCAGGCCCGCCAAAATCCCCTTCAGGGTCTTGATCGCCTCGGTGAGTTTGCCTTCCGCTTCGTAGATAGAAACTTCGTTGTAGCGGACCTCAATGTTAGCGGCGTCCAGCGCGCTCGCCTTGTCGGCAAATTCTCTTGCTTTCGCGAAGTCGCGCTTCTGCCGGTAAATCTGCGACATCCGCAGTGCCGAGAGCAGGTCGCCCGGCTCTTCCGTGGCAATCTCCCCGAACACCTTCAGAGCAGCGTCGTAATCCTCGCCGGTGAAAAGCGATTCCGCGTAGGCGCGCTTGAGGTCCATGTCGTCGCGGTTCAGGTCGAGCGCCCGCCGGTAGGCTTCGGCCGCACCCTTGAAATCTTTCATCTGCTCGTAGGTCGCGGCGAGCGCCTTGAGGGTCCGCAGGCTGGGATTCTTGTCCGAGACACGTTTCAGCAGCAGGCTGGCCTTCTCGTTCAGGCCCTGATCGCCATACACGACAGCGAGACCCGTCAGCGCTTCCTCATTCTCGGGGTCGAGGTCGAGCGCCTTTTGATAGGCCTTCTCGGCCCCCAGCGAGTTGCTGGCCGCCTTCTGAAGACGCCCCAGCATCATCCAGTTGTCGAGATCTTCGGGCGCTTTTTCGCCGATCTTCTCGTACTGCGCGATGGCGGCTTTCAGCATCTCTTCGTTCAAGCGCTGCCCCTGTTGCGAGGTCTGGCTGATGCGGGCCGCGTAGAAGCGCGCCAGGATGCGGCGTGCGCCCAGGTCGTCGGGATTGCGTTTCAATACCTCTTCAAAATCGGTAATGGCGGCGCGGACCTGACCCGATTGAAGATACAAGTCGGCCAGCTCCTGCGGCAGGTAGGCCGTACCCGGGTCCTCTTTCATCGCCAGTTTGTAATTCTCGATTGCCTTGTCGAGAAACTCGCTCCGTCCCCCGTACTGCGCCGCCAGTTCGGCGTACAGGTGTCCCAGCGTTGCGTGATAGTACGCCGCCGCTTTAATATTCTTGGCCGGTGCATTGGTTTGCCCGGCAAGCAGACCCGAGCCGGCGGTGACGCTCGCCATCGCCGCTAAAGCCAAATTCCGAAGGAACCTCGTCATTGGCACTCCTGTCCTTGTTCCACACGCATCCTTCGTCGGAAGACACCAGGGGCGCGCTGTATTTTCACTAATATAACCGATGTGTCAAACCGCCGTGCAGTTTCAAATGGTTTGGCGCGCCCGGGCCGGCGGGTCCGCACATCGGCAAGGCAAACCGGACGCCGCGCGTGGAGAATGAAGAGGAGAGTCCGCGGACGGGAAGGATGACGAAGCCGAGTGAAAGCGCCAGAAACAGCCAGTAATGAGGTTCCGGCGCCCCTGCTTGTAGTGGCTGGGCCAACGGCCTCCGGAAAGAGCGCGCTCGCCCTGGAACTCGCCCTGCAATTCCAGGGAGAAATCGTCAACTGCGATTCCGTCCAACTCTACCGTGGGCTCGACATCGGCACGGCCAAGACGCCAACCGGGCAACGTCGCGGGATTCCGCACCACCTTCTGGACGTTCTCGACCCGACGGAGTTGACCACCGCGGGTGACTATGGCCTCCGTGCTCGCTCAGTCCTGCGCGAGATCGCCAGCCGCGGCGCACTGCCCATCGTCAGTGGCGGGACGGGCTTCTACCTTCGCGCGCTACTCGACGGACTCGCCGAGGGTCCCTCCCGGAATGAACCGCTACGCGAGCGCCTGAATCGAATGGAGTCAAGGCATTCAGGGCGGTTGCACCGGTTGCTTTTTCGTCTGGACGCAGAGGCGGCTGCCCGCGTTCACGCCCGCGATTTGAACAAGCTCATCCGTGCCTTGGAGATTTGCATCCTCACCCGGCGCCCCGCGTCTCATCTGTTCCGGGAGGGTAGAACGCCGCTCGAAGGCTTCAGAGTGCTGAAGTTCGTGCTGGAGCCCGACCGGAAAAAGCTGCATGAACGAATCGCCGCGCGGACTCATGAGATCTTCGCGGCGGGACTGGTGAACGAGGTGCGCGAATTGGTCGACCGCGGGGTCCCGCTCGATGCGAAGCCCTTTGAATCCATAGGCTACAGAGAAGCCACGGAGGTTCTCCGCGGACGCATGAGCCTGGAACAGGCCATCGAGGCCACAACCATCGCAACCCGGCAATACGCCAAACGCCAGACCACCTGGTTTCGCCGCGAAACCGGGGCTATCCCAGTCCACGGATTTGGAGACGATCCGCTCGTTCTTGCGGATTTGACAAACATCACACGCCGATTCTTGACCAATTTACACGCGTAAAGGTCACCTCATGCGTCTATATCACTGTCACGCCAATGCCGACGGGTCTTGATGTAAATCATCGAGAAACAACAACATCTCCCGGCAACTGGCAGCACCACAAAAAAGTGGTGTCTGCCTTGCCATAACCAGAGAAAATGAGCGTATAATCTGAAACAGGAGAGTCCACGATGACTACGAAAACTTTGAAGCTCTTTGCTCTTTTTTTGAGTGTTGCTCTGATGGTGGCCAGCGCCGCCACCTACAACGTGACCTTGTTCCAACCGTCCACGGTGGCGGGCAAGGAATTGAAGGCCGGCGATTACAAAGTGACGCTCGATGGCGATAAAGCGATCATCTCGATGGGTAAGCAGAAGGTTGAAGCTCCCGCGAAGATAGAGACGGCCGACACCAAGTTCTCTTCCACCTCGGTGCGCTACACGACCGAAGACGGCAAGATGAAGATCCAGGAGATTCGTCTCGGCGGGACCAACCAGAAGGTTGTCTTCAACTAGCCCGATCTGCCTCCCGTGCCCCGGTTTCACAAGCAGACCGGAGCTGCACACGGGTACCCGGGCCGCCTCTGCTATGCTGTGTGGCGTGTTGAGGCGACTCGGGTTCCCCTTTTTCCCTGTGCTTTTTCTGATGGTTCTTGCGCCGCTTTGGGGCGCGGCCAATCCGCCTGAAAACGTCCTAATCCTGCCTTTTTCCAACCTTTCAGCCAACCACAATCTCGATTGGGTCGGGGAGAGTTTCGCCGTCTCCGTCTTCCAGTCGTTGTCCGGCGAACTGCCCTTCGTCGTTCAGCCCGAGGACCGGGACAGTGCGATGCGGCAAATGAACGTGCGCAAATACGCGCCTCTCACCCGGGCCAGCGTGATCGAGATCGCGGTGAATCTGGATGCTGTGTTGGTCGTCTCAGGGAGCGTGGAAGTGATCCCTGGAGCTAATGGGACTCACGACGGGCTACGCGTTCGGGCGCAGCTCTACAATGCCCGCAAGCTGCGCCACATCAAAGACTTCGAAGTTTCTGGCAAGATGGACGACCTTTCGCTGGTCCAGGCGCATCTGGCGTGGCAGATTCTTTCGGCTCTGCGGCCTGAGACCGTGCCGACGGAATCGGAGTATTTGGCGGTGCGGCCCCCTGTGCGTCTCGATGCCATCGAACGTTACGTCCGGGGATTGATCGCGACGTCCTACGACCAGAAGTTTAAGCTGTTCACGGCCGCCGCGCGGCTGCAACCCGACTACTCGGCCGCCTGCTACGAATTGGGCTCCCTGTACTACTCCCGGCACGAGTACCGCAGCGCGGCCGAATGGCTCGCACGCGTCGCTTCGGCCGATGCCCATTTCCATCAGTCCCTGTTCCGCTTGGGATTGGCGCACTACCACACTGGTGACTACAAGCTCTCGGCGGAGGCCTTTGAGAAGCTCTCCCAGGCGATTTCGCTGAGCGAGGTGCTCAACAACCTGGGCGTGGCCCAACTCCGCTCGGGCGATCCTCAGTCGGCCGGGAACTTGCAGAAAGCCACGGAGGGCGATCCGGCGGACCCTGATTATTCTTTCAACGCCGGTCTCGCATTGTACCGGAAGGGCGATTTCGATGCCGCCATCCCGCTACTGGAATCATCGCTCACGCATAAGCCTGGCGACGAAGCGGCCAGCCGGTTGCTCGACAAATGCAAGCGGAAGGAAGCAGCCCGGCCGGGCGAGTTGAAAGCTGAAGCGCTGGAGCGGATCAAGGAAAACTACGACGAGACTGCCTGGCTCCAACTCAAAGCGCTGATCGATCCGGAAGGCCGCAAGTAGCCTCTACGCCGCATCAATACGATCAGGGGCCAATTTGCGGCAACGCGACCTGATCATCGCATCCGTATATAATCTTCGGAGGTCACTCCATGCAAGAGGCAGTCGGATTCAGCGACCAGGGGCTCGTTCGAAAGAATAACGAGGATCGATTCTTCTCGTCCGCGGCCGCCGGACTGTGCGTACTCGCCGATGGCATGGGCGGAGCCCAGGCCGGGGAGATGGCATCTTCTCTGGCGATCGCGGCTGTCCGGGAGATCGCCACCTCGGAGTCTCCCTCACTGCTTCTGCTCGAAACCGCCTTCCAGGAGGCGGACCTCAGGGTGAGGCAGGCCGCCTCATCTGATATGTCGCTGCGCGGTATGGGAACCACCCTTGTGGCGGCGCTCGAGACTCCGGCCGGCATCGCCGTCTCGAACATTGGGGACAGCCGCTGCTGGCTTTGGGAGAAGGGCGGGCTGACGCTGCTCACCAGCGACCAGAGCTGGGCAAATGAAGTGGGCCGTTCGCTCGGCTTGAGCGCTGAGGAGTTGAGCGTTCACCCTCTTCGGCACGCTCTCACCACAGCCGTTGGCGTTGGCATACCAAGGCAAGTTCAGAGCTGTGTTGTCCCCGTCCAGGCAGGCAGCTTGATCCTGCTTTCCAGCGATGGCCTGCATGGGGTGGCGTCGCACGATGCGATTGCGGCCGTCTTGTCGGCGGGCGGACCGCTTCTTTTCCTCTGTCAAGGGCTCATCGATATCGCCCTTGCCAACGGCGGTCCGGATAACGTTACAGTGGTTCTCGCCAGGGTCTGAACCGCGGTTCCGGGAACCGGCAATGGATTGCAGAATCGCACCCGGATGGGACCGCCGATTCTCATGTTTCGCGGGCTTGCGATGCTCTTTGCGCGACCGGTTCTCGAATCCGAAGAGAATTCTAGCCTGCCCGCCGCACTACTTATCGGGTAACCCATGCGACTGGTCCGAAATCGGCGCCTTGCCCTGGCGGCGGGCGCGATCTTCTTCACTCAACTCCTGGCCGCCTCGAGTTTGCGCCTTCGGGCTTTGGAAGGCGACGGTATGGTGGTTTCTCCGAACGCGCCCTCCCCGCGCAAGATTACTGTTGTCGCGGAAGATAACGCGGGGCAACCGGTGGGGGGCGTGACCGTCCGCTTCCGTCTCCCCGCCGACGGGCCATCCGGGCATTTCGCCAGCGGCCTGTCCTCGGAAACTGTCATCACACCCGCCAACGGGCGGGCTGCCGTGATGGGGATCCTTTGGAACGACCGACCGGGGCGCCTGGTGCTGGCGGTCTCAGCCGCGTTAAACGGTGAAGCCGCGGAACTGGAGATCCCCGTCGAAATCGGCTTGCACGCAGCCCATGAACCCGCGTCGGCCGACCCGGTTCGCCCCCCCTCTTCCGGTATTGGAAAGAAGTGGCTCATCCTTGCCGCCACGGTCGGCGGCGCGGCGGCGTTGGGCGTAGCGGCCGCAGCCATGCACGGAGCCAGCAACCCAGCCGCGCCGGTAGTTCAAGCGCCGCTGCCCATAGCTTCCATCCCGCCGGTCGTAGGCACACCTACCATCGGCATCAGCACTCCAGGGCATTGATATGCGCAAGCGATTCCTGATTCTCCAACTCGCTGTCGGGTTCACTGCCGCGGCTCAGATCGGCCCGCCTTCGCTCGGCGTGGCTGTCGGCAACGGCCGCCAGGTAGTAGAAATCCAGGGGATTCCCGAAGCCTGGGTGGCGCGTCCCGCTGCCGGGCCCGATTTCGGCCCCGAGTTCGATGGTTCGGCGGATGCCGCCGCGTCCTCCTCCACGCAATTGTGCTGGGCCACTCAGGGAATGCTGCACATCCGCGACAAGCGGACGAGCAAAGTAGCGACCTACCAGGTGCCTGAGGGCGATGCACGCTTCGCCTTTGACGCGAAGGGTCAACTCGCGGCCGCCTGGTTTCTGAATACTGGCGAGGTGTACGCGGGAGCAGCCGGCTGGACCGCGGTCTACACCGGCCCCGACGGGGCCGCGCCGCTGGATTTGACCGCCCAATCCCGGGCTCTCCTCCTTCTCTACCGGTCTGCGGACGGCCTGCACCGGACCCGCGTTGACGCCGCTTCCGGGGTCGTGCTGGCGGAAGCGAAGTTCGAAGACCGGTCCGGACCGGCGCTGCTGGACTCCGGCGGCAACGCCGTATTCGCGACTTCCTCCGGCCTTTCCACGGTCGAATCCATGCGCCGCGTCGACCAGGGCTGGATGTTGCTTTCTACGGCTCACGGGCACTGGCTCTGGCAACCCGGTAAAGCGCCCCAGGGCGTGCCAACCGCCTCACCAGCGCTGCAGCTTTGGCTGCCAAATGGCAGCGAAGATGTTGGCGCTACGGTCGCACTGCCCGACACGCCGGTCGGTTCCACCACGCAGGTCGAATATATTCTGGCCAACGAGACATCGACCGACATTTACTTGAGCACTTTCCACCTGACGACGACGGCCCCCTTCAGGTTGGATAGCGCCCCCCACCCGCCGTGGGAAATTGGAGCCGGGCTGATGCAAGGCTTCTTCCTCGATTTCTCGCCGGCGTCGGTCGGAGCCGCAACGCCGAGTTCTTTGACTCTCAACTATTGCTACGCCAGCGATTTTGACTCGGCCAACAACGTCTGCTCCACCACGGCCACTCTGGTGAGGAGCATCACGATCACCGGTAACGGCGTCGCTGCCCCGGCCTCCGGTCCCTGGCTGACGGGCATCTCGCCAGAGTCCAACATGGCGGGGGCGCCAGCCTTCACGCTGGTCATAAATGGTGGAGGTTTCACATCTACCTCGACGGCGCTGTGGAACGGAACGCCCCTGGTGACCACGTTCATTAATTCCGGGCAACTCAGCGCGGCGGTTCCGGCCAGTCTGTTGACCGCTCCGGTCGACGTCGGCGTGACAGTGACCAATCCTCCGGGCGGAACCGCGAATGTCACTAAGGCCTGGACATTCCATGTCTACAGCAGCGTCACACCCGGCATTTCGCTCTACGACCAGAACGATGTGCCGCTGACGTCCTCGCAAATCACATCGAACATGACGGTGCGCGTCCGGGTCAAGCTCGATCAGGCCGCAACTACCAGCCTGTCGGGGGTGCTGGAACTCGGCTTCCAGTCCGCGGTATCTTCCGTCTCCAGCGATCAGACGATCGCCCTGGGCAGCCCTGGCAGCGATCAGCAAGTGGGCAGTATCCAAACGTTTACGGTCCCCGCGGGAGCCACTACGGCGCTCTTTGGCAACGCCGATTACGTCGCCATGACGACGGGCACTACCGCCGGAACTATCACGCTGGACGCGGCCCTGCAATACGCTTTGCCTGTCACTCCGCAAAGCTACGTCATCAACGCCGTACCACCCGTGGTGGTCACTTCCTCAAAGGTCTTCACCACGAACAGCACGGTGCTGACGTTCCAGGGTTACGACAATACCCGCTCCGTTTCCAGCGGTGAGTTCACGTTCCATACCGCGTCGGGTGGGGTGGTCTCGCCTGGCGCCATAACCGTGGATCTCACCCAGAACTTTGCCAGTTACTTCCAGACCAATTCACAGATCGGCGGCAGCTTCGTGCTGACCGCCACGTTCCCGGTCACGGGCGACATCACGCAGATCAATTCTGTGACGACGGTTTTCAAGAACAGCGCCGGGACAACCAGCACCACGCAATAGGCTGCCCCACCACTTGCGGGCAGACCGCTAAACTGGGTCCGTGACCAAGCCCGTAGCGCTCTCCATTGCCGGCTCAGATCCCAGCGGCGGCGCAGGCATTCAGGCCGACCTCAAGACGTTCCATCAATTCGGGGTCTACGGCGAGGCGGTCCTCGCGCTGCTGACCGTGCAGAATACGCGTACGGTGGCGCGCGTTGAGATCCTCGACCCTGATTTGGTGGAAGAACAGATCCTCGCCGTCCTGGACGACATCCCGCCGAATGCGGTGAAGACCGGCGCTCTCGGGAATGCCGCTGTCGTTCGCCGCGTCGCGAAACTTACTCCGCGGTTCGGGTGCCCGCTCGTGGTCGATCCGGTAATGATCTCCAAACACGGTGCGCCTCTGATCGCCGATGAGGCTCGCGCCGCTCTGTGGAACGACTTGCTGCCGCGAGCCACGCTGATCACGCCGAATCTGCACGAGGCGGCGGCGTTGACCGGCCTGCGTGTCGATTCTCTGGCGGAGATGCGCGAAGCGGCCCGGCGCCTGCGCGACCACACGGGCGCGGCGATTCTGGTGAAAGGCGGCCACCTCGACGGCGACGCGGTGGATCTGCTGTGGGACGGTGCGGAGTTCCGCGAGTTCCGTGCGGAGCGGATTGACACAATCCACACCCACGGCACCGGATGCACTTACTCGGCCGCGATCACGGCGCTGCTGGCTCTGGGAACCCCTCTTCCCGATGCGGTCAGGCGGGCCAAAGCATTCATCTCCGAGGCCATTCGTACGAATCCCGGACTTGGATCCGGCTGCGGCCCGGTGAATCACCACGCCCGGCCCTTACAATGAGACTATGGGGTTTTTGCCCGTAGACCAACAGCTTGCCTACCTCAGGAAGGGTTTTTCCGAGATTATCCGCGAGGAGGATCTGCGCGAACGGCTGGAAAAGTCGCTCCGCGAGGGCCGCCCTTTGCGCGTAAAGACGGGCTTCGACCCGACCGCACCCGATCTGCACCTGGGCCACACCGTGTTGCTGCGCAAGATGAAGCACTTCCAGGATCTCGGCCACACGGTCATTTTCCTGATTGGAGACGGTACCGGCCTGATCGGCGATCCAACGGGCCGCAATCTCATGCGCCCGCCATTGACGCCTGAAGAGATCGCACAGAACGCGGAAACGTACAAGGCGCAAGTCTTCAAGATTCTCGACAAGTCGAAAACGGAAGTCCGCTTCAACAACGAGTGGCTCGGCAAGCTGAGCTTTCAGGACCTGATCCGGCTGGCCTCGAAATGCACCGTCGCGAGAATGCTCGAACGCGACTTTTTCTCGAAGCGTTATAAGGAAGGCACGCCGATCTCGATCCATGAGTTCCTGTATCCGCTCGCGCAGGGCTACGACTCGGTGGCCCTCGAAGCGGACGTCGAGCTCGGTGGGACGGACCAGAAGTTCAACCTAATAGTGGCCCGCGAATTACAGCGCGACTACGGTCAACCCGCCCAGATTATTGCCACTGTCCCCTTGCTCGAAGGCCTGGACGGCATCGAGAAGATGTCGAAGTCCAAGGGTAATTACGTCGGCATCTGCGAGGAAGCCGGCGTCATGATGAAGAAACTCATGAGCATCAGCGACTCGCTGATGTGGCGCTATTTCGAGCTGCTCACCGACGTCCAGGTGGAGGAGATTGCCGCACTTAGGAAGGCGGCGCATTCGGGCGAACGCAATCCTCGCGACATTAAACTCGACCTATCCGAACGCATCATCTCGGACTTCCACCCGGCGGAGGCGGCCAGCGCTGCCCGCGCGCAGTGGCTCGCAGAGGTCAGTCAGCACCAGATTCCAGAAGACCTCGCAACTGTTCAGGTCACCGACGCCCGCATCAACAAGATCCTGGTGCAGGCGTGTCTGTCCGGTTCAGGGAATGAAGCCGACCGCCTGGTCAAGAGCGGCGCGGTGGCCGTCGCCAGCGATGGCTTGACGCAATTGGAGACGCTGACGGTTCCCACGCACCGCCTGGCCCCTGGGACGCATATCATCCGCGCCGGCAAACGCTGGAAGAAGGTGGTCGTCTAACGCATGCTTTTTCCGTCCGACACGTTGCGATTGAGTCTGGATGCGCTCGCCGCCCACAGGTTGCGCTCGGCGTTGACCACGCTGGGCCTGGCCATGGGCGTAGCTACGCTCATCACCGTCGTCACGCTGATACAGGGCGCGAACATGTACGTCGAAACCAAAATCGCCAACCTCGGGACGGATGTTTTTCAGGTGGCCCGCACGCCGTTTGCGACCACGGATTTCGAAGTCATCGTCAAGTCACTCAAGTACAAGCACATCAACAACGACGACTACATCGCCGTACGGGAGCAGTGCCACGCTTGCCGGATGGTGGGCGCGACGGCATCGGCCAGCACGCACGCGAAAATCGGTACGGAAGAGATCACCGACGTCAACCTGATCGGCCAGACGCAGAACATGGAAGACATCGACACGCGCACGGTTGAGGGCGGGCGCTACTTCTCGCCGGTTGAGGAACAGCGCAACTCGCGGGTTTGCATCATTGGCACGACGCTGCAGGATCGTCTGTTCGGCGGCGGCGACCCGGTCGGCAAGACGGTACGCCTCGCTTCGCAGGAGTTCACGGTCATCGGCTACTACGAGAAGTTCGGCTCCGTGCTCGGGCAGGACGCCGACAATTACGCGGTCATCCCGATGAGCGTCTTCCTTCAGATTCAGGGCGCGCGCTTCAGCCAGACCATCAACGTCCGCGTGCCGGGCGACGAGGCTGCTTTCGACCGCGCCCAGGACGAAGTGCGGCAGATTCTGCGGTCGCGCCGGCACGTCGCGCCCGCGCAGGACGATGATTTCTTCATAGGCACTAAGGACGCCTACATCGCGCTGTGGGGCCAGATCAGCGGTGCGTTCTTTGCCGTCTTCATTCTTGTAAGTGCAATTTCGGCCCTTGTTGGAGGCATCGTCATCATGAACGTCATGCTCGTCAGCGTGACGGAGCGGACCAAGGAAATCGGTGTAAGGCGCGCGGTCGGCGCGGCCGCGAACGATATCTTGCGCCAGTTTCTGGCGGAAAGCGTGCTGCAGTGTCTTGCCGGGGGAACGGTCGGCATCAGCATCGGCTTCATCTGCGCCGAGCTGCTGAGGCGCTTCACTTCATTTCCGGCAGCCGTGAAATGGCAGGTGGCCTTGATGGGCGTCTTTCTGAGCTCGGCGATCGGGCTCTTTTTCGGCATCTACCCGGCACGGCGGGCCGCAATGCTGGATCCCGTGGAGGCGCTGCGGTCTGAGTAGGCCGCGCGATACGCAACCATGACGAGGTCGGAATTCGGCGAGAACTTGAACGTCGCATGGGACACGCTGCGAGCCCATAAGGTGCGCAGCGGTCTGACGCTGCTCGGCATCGTCATCGGCGTCACCAGCGTCATCTCGGTCGCCTCGGTGATTGAGGGGTTGAACCGCTTTATCCAGCAGAAGGTCGAGGAACTTGGCTCTGGCACCTACTTCATTTCGCGCTTCCCTGTCGGCACCGATCCGACCCGGATGCCCGAGAAGATCAGGCTGCGCAGGTACATTGAATACGACACGGCCACCAGGCTTAAGCAACAGTGCCGCGCGGTGGAATCGGCGACGACCGTTGCAACGCGTGCCTCGTTTTTCGGCCAATCCAACGAGATCCGCTATGCGGGCGAACGGGTCCAAAAGCTCTTCGTGCGTGGCGCGGAGCCGGCTTACATAGACGTCCTGCCCATGTTCACTGTCGACCAGGGACGGTTTCTGAACGCGACCGACGAAGAACATGCTTCCCAGGTCGTGGTGATCGGCTCGAAGGTCGCCGACTCGCTATTCCCGCGCCTCAACCCTTTAGGCAAGTCCGTTGTGCTCAACGGCGGACTTTACCAGGTGATCGGCGTATTCTCCCAGAAGGAGGGAATGTTTGGCGGCCCCGGCCCCGACGACTTCGCCATCATTCCGCTTTCCAATTTCCGCAAGCACAATCCGGACGTCAAAGAACTGGCGGTCCTTTTTACGGTCAACCGGAATCTTAGCTCCCGCGAGGCGATGGACGAGGTGACGGATGCGATGCGCCGGGTCCGGCGCCTGCGCCAGTCGGCCGAGAACGATTTCGAGGTCTTCTCTTCCGATTTTCTCAGCACGCTCTGGAACCAGCTGACCGGAGCGATTGTCATCCTCACCGGAGTCATCAGCAGCATCGGTCTGCTGGTAGGCGGTATCGGCGTGATGAATATCATGCTAATCTCGGTGACCGAGCGCACTAAGGAGATTGGCGTTCGCAAGGCCATCGGTGCACGGCCGTCCGACATCCGCGTACAGTTCTTGCTGGAAGCCACCACGCTGTGTGTCGCTGGCGGTTTGCTCGGGATCCTGTTCGGAGGGATCATCGCCTGGGTGGTGCGCACTACCATGCCCTCTATACCCGCGTCGCTGAGCTGGTTCTGGGCGATCCTGGGCGTTTGCATTTCCGCCTCCGTTGGACTGTTCTTCGGGTACTGGCCTGCCGATCGCGCAGCCCGCCTCGACCCAATTGTCTGTCTGCGTTACGAATGAGTTTAAATTGATGCCACGCAAACCCCAGGAATGGAAACTCCGCACCGGCCGGCTGCTGCTCGGTGAACGCACGCTCATCTCGGGCGTGCTGAATGTGACGCCCGACTCGCTGGCCGACGGCGGCCGCTACCTGGACCCGGAGTTGGCCTTCGACCGAGCCCTGGAACTGGCTCAACAAGGCGCGGACATCGTCGAAATTGGTGCGGAGAGCGTCCGCCAAGGCTCTGCCCGCATCTCCGAAGCGGAAGAGTTGCGGCGCCTCGTGCCCGTATTGAAACGGCTGCGCGGCGCGCTGTCGATCCCCATCTGTGTAGAGACTTACAAGGCGGCCGTCGCCGAGAAGGCCATGGCGTACGGCGTGGAGATCATCAAAGATCCTTCCGCCCTGATTTGGGAACCGGACCTGGCCAAGGTAGTCGTGCAGCATGACGCCGGATTGATCATCCAGCACATGCGCGGAAAGCCGGACACCTGGGGCAAACTGCCGGGCTTGCAGGACCCCGCCGGTTCCCTGATCACCGAACTGAAAGCCAGTGTCAGCCGCGCGGTGCGGCAAGGCCTTCAGCCCCAGCGCCTGGTGATCGATCCCGGCCTGGGCATGGGTAAACGCAAGGAACAAAACAGCGAGATTCTGCGCGACTTGGACCGCTTTGCGGACATCCCCGTGCCGCTTCAGCTCAGTCCTACCGGCAAGCAATTCGGCACTTCCCCAACGATGGAGATGTCGCTATCAATGTGGACCGCCGCGGCGGTGGCGGCCGTCCTGCGCGGCGCGTTCATCCTGAGAGTGCATGACGTCGCAGCGCTTCGTCCCGCCATCCTCCTCGCCGACGAGCTGGTGCGGGGTTAGTGCGGCGATTCAGGCCGCAGGTTCTTCGGCGGGCGTGTTCCTCTGGCTACCGCTCAACAGTGACGAGGACGACACGCCCGCGCACCCG
>Ga0302320_10011875_pt1 | contig 18369 bp, 15 predicted proteins | sample Bog_T0_3_FD_202130 | JGI IMG/M metagenome (GOLD analysis project Ga0302320, IMG submission 202130) | Peat permafrost microbial communities from Stordalen Mire near Abisko, Sweden - Bog_T0_3 | ecosystem: Environmental > Terrestrial > Soil > Wetlands > Peat | place: Sweden: Abisko, Stordalen Mire...
GCCCGCGTGGGGAGTTGTCGATGTTCGCAGAATTCGTCAATGCGCTCAGCGTGCGATTGCTCGTCGCCAACTATCTCCATGACCAGGAACGGAGCACCGTCCTCCGTTACGCCGCCATCCAGAAGTGGGGCGATATGAGGATGTTTCAAACGCGCCAAAGCGTCACGCTCATGAAGGAACATGGTTCTCAGAGTTGGAGAGTTCAATTGGGCGGCAATAATTTTGACCGCAACCACCTGCTGAAAGTCACCGTCGACGCGATGTCCAACGTAGACATGGCCCATACCGCCCTTGCCAAGCAAAGACCCTAACTGAAAGGCGCCCAGCCTGCGGCCGGTCCAGGAAAGATCGGCCGGGGCAGGCCGCAGCTCATGCGGGCCGGCATGCAAGCGGTCTGCGGCTGCAACAGCGTCGATCAGCGACAGCACCTCTCGGCGCAAGGCGAGGTCTTCCGAAGTGCAGGAATTCACCATGGCAGTGCGCTCGCCTTGAGGCAGCTCCATGGCGCGATGGAAGAGGGCTTCGACCGACGCGAAGTTCATGTCAGGTCTCCTGGACTGCGGTCTTCCCACGTAACTCGCGGTACAGCCAACCGCGCGCAAATTGGATATCGCGCTCCGCGGTGGCTAAGGAAATCCCCAGGCCCTCGGCAACCTCTGGCGTGGTGAAGGAAAGAAAATAACGGAGCTCCACCACTCTTGCCTTGCGCGCATCCAGCGCTTCGAGCCGTTCCAGGGCGCGATGCAAATCCAGAATGCTGGCATCGGAGGAACCGATCCACGCGATATCGTCCGTGAGCTCGATCTTCATCTGCTCCTTGCCTCCGCGCCGATCCGCAAGGTGCGCTCGCGCGTGATCGGTAAGGATGTTGCGCATGACCCGCGCCGTGAAGGCGTAAAAGTGGGCGCGGTCCTCCCATGTGACCTTCTGTTGCTGGATAAGGCGCATGTAGGCTTCGTTCAGCAGCGCTGTCGGTTGAAGTGTGTGATCTGCGCGTTCGCGCCGCATCAAACTGCGCGCCAGTGTTCGCATCTGGTCGTAGACCAAGGGCAGCAATGAGTCGAACGCATCGGCGTCGCCGCCGCTCCAGCGATCCAACAGCACCGTAACTTCTCCGCGTGTAGCGTCGGGCATGAGCTGGGTTCGGGAACATCACGAGATTAACCGAATGATTTGGCAGAGGCAATAGCTTTCTGACGTTTGTCACGCCCAGGGATGGAGAACCGGGGTTTCAGCAACAAATGACACCGGCCCTTTGCTTGATAAAGCGTAAAAAACGGGCATCTCCCCTCATTGGAAGAGAACGTCTGGATGCGTTGCAGCGAGACTTCTTCGGTCGCCGGTAAGGATCATGCCAACCGGGAGTGAGGTTGTGCCTCGCCAAAGTGTGCCATGAACGGCGCGGAAAAGAGGTTGTAGTGTAGACCGATTGAAAGCAGCCTTGCTGCATGGAAGATGGAGGCAGGCCGTCCGAGGGCGGATTGCAGGATCAGCCCTCTATAAGAATCCATCTCCTAAGTTATGTGGGCCGACGGGGCTGCAAAATTTTCCCTGTCACAAAATCCGACAGCAAAGCCCTTTGTTATCGAAAGGGCATCCTCACGGTCTTCATCACCGGAGCACTTCCCTTCCCCGAAGTAAAAGAAGACGACCCCATCCCACCCCCGAACCACCGAAAGGATAGTAAGAGAAATGTTTGCAAATGAGTTTTCTGTTTGGAGGCCCAAGAGGTCTTCCGTAATACGCCTGTTCCTGACTCTCCTGTCAATTCTGACATTTGCCGTTGGCCCCTCCCACGCACAGGTTGTGACGCTCGGAGACATCAGCCAGGTCCCCGCGAATCCTTCGATCCTAGCCGCGAATGGCCTGGCTGTCGATTCCAAGGGCAACATCTACACTTCCGACTACAACACCAACAAGGTGAATGCGATCAGCCCGCAGGGCAAAGTGACCCAGGTAAATACCGGGTCATACAGCCTGAATAACCCCAACGGCCTGGCTCTGGACAGCGCCGGCGACCTTTACATCGCAGACTCAGGAAACAACCGGATTCTTGAAGTCACGGCCACCGGGCAGACCAACCCCGTGCCTCTGGGCAGCATCACGCTCAACAACCCCATGGGCATCGCCGTGGACGCGTTCGGTGAGTTGTTCATCTCCGACACGGGCAGCGGCAAGGTTTACCGCATCAGCTCCATTCATGGCAACGAGAACATTGCGTTCTCCGCGGTTTCGGCTGCCGGTTCGCAAGCTCTGGCCGTTTCGCCGGATGGCAACACGCTGTACGTGGCCAACCCGACACCGGGAAACAGCTAAGTGATCGTGGTTTCCAATCTCGCGACGAGCACTTACGGAGTTACCAAACTCGATCTGTCCACCTCCGGGCTCGCCGGAGCAGGAAGCCGCCTGGTATTACCTTGCTCAGATCGCTCTCTCGAATCATGACGGCAGTGTGGCTCGGAAATACCTTACACTTACAGTCTCGCGCCACGGTGATTTTGAAACTCGCGCGACCGCTCAACTGAAGCATCTCCGAACTGACGAACGTCTTCCTTAAACAACAGAATCCGCCAACCCCCTTCCCCATGAGAACAAGACACAGAATCATGCGCCGACGGAATTCGACCTTGCCGCTGATTCTGGTGGCTGTGCTGGGCGCGGCCGCCGCCGCTGCTCAACAGGGCGATGCCGGCAAAGCAGCGATGGACGAGATTGCTCGGGCACGGGACAATCTCCGGCCGTTGAAGCTGCCCACCCCGGCAACAGCATGGAAACAATTGAAGCTCTCAAAGTTCTGGCCCTTACCCAATTGAACCACCAGGTCCCGACCGATGAGACTCTGACGCTGACCAGCCGGGAGACCAAAATGGCTCTGGCTGTCGCCGGCGATCGCAGCAAGGCCTACGCTGAGGCGCTCGTTTATTCCGCGCTTGCGGATGGTTGGCTCAATCGGGCTGCGGAAGGGCGGAGTCTGGCAGAGCGCGCGCTGTCGATGGCGCAGGGCAATCTGCACGATCTGGATGTGGCGCAGCGCCCTCGGGGTCTCGATACGGCGCTTTCCGTCCTGGCGCGCCTGCCACTCTGCTCACCGGGGCCGAGGCCACGCGAGACCGATTCATTCACGATGCCGTGCATAATCGCGTCTTGCATGTTGCCACCCACGCCTTTGTCGTAGGCAGCGGAAGCAAGGATGGAAATCCCCTTCTGCATTCAGGACTGGTCTTTGCCGGCGCCAATCAAACACACGACTCGGCAATTCTCACCGCGCGCCAGATAGCGTCTCTCGATCTGAGTGGTGTTGACTGGGCGGTGCTATCCGCTTGCAACACAGGCAACGGGGAACTCCTCGATGGAGAAGGCGTGCTTGGCCTGGAACGGGCATTTCGCATCGCTGGCGTTCGCAGCGTGGTGATGACTCTGTGGCCAGTCGACGACGATTCGGCGCATCGTTTCATGCACAGGCTGTATTCAGAGCGGCTCGGCGAACACGCAACTACTGCAAATGCAGTCTGGCGTTCGACGCGGCAAATGCTGGCCAACCGCCGCACAGCGGGCAAGAGTACGCACCCCTGGTATTGGGCCGGGTTTGTCGCCTCGGGCGGTTGGGAGTAGAGGGTGTTACTGTGCCAATGAAGCGCAATTCCGATGGCGCTCCTCTCTTGAACAATATCCTCACGCTCAACACGGATTCTGTCGATACCAGCTCCGACGTCACAACCTACATGTGATCGCGCAGATTGTGATGTTCCAGTCCTTTGAGGTTTTTATGCGGCGGGTGGCCCGTCCTTGCCAGCTTTGCTTGCCACGATCCCGCGCCTTTCCCGCGCTCGCTCAAGCCTCTTTGGATGAATGCCCAGTTGCCGCGCCAGTTCGATCATTTCCCGCGCCGCTCTTGGACCATTCTTCAATTCTTCGTACAGGAACGTCTCAGCTTCCCCACTTTGTTTACCGGCTTGCCGGTACGTTCGATTCCCTCTGCATCGTCAATGATGGATTGCGTCGGGCTTTTGCTCGTTAGAAAGAGCCGGCGCCTCGACTTTTTCCCGCTCCCAAAAGAATGACGGCTGGGACGATCCAGAGGCCTCCCGCCAGAGCGAGTGCGACTCCCAGGGAAGTGATAAGTCCCAACTCGGCGAGTGGCGCAAAACTTGAGGCCATCAGTGCGCCGAAGCCGATGATTGTTGTCAGATTGGACTGAATGAGTGCTGCGCCCGATGCCTTGGCGATGTCGAGGATGTTGTTCTGTGCGCTTTCCAGATAACGGCGGACCAAATGGATACTATTATCGATTCCAATGCCAATGATAAGGGGAATGGCCGTAATGGACATGAAGCTGAACGAGTGTCCCGCCAGTCGCAACAGCCCGAAAGTTACGATGATGGCGAATACGATCGGAATCAATACGACCAGCGACACGCGGATGCTTCGGAAGGAGAGATAGACGATCAGGACGATAGCAGCGGCTGTCCACACCAATGCCATACTGCTGTCGTGGAGTATCCGGCTCTGCATGGCGCTATTGATCTTCTCGAACGAAAAATCCACGAAGGGGCCGAACTGATGGCGCCACGATTCCATGACGCTGTCTGGAATCGGCTGGGTGGCATTGGGGTCAGTGGCATAGAAAGCGATCGCAGCGACGTATTGCCCATCCTGCGTTTTGGAAATGCTGTTGTCGAGCAGTCCTGGCGGCAGGAACTGCGCGGCGCCTTCAAAGGTGATAGGTTGCGCCCCCTGACCCAGGGTTCGCAGCCTGTCAATGAAGGGCTTGTGCGGCCATGTCTGAAAGCCGCTTTCGCGAAGGGCGTCCTCCAATGCGCGGGCGGAGGCATTCAGATCGATTCCCGCAAGCGAGCTGGCCCGTTGCCTCTGCGTATCGACAGAAGGAAGCAGGTTTGTGGGAGAGAAGATGGATTTGAGCACACCGCGCTGCCGATACGCTTCAAGACCGGCCGTCAACTCTTCAGCCCTGCGCAGGACGTCTTGCTGAGAGCCTGCGATCAAGAAGAGGTTGGGGCTGCCCTCGATGCCGAATCGATTTGAAAGGAGATTCTGCGCGGTGACGGCCGGGTTGTCGACGCCTCCTTCGATCTCGAAGCGGCCTCCAAGCTTGATTTGGGGCAGCATCGACAGGCACAGCAGGAAAACTCCTGCGGCAAGAGCGACGACGATGCGCGCGTGGCGGCCCACAAAGTCGACGGATTTTCGCGCCAGGAAGGGGAGGAAACGAAAGGTTATGGTCTCGGGTGCGCGGGGTTTGGAAAACCTCACCCACAGTTGCATGAGGGCGGGAACCGTCAGCAGCGTGTGGAACATCATCATGAACATCCCGACCGTGAGGATGAATCCGAACTCGGCCAGCGCCTTGAACCCGGAGGTTGCCAGTGCGACGGTTGCGGTTGCCGCCGTCACAATGCAGAGAACAATGCTGACGCCGGTGGTTTCAAAGGTGCGCAGCACGGCGTCGTTCAGCGTCCCGCCCTTTGCCCACTCCTGCGGCGTGCGATTGAAGAAATGTACGACCTGGTCGTCTCCGAGTCCCGCCAGGATGGCTATGAAGGACAAGCTGATCAGGTTGACTTCCCCCGGATAGAAACTGGCAACGCCGGTGGTCCATAAGATGCCCAGCGAGGTGGGCAGCAGCGACAACAGCAGCATAGGAATGCGGGGATATACCAGCAGGCACAAGATGAGATTGCCGATGATGGAAATGAGAGAAACCCTGCGAATGTTTTTTTCAATGAACCTGTGATCCTGTTCGGCATAGACGTACGCTCCAGCCGGAATGGCCCGCAAGCCTGAATCCCGCAATGCAGGTTCCTGGCCGATGGACTTGATTTGTTCCTTTGTCCATAGCACAGTCCGCTCGGCGAATTGATAGTCCACGGCCGGCTGGCGAGGCTCGGCAATAATCAGTAGCGCCTTGTGGTCCTTGCTGAAGAAGCGGTTTCCGCTTCCCCATGCAAGGTCGAAACTGGCGAATTGGGAGAATCCCTGTGAGTTCGGCGCCGCCACTGCCATGAGGCTAAGTGGATCTGCAACAAAGTAGCCGGCCCCCAATGTGGAGAAAGGCGTGACCAGCTCGGTAGCCGAGCGGCGAATGGTTTGGTGGATTTGCTTAGGGTCGAGCCGCCGCCTGAACTCTCCGCTTTGCCCGGGCAGGGCGAATGAGGGAAAGTTCCAGGTAAAGTAGCGGACTATGTTCAGCAGTTCTTCTTCTTTCAAGCCGGAGCGCTCCTGCTTGAACAGTCCGCTGGATTGCATTTCGGCGGTGAGGCGGTCGGCCATTTCTTCCATGTCCGCGGATGCGTCGGCGTCGCCATCCGGAGCTTCGACCAGGACGAAGAGTTGGTTTCCATAGCCCAACTGTTTGCCGAGTTGGCTTGCGGCTTGCCATTGCGGGTCGCGATTGCCAAACATCTCTGTAAGGTCGGTGCCGGTGCGCAGGTTGTGAATGTTGGCGGAGAGAAACAACGTCAGAGCCAGGACAAGGCCTGTGACCATTCCTGGATGACCAATGACCAGGCGGCCCACCATGCGCATGAAACGGGTCATCATGGCGCCGGCTCCATGCAGGGCCTGGTGGCAATATAGAGGATATGAGCTAAAGGCAGACGGTTTCTGAAGCGGCGCGATTCAACATTCATGCCGGCGCCTTCCAATACACTTCGATACTGGCCGGCAGAGAGCATCAAGGGACCTGAGCCGGTGCGCTCGCAGCGGAACAACAGACGGTCGAAAGCCATGGTGATGGTTGACCAGAGGCCGCGCTCGACATCATGGACACGGAAGATGAGACGTCCCTGCGGCATAAGGGCAGAACAGCACCGCTCGAGCAAGGCCCTTTGCTCATCGGCGGACAAGTATTGCAGGACATCCAGAATAAGGATCAACGCGGCTGGCGGAACCTCATAGGAACGCACGTCCGCGACAACCACCTCTGCGTTCAAGGAACAGAGCGCCTGGCGAGCAACTGCGATGCGATGCGCATTCAAATCGCAACCGAGCAAGCGCCGGCTGGTGTCGTCGAATGCTGCAAAACAGAGGGCCATGCCGTAGCCGCAGCCAAGATCCACGACAGGCCCCATGCCCAGGCCTTGCTCAGCAATTAAGCCGAAGATCTTATCCAGCCGCAGTTTCCAGCGAACGAAGCCGCGATCGAACCACGGGCAGCGCGCAAAGGTCCGATTCACGAAGCGGATGCGGGCCCGCAGTTTCCGGTTGGCGGCCTTCTTCAGATGGAGAGCGGTTGCGGTTAAGACGGCCCCAAGTCCGCCGACAAGCACACCCAGGGCGAGGCTTCCAACTACCCAGGATAGAAGACCCTCTTTCAGATGTGTGCCTGTCATGGCGGAAAGCTTCCAGGGCTGGAATGAGCCAGTGCGAAGAAAGCCGCCGAGTTCCACAGAAGACACAACAATCAATGGCTGCAGCAAGGGATTGTTGATGAAAGTGCTGGCAAATGTCAGAGGCTTGTTCAGCCTGAACAGGAAGGCCAAACCCAGCGCCACAACGGTCTGCAGTCCGTAGATAGGTACGATGCCGATAAAAATCCCCAGAAACACGGCTGCGGCCGCCCGGCCTGGTTCAAGCCGCTCCGTCAGCAAGGAGGTTGCAAATTGCCTAACCTGACTCCGCAATCTTCCAATCACCCGCTAGCCTCTTCGCTCATTCGTCCGGTCATCCTGCGGACACCACAGTTAACTCACCGCTGGCTACGATTTCTCCGTTGACAGACACTGTCCCGCTGATGCACGCCATCAGGCCGGCGCCCGTCAGCTTCGTGGTTTCAATGCGCAGTTGCTGTCCGGGTGTTACCGGCTTGAAGAATTTGAAGCGATTTACGGCCGCCAGCAGGGCGAGTCCCACTGCTCCCTGCGGTGCGACCGGCCCCAGCATGACTCCGGCTGTCTGTGCCACAGCTTCGATCATAAGAACGCCCGGCAAGATGGGCCTGGCAGGAAAATGCCCCGCAAATACTGGATCGTCCGGGCTGACGAACTTCACGGCAACACAGCGAACCCCGGGCTCCAGCTCTTCGACCCGGTCGATCCATAGGAACGGGGGGCGATGAGGGATCAGTTTCTCGATTTCCTTTTGCTCAATCACTTGGGCTTCATCACCTCGAACATGTCTGGAGATAGCTTCGTATTGGTCGATGTGACGTCGATCGCGAATACACTGTTGACGCCGCTCGTGCCGTCCACCTCGAGCGACCGGGGCAGAAAATCCCGCTTGCTCAGCTTCACCACCATGTAATGCAGCCTGCGGCGAAAAATGTCGGTTCGGGGGACGAGTTTCATTTCAAAATCCCGGCTTTCCTCATTCACCGTGATGGTGAAATCCTTCTTCAGTTTCTCGATGGAGTTTTCCCGGCTGAAAGAGGACTGGGCACGGCGCACACCGCTGCCGACTTCAAGAATCTCGGTCTTATCGCCGTCTGTTTTTACATTGAGGTAGTCCCCGTTGAAGCGAATTTGGATCGGGTTCGGCTCGAGGTATTGCAGTGTGAACAAGGTGGTGCCCTGGGCGCAAAACTTGCCGTGCAGCACCATTGGCTTCACCATCAGAGGAGAAGTGCGTGTCTCGGTGATGGTCCCGCAGCCGGTCGTGAATTTCTTCTGCGCTTGTTGAACACCTGCCCAAATGCGCGTCAACAGGTCATCGTTTTGAGCAGCCAGCACTCCATGAAGAATCAGGAACGCAACCAGCCAGCCTGGCTTGAAGCGCAGGGTCATGTCATGCCCCCATAAAGCGAAATGCCAGCGACCAGAGGCAAATACGCACTGTGTCTCGCACAGGATTCATCTTGGAGCGCGCCTGGCCGTAGTCGTAAACCATGCTGATGGGAGCGTGTGCGATGGTGCAGCCGGACCTGGCCATCTTGATGAGGACTTCCATCTCGAATTCGTAGCGCAGGCTGCGCAGTTCCGTTGTGCAGAGTTTGTCCAGCCGGAACAAGCGGAAGCCGCACTGGCTGTCTCTGATTTCGTGTCCGACCAGGGCCGAGGTCAAACGGCTGCCCAGCGTGTTGGAGTAATAGCGGGCACGAGGCATGAGAGCGCGGTCGAAGGTGCGTGCGCCAATGACCAGGTCGGCGCCGGTCTCCTGGGCGGTACGGAGCATGACAGGGATATCTTCCGGCAGGTGCTGACCGTCGCCATCCAAAGTGAGTGCGTGAGTGAAGTTTTCGGCGCGCGCATAGGAGAGGCCGATGCGCAATGCCGATCCCTTCCCTTGATTGGATTGCGATTCCAGGCACGTAGCGCCGGCGGCACGTGCAACTTCCGCAGTACGATCGGCAGAGCCATCGTCGATCACGACGACCTTTTCAACATATTGCCTGGACCCCGCAATCACCTTGGCGATGTAGGGGGCTTCGTTGAAGGCCGGAATGAGTGCGCAGGTTCTCATTACCTGGATTCAAGTGTAGTGCAGTCGGAATCGCCACGGGAGCCGGCAAGAACGAATTTTAATCCGCGTTCCCTCAGTTCATCAATGATTCCGGGCAAGGCTTCAAGCATGACATCCGCCCCCGAGGGCAAACGATCATGCAGCAGGATAATGTCCCGGTCCGTTACTCTACTCAACACACGGCGGGAAACAGTGCTGGAAGTTGCTATGAGCGTATCATAGGCGCGAACGCTCCAGGATATGTACTCGAGGCCGGCCCGCATGAGGTATGGCCTGAGAAGGGGATGGCGAAGGCCAACCGGTGAGCGGAAGCAGCGCGGGCGGAATCCGCAAATGCGTTGAATGCTCTCCGTGCCAAGGTCGATTTCGGCCCTCAGACGCCTGGGCGTGAGAAAACAAAACAAAGGTTGGTGCGACCAGGTGTGATTCGCGATGAGGTGCCCTTCGTCCCAGGCGCGACGCACAATCTCCGGGTACTGCTCGGCGCGCTTGCCAACCACAAAGAACGTTGCCTTTACATTCTTCTCTAGAAGCAGGTCTAGCAATCTAGGGGTGTCTACCGGGCTGGGACCATCGTCGAAGGTCAGGGCCACAGAGCCTGCACCATCCACGCGCGAGCGGTTGTCGACCAGCCATTGGTTGCGCGGATGAAACAGGAGGTAGAGCATAACCGCCGTGCCAGCGGCGTAAATGCAGGCCGCGAGCAGGAACCGGAAGAGAGTGAAGGGGAAGAGGAGGGCTAGTGAGGCGTTGGTCGCAAAGAACAACAGGAAGAAGATCGCAGATCTCGCCATTTCGATCATCCCAAAACCGCAAAAGCCCCGCGGGAATCGTAGCGACATTCTAGCACCGAAGCTCTTTGACGCAGTGATCGAGGGCCTGGATGGAACAGGCGCGCATCTTCGCAAGAGGGCTTTACGAGGAGTTGGAGCAGGCCTAGAATTATAGTGATTTCCCTTTATCAAATGAGGTGATTCCGATTTGAGAGTTCTGCTCGTCAAACCGCGCTCCTCCGCAGTTCACTTCGGTCTTGCCCCATTCTTCCGGACCGAGCCACTGGGGCTTGAATACATTTGGGACCAGTTCGACCTGCACCACCTGCTCTGGAAGCCTCGCCTGACGGTGGAGCGGTTCTTCGAACTCTTGAGCGAGACTTGGCGCCGCACCGTTCTAAATGCCGGGGGGCGAAAGAAATGGTGGCAGTGGTTGCGCAACGCCGATCTGCGCAATACCGGACACATGGCAAGAATCCTTGCCCGCGCTCAGAAGTCGATGGACCCGCGGGCGTATCTTGCGGAGTGCGGGCTTCCGAAGGATTCGCGATGAGGCAGGCGAACGCCGCTTCCTGTTGGGACGACATTCATTGGTCAATGTGGCGGATCGCGCAGCGCTCCGATCTGCTTTCGATCGTCCATTCGGCGCGGCAGGTTGCGCGCGAGGTCGTTGCTCCGCAATTGGCCGCCGGCGCGCGGTCCAGTTGTGAATGGACTTCGGAGAAGGCTTGCATCCTTGCATCCCTGGATGAGAAGGGACTGACTTCCATTCTCTCGTCCGCGCGCCAGGGCATTGCAACACCGCTGGCGCTGGCGGCCTGGGAGTTAGCCTGGGTGGATGGCGGAGCCGCAACCTTATGCCTGTCGGGAAGCCTGGCTCAGATGCCGATCCGCGACTTTGGCACGAAGGAGCAGCAGGAGCGGTATATAGGGAATGCCGAGCGAATGCATGGAGCGCTTTGCCTGACCGAACCGATCCCCGGAGCAGGCACAGACGCGATGTTTCTCAGCGGCAGGATTGACGTTGCAGAGTGGGTCCCGGGCAGTGAGCCGATCCTGGAGATTGACAAGCGCGGGCGCTTCATAAGCCACATGGATTTCGCGGAATTTGTAGTGGTAGCTGTGCAGGGAGGCGGGGACTCCGTGCGGGGCGGTTGTCTGGTGATTCTCGAGCCGGGAGATAACGGGGAATTCGATCGCGGGTTGCCGGTGCGGAAATTGGGACATCGGTTAGCGTCGACGACCAGCCCCGTTTTCAGATTGAGGGTGCCTGGCTCCCGCATTGTCGGCGGTTACACGATTGAAGACGGAGTTGTGGTTCCCAACCTTGACCATCGCCAGCTACTGGGCCCCGCATTTCGCCGGACGCGCGCCGTCTTGAGCCTTATGACGGCATCGAAGTTACTTTCCGTGGTGGAACCTGTGGTGAGTGCGCCCTGCCATACAGGCGATGAATCGGCGCTCTGCGAGCGAATGGCGGACCTATGGGCGGCGGGTGAGGCTGCGGCGTCGCTGGGCTTTTCGGCGGCGCGCCTTTCAGACGAAGTCGACCGGTGGGCAAATCCAACTGACAAACTTACGAAGCAAGCTGACGTTGTCTGTCCGGCGGCGAAGCTCTTCAGCACCAACAGCGCTATGGATATGCTGCCGCGCTGGGCCGCGCTCGGAGGGGGCGGGCCGATGAGCAGCGGTCCGGGCGGTGTGTACGAAAAGCTTATGGACGCGCAGGTTGAAGCATTCTACCTGGGCTCTGAAGCGGTGCAGCGGCGTCTGGTCTCCGCGGCCATGATCGACGGCGAGTTTCTTCGCGAGTTTCAAGCATGGATGGACGAAATGGAGCGACTTGCCCTACGCCTGCCCTGGATAGGCATGCGCAGCCTGACGGCAGGCCTGAGGCTTTGGTATTGGACCCTGCTCCAGCTTCGGCAGCAGACGGACTCGCTTGGTGCGCATCTGTTTTGCGATGCCCGTCAAGGCGTGACCTTTCCCATGGCGGACGCCCTGTGTGAGTTGCTTGCGGCGCGCTCGTTGGCCTTGGATGTGCTGGAGTTGGAGGAGAGCAGCTATCCCTGGGCGGCGACGGATTCCCTGCTGTCTGTTTTATCCGATGTCAGTTCCATCGCGTCGGTTCGCGCCGCCGGTTCGGTGGGAAAAACCTGCACTGCGCTGGTGCTTGGATACGACGGACGTTTTCCCGTCTCCACTGCCGCAAGAAGCGCCTTTGATGAGTTGAGGACAAAACTCTTCCTAAGCCTCACCGGGACCGTCACCGCGCGTGATCGGGTTGTGCGGTTCCTGCTCAGGGAACGCGCGAGTTAAGCGGGCTGGCCAGCCTCTGCTCGCAGCCCTCGCTCAAACTCCTCCAGTTGCTTCTCGATCTCGGTTTCCTGTTGCTTTCGCCGCAGCAGGTCTTCCTGGTAACGCTTGAGAAAGTAGTCGATCGTTTCGACGCGAAGCTTGATTGAATTGGCAGGCCGGTTCTCGTCCATGTCCTTGAAGGAGAAATAAGGCGTGCCCGAACATTCGACGATCTGCTCGATTGCGCTATAGATGGGCGCGTCGTGGCCGCATTTGAAGCTGGAGAATTCCACGGCAACCAGGTTGGGGTGCCGCGCTGTGAATTTGGCGGCCCAGAGTTTATGGTTGGAACTGGCGGAGAAGGCGGTCTTCCACACATCGGAGATGTCCAGGGGGTGGCTGATCGCACCGGCGCGTACTTCGTCGCCGAACAGACGCTGGAGCAGATCTTCGTCCAGCGGCAAGGTACTCTGCGAGAAGATGGCATAGCCCAGCTTTTGGAATTCTTCCATGATTTCATGGTTGATGCCGGGGTCGTGATGGTATGGGCGCCCGAGCATCACGATGCCCAGCTTATGCTGGGATTCGAGCCGGTCGAGGACCTGGCGGGCACGGCCGCGCAGGTCGGATTCAAACCTCCCCAATTCCCGGTAACCGGTCTCGATGGCGCGTTGGTTCTCTTCCTCGGTGAGACCGAGAATAGGCGCCCACGCCTGGAACATCTGGCGCGCAAAGAGCTTTCGTTCCGAGAGGTTGACCAGGGGATGCACATATTGAATACCGCGTTCGGCAAAGAGGTCGGTTTCTTTTGTGTAAGCCGCTTCCACGGTCTCTGGGGTGATTGAAGCGGTGGGACAGGCGTTGTTTGCCCTCACGTTCACCAAAGGCGATGCCAGGACGTCGAACATGGGGAAGAAAATCGCGTGCAGCGGCCTGTGCGAGTGTTGTTTGAATAGAAGGTTGTGAACGTGCGCGATGGCGATCTTTGAGGGATAGCATGGATCGATCGAGCCGCGGCTCGATCCCGCGCGATACAACTCTCCGGTGGTGAAATCCGAATAGACAATGTTCTCCGCCAACACACCAAGGCTCTCAAGATACGAGCTGAACAGTGGCGCGTAGGCATACATATTCAGGACGCGAGGAATTCCGATGCGCAAATGGGCGCGCCGATTCATGAGCAGGATTCGGCTACTTCCGGCGCCACTCCAGGCTCGCTTCGGTATCGCATCGGCCACCCTCTCCGGATGGCGCGAGCGCCACACCTCGCGTGCCGCCATGTCGACAAGGTTTGGGTTCGCGGCCCTGGTGTCATCGATGCGGGCTTGAATTCCGCGCATGGCCGCAACGTCTTCCACCGCGCCCTTTTCGCAGTTGGCCACAATGATGCGCTGCTCCCCCGGTTCGAGGGCCACTTTGGTTCGGAACGACGGTTGTACCCAGCCGTCCGCCGTTCCAGTCTGAACGTCGAGAAATGTGCGCTGGCAGGCGTTCTTGCAAAAGCAGCAGCGTGTTTCTTCGCTGTGCGTCGTGCGATAGCTGATCTTTCTTACCGCATCCATGCCAATGAAGGTGGATTCGTGGGCCTTGTGCCACAAGCGGATTGTCTCAATGGCAGCGCCGATGGCCCCCGATTCACCGCAGTGGGGATGGACAAGAATCTCCGGAGTTTTCCCCGCGGAGCGGAAGCTCGCATGCAGAAAGTCCACTTCCGCTTTCACGGCCGCGAGATTGTTCTGTGTGCCTCCCTGAAGGACAAACCGCGTGCCCAGTGCGGCCAGGTTTGGCACCTTGGCGACATGCAGAAAGACGTTCCTCGGCAGTACCGTCGCCAACCCGGCCAGTATCTCTTCCGCCCGCCACCCGTGGCGCTGAAAGTTGACGATGTCAGTCTGCAGAAACACTGCGCATCCATAGCCGAAAACCGGCATTGCATCGGCGTTGAAGGCAGCCTCGGCATAGTCCTCGACGGGAATGCCCAACCCCTCGGCCGTGGATTGAAGAAAGTACCCGTTGCCGGCCGAGCACTGCGTGTTCAGTTTGAAGTCCTTGACGCGCCCATCGCGGAGAACGATGAGCTTGATATCCTGGCCGCCAACGTCCACGATCACATGCGGGTCCTTGAAGAAATGCATGGCCGACTCGGTGTGGGCCACGGTTTCGACCAAAGCCACGTCTGCTTGCAACACCCGTTGCAGGATGTCCTTGGCATACCCCGTCGTGCCGACGCCGAGAACGCTCAAAGTCGCACCCTGAGATTCCACCTGCCGATGGAGATTGGCGAAGATCTCAATTGTGTCCTGAATGGGATTTCCGTTCGAGAGTTGATAGGCTTTAGCCAGAACGTTGCCCTGTTCCGACAAGAGTACGGCCTTGGTGGATGTGGAACCGCCATCGAGACCGATGAAAGCCCGCACTCGCTCGCCGGGATGGAAGGCCATGGGAACAAAGCCCGGCCGCGCGTAGAGGGCTTTGAAGTCTTGCAACTCTTTCACTGAAGCGCTCAAACCGTGGCTGGCTGAAACGGCTCTCTGCGTGCGCCGTCCCTCGCGCACATAGTGCTCAAGCCGCTCTGTCCCAAGGTACCGGCCAATCTCAGCGATCTCGCCTTTGCCGAATTCAACCGCTCCTAAGGCCGCAAAATAAAGCGCATTGTCGGGGGTCTTGATCAGGTCCTCGGGAACCTGGCCAGGGGCCAGTTCGATGCCCCGCTCTTTCCACAGGAGTGGGATGTGGTGCTGCCATGCCTCGCGCATGCCGCGGATGAAAGCGTTTGGCCCGCCCAGCAGCAGCACGTCGGGGCGCAGCGTGTGGCCGCGGGTCAGTACGGTGAGATTCTGGAGAACAATGGCGTCAAACAGCGAGGCCATCAACTCGGCGGGCGGAAGCCCCTGCTTTTGCAGACCGTTGATGTCTGTCTCGGCAAAGACGCCGCATTTGCCCGCGACGGGATGCACCTTGACTCCCTTGTAGGCCTGATTGCACAGTTCGTTGGATGGAATCTTGAGCTTGGCGTTGATCTTGTCGATGACCGCACCCGTGCCACCCGCGCACTTGTCATTCATCGATGGAATCTTCTTCTTGCGGCCATGAGGGCCATCCTCTTTGAATACGATGACCTTGGCGTCCTGGCCGCCTAACTCGATCACCGAGTTCACTTCGGGATAAAGCTTCTCCACGGCCAGTGCGACCGCATTCACCTCCTGCACAAACTTCGCGCCAATGAGGCCGGCGAGTGAGTTGCCGCCGGAGCCGGTGATGAACATACGGCAGTTGCCGGTAGATATGCCCGCTTCCGTTTCCATGCGGAGGAGAAACTCCAGAAGTTTCTCTGCCTGGCGCGTTTCATGCCGCTGGTAATCCTGCCATACAATGCGGCTGCTTATCTCTTCGATGACCAGCGCTTTGACCGTGGTCGACCCGATGTCCAGTCCCGCGTAAAAACGGATGCGGCTGTCGCTCCTCTGCGCGTTGCCAGAAAGTTCCAACTGGCAATCAGCGAGACAGGCGTGATGTGTGTTCGTTTCCAGGAAATCTCCTGCTCAGATCTCGTCCGGCAGAGCGGAGAGACGTGCTTTGCCGTCGATCAGTCTGCCAACATGCAGAACGAAGTTTGCCGCAACCCCAGCGATCCCCTCGCGGCGCGGAATCGGATAAAACGGGCTCCGCAGTTGCCGATGCTGGGCAGCATAAGCCTTGATGTCCTCAAGCCTCTTGCCGGTGGTAGCCAGTGCCTGGTCAAACTCCGTCCTGGCCTTGACCTTGGCTTCGCCCAGGGCCATCTGCACGCGGCTGTGAGCGTTGATCTCCCCTTCGCCCGAAGTCTCAATCGGCAGGAAAATCATCTCCCGGAAGCGGTTCACTACTGCCGACTGCACACCATCGGATTGTGAAGACGGCATGCAGCCAAAGGGCTTGAGAGCCAAAACCATGTGGCACAAACCATGGGTGGTGTAATACACATTCTTGGCTACTTCCAGATGCCCTTCGCCACCACGGGCCTGCGAGTGGTAAAAGGGATGCGCCATGCTGGCCAGTTCGCGCTGGGGAACGAGATGGGGCGTGATTCCGCCCATGTGGCGGGCTGTGCGCGCGTAGAGATGGTTCCATATGCTCTCGCTCTGTCGCAACAGCAACCACTTCTTGCGGAACCTCCAATCATTGGCCATTCGCTTCTTCAACTCCCACCAGCGAACATCGGGGTAAGGCATGTCAATGCCTCGTTTTGTCTCCCAACTGGTGCGGGACTGGCGCAAAAGATAGGTGATCCAGCCACTGATCGGTTCTACCCAAACCTGCGCGCCCTCCTCTTCGAGAAAGGCAAACATATTGAAGTTACCGTCACCTTCGGTAAGTTGCGCCCAGAACTCTCCAACAATCTTGACCACTGGCTTGACGCGGGTGTGGTCCACTTCCACCTCGCTCAGGCGCTTGCGCGCCCGGTGCATTTCCCGTACGAAGTTCTCGCTGTAGAGGTGATCCAGAATCTTGCCAATCGTGTTCAGTGCGCCGTCCAGTTTCTTGTTCCGGGCGACGGCTCCAGAAATCCATCCCGGCATACGATCGGCAACCTCGTACGGTTTCCGGGTTTCAAGGAATTTGCTGAGCTGATCCACAACCTCTCCGATTGCCCGATTCGTAGCGCCCGGCGCAACCTCGTAGGGACGGATCTGGTAAACCATGTCGTTGATCACGTCGCCCAGGTTCAGCATGTTCAGCGCACCCAGGTTAAAATCCACCGAAAAGTTCAGGCCGGGATTGTCGGAAGCTGTCTTGATTGCCTGCTCAGCCTGATACAGCAGAATTCGAAAGCCTGCAAAGCCCGCATTGTCCAGCGCCAGCCGGTACTCGGACTCATACATGCCAAATCGGCAAGGGCCGCAGGAGCCGGCCGTAAAAAAGATGTACCTGTCGGCAATCTCCTGGCGCGACAATCCCTGAGTCTCAAGCAACTGGAGGTACTTGATGAGGTTACCGATGGTAAAGTACGTGGGATTGCACTGGCCGTTGTTGCCGTACTCCTTGCCGATCGTGAATGCGGCCACGTCCGGGGTCGGCAACATTTCGCAGCGATAGCCGGAGCCGGAGAGAATGGCGGCGATAAAATGCTCGTGTTTCCAGGTAAATCCTCCGAACAGAATCGTTACACGATCGCGCTCCTCCGCAGTGAAAGACCGCTCCTTGGGGCGGCGGAAATGCTCGATCGGTCGATCGGCGATCCCCGCGGCCCGCATAAGCCGCGATCTTTCCGCGGCACTGCACCGGGCAATCTCTTCCTCGGATAAAAAGGCGGAGGAGCCAGCTTGGTGTTCGGCGCAGGTCATTCGCTTGGAACCTCAATGGACAGTAGCGACCCGGCACGGAGTGGCAAGCCGGAGTCTGGCGAACAGAGAACCATGGGAAAACTAATTTCAGTTGCGCGGAATCTCAAGACAAAAAGCCCTCCGCATTCAGGGCAGTGAACTCCCTTGAGAAGACTCCATCTACTAAGCCTATTGTCTTCTCTTGATAACTCCACGCTGTGATGCAGATCACACTAACGTCCAATCTCAGGACAGCGCACTTTCCAAAACAACATTGGCAGTTACATTGGCGTCCATGGCGCGACCCGATTCAAGCTGTTCACTAAGTTGCTGTTACTCCGCTTCAGTTGCGGTCTCCTAACTCTTTCCTTGACACCATAGCACTCGATACTTATATAATTTCGCGCTTTAGAGCCAAATAGCAATTCTTGTACCCGGTGTCTCGCAGCGGCTTGATGGAATGCCATCGGCGCTGCCTTCGAGAAGATGGGCGGGACAAGCTTGTCCGGGATAAGCCATTCCGGCCAATTGGAAGTGAGTGACTCACAACGTGAAGGGAGATTCGCAATGATATCTGGTAA
>Ga0302320_10011877_pt1 | contig 18366 bp, 14 predicted proteins | sample Bog_T0_3_FD_202130 | JGI IMG/M metagenome (GOLD analysis project Ga0302320, IMG submission 202130) | Peat permafrost microbial communities from Stordalen Mire near Abisko, Sweden - Bog_T0_3 | ecosystem: Environmental > Terrestrial > Soil > Wetlands > Peat | place: Sweden: Abisko, Stordalen Mire...
TAACTGCTCTGCCTGATTCTCCCGTCATGGTCGCGTTTCACGGCCTCGTTTATATTGACGCCGCCACGCGCGGTGTCAGGCGCATCACCATTGAAGCGGAAAATATTCCCAGCGGGTCGCCCGTCCATGCATCCGCTATCGTGATTGATTATGACTACGTTGCTATCAACAACCACGACTACCTGATGCCCGTCGGCGGTGAAATGCGCATGAAGGTCGGCAGGCTTGAGGCGATCCTCCACCGCATCGAGTTCCGCGATTATCACCGCTTCGGTTCCGACTCGCGGATCGTCGGCTTCACGCCCAAATAGGGCGCTTGCCGCTACTCGGTTCGCAACGCGCGCATAGGATCGATACTGGCCGCTTGCGATGCGGGCATCGCACTTGCCACCAGCGCCACTACCAGAACGCCGAGCACCGCCAACGAGTAACTTACGGCATCCAGCGGCTTCACACCATATAACGATGTAGCCAACGCGCGACCCACAAACATGGCCAGCGGAATGCCCAGCACCACGCCCACCGCCGTGAGCACCAGGCTGTCTTTCAGGATCATCCACACGACCTGTTCGCGCCGCGCCCCTACCGCCATGCGCACGCCAATCTCCGCCGTTCGCATGCTCACGCGATACGCAAGCGTTCCGTAAAGACCGGTCGCCACCAGCACCGCCGCCAGAAATCCAAAGAAGCCGGCCAGCCGTGCAAACAGTAACTGCCCTGAGATCGTGGTTTCATATTGCGCACGCTGCGTCATGGGCCGGATCAGCGGCAGGTTCGGATCTATCTGCTGCACCACCTTGCGTGCAGACGGCAAGATCGCCAGCGGCTCGCCATGCACCCGCATTTCCACCTGCATCACCCCTATCACCGGAATCTGCGCGTACATGTACCACGCCATCGGGATCGGCTCTTCGTTGATGCTGCGATACTTGTGATCCTTCACCACGCCCACAACGCGCATCTGGAAGCGGCCATCGTCTGTCCCGATGATGTGGCCAAGGGGATTTTGATTCGGAAGAAATCGCTTTGCGAATTGCTCATTCACAATACCCACAGGCGGTGATGCCGCCGTATCAGAATCCACGAAATCGCGCCCCGCCAGCACCGGCACACCCAGGGTCGTAAAGAAGTCAGGACCCGCCACGTTGCTGCGCACTGTTCGCGACGAGCCGTTGGTCACATTCGGCAGCTTTCCATCCACCGTCATGTCGCTGTTATCGGACCAGCCCGAGCCGAGCCTCTCTTCCATGACGGTCACGGATTCCACACCGGGCAGCACTCGCAATTTATTCATCAGATTCTGATAGAAAGCCACGCCTTCCGGAATCGACTTCACGTTCGGATTCACGCCGAAAACCACCAGCCCATCCACACGCATGCCCAGATCCGTGCCTTGCAGGTTGCGGAGGGTCCGAATCAACAAGCCTCCGCCCACCAGCAGCACCACGCACAGCGCCATCTGCAGCGCGACAACGATTCTGCCCATGCGCGACTTGCCTGCGTCCGCATTCGAAGTCGCCGCGGACGTCTTCAAAGCCAGTTCCGCTCCACCCGCCATGGCCACGCGCAAAGGCACCAAGCCAAACAACAACGCCGCAAGCGCCAGTACCGCCAGGGTGAACAGCAGCACCGTCCGATCCGGCGCGAGGCTGGTTTCAATCTGCGCCCAACGGCCCAGGAGCTTCGCCGCAATCTCGGCGAAGCCCCATGCCAGCGCTCCCCCCGCCGTGACGAGAAGCAGGCTCTCCGTCAGCAGTTGCCGCAACAGCTCGCCGCGCCCGGCGCCCAGCGCAAGCCGCAGGCTAAACTCGCGCTGCCGCATCGCATTGCGCGCCATCAGAAGCATTCCTACGTTCGCCAGCGCAATCAGCAGCACCAGCCCCACCATCGCCATCAAAATGCGCAGCGGTTTGCCGTACTGTTCGTCGAACCCTGGAAAATTCTTCGCCTCGGCAAAGCTCATTACCGGCCGCTTTTCGCCCTCCATCGGCGAGCCCAGCCCAATGTAAGCCGACGATTGAAACACCGGCTGTAGTTGCGCCAGCGCCTGCTCCGGCGTCGCACCCGGCGCCAGGCGCCCAATCAAGCGAAGGCACCACCACGTTTGGTCAGCGATGTAGTTCTTGCCTTCCTGCAGGGGATTGCCCCACGCATTCAATTCCGGGCGATTCTGCAACGGAATCCAGAAGTCTGTGGAACCTCCGCCTTCTACCCCTTCAAAGCCTTGCGCCGCAATCCCAACAATGGTCAGCAGCACACCGTTCACGAAGAACGCTTTCCCCAGCACGTCCGGCGAACGTCCAAAACGCCGCGTCCAGTAATTGGAACTGATCACCGCAATCGGCGCGTGATTCGCCTCGTCTTCTTTGTTGAACCCTCTTCCCCGCGGCAACGCCACGCCCAACCCGGAGAAGAAGTTCCCGCTCACCATGTCGCCTTCCGCCTCTTCCGGCTGCGCATCGAACCGCACCGCGACCTTACTGCCCGATAGCGGCACATAGGCAATCACATCGGAAAGGCCCTTTGCCTGATTGCGCAGCGCGTCATACACCGGGAAGGAGAAGGTCTCATTGGAATCAATCGTCCCGGTTCCGCGCGGTGGATTCGACGTCCGCAGATAAACCACACGCTGCGGATCCGCCACCGGCAGTGACCGCAACAGCACTGCATTCATCACGCTGAATACCGCTGTGTTCGCGCCGATTCCCAGCGCCAGGGTCAACACCGCCGTGACTGTAAACCCCGGGCTCTGCCGCAGCGCCCGTACTCCGAATCGCAAATCGCGAACGAGCTTATCCAGCCACGCCCAGCGCCCCTTCAAATAAAAGCGCTCCTGCGCTGCCGTCACATTTCCGAACCCACTTCGCGCTTTTCGCCGCGCTTCCTCCGCGCTCAAGCCCTCCTGCCGCAGTTCCTCGGCCTCCAGGTCGAGATGCGCCCTGATCTCTTCCGCAAAATCCTCCGCGCTCCGCTTGCGCTGAAACATCGCTATGCCTCCTCGCCTTGCGCATCCAGGATCAGCCCCATGGCGCGAGTCAACCGCCGCCACTCACCGGTTTTTTCCAGCAATTGTTCACGCCCCTTCGCCGTAAGCGAATAGAACCGCGCCTTGCGATTATTCTCGCTAAGACCCCAGCTGGCGCGAATCCACTTCCTGTCCTCGAGCCGCTGCAATGCGACATACAGCGACCCATGGTCCACAAGAAAGACTTCTTCTGATTGTCGTTGGATAAGTCGTGCCACCCCTTGCCCATGGCAAGGCCCAAGCACGAGTGTTCTAAGAATCAGCAGGTCCAGCGTACCCTGCAGCAAGGCGATGCGCGCGTCGTTATTCTCTTGGGTAGCCATTCGACCCAAGTATCCGCCGCTTTGGGTAGAATGTCAACCCAAAAGATACGCGCCGCATTTGGGCCTCTTCGTCCCTAAGTCCCTAGTCCCTGGTTTCACTCCACCACTAAACTAGTGTCTGCCGTTGCCAGCGAACTGCCGCCTACCCAGATCTTGTACGTCGTGGGCTCAACCGTCCTCTTGATCTCCGCGTTATAGAAATTCAACTCGTTGAACCCAAGCGGAAAATCCACATGCTTCTGCTCGCCCGGTGCCAGCTCGATCCGAGCAAACCCCTTGAGCTCGCGAACCGGCTGTTCCACGCTTGCTGCGGTGTTTCGGATGTAGAGCTGAACCACCTCAGTTCCCGCCACGCTCCCGGTGTTCTTCACGTCCACTCCAACCGTTGCCACCGCCGCGTTCCGCGACCCAAGGATTTCGCCCACCGGAACCGTGCCGCGATTGATGGTCGGCTTCGAATAGCTGAACCGCGTAAAGCTCAGTCCCCACCCAAAGGGAAACAGCGCCGAATTGTCCTCATCCATATACCGCGACATAAATTTTTCGTCTGAAGTCTCTGGCATCCGGCTCAAATCTCCGTGCGCCGGTCTTCCTGTGGGCAGTTGAGCGTAGTAGAGCGGCTCCTGGCCCACCGCCCGAGGAAAGCTCGAGGGCAGCTTCCCCGACGGATTCACGTCGCCAAATAGCACGTCCGCAACTGCGTGGCCGGCCTCCACACCCGGGCTCCATGCTTCCAGAATTGCCGGCACATGCTGCGCCGCCCATTTCAGTTCCAACGGACGCCCCGCCAGGATCACCAGGACTACCGGCTTCCCGGTAGCTACAACCTGCTCCAGCAATTCTTGCTGCGCCCCTGTAAATCCCAGGTGAACCCGGCTTCCCGCCTCGCCTTCCATCCAGTTCGTAGGCTCTCCGAGCGCCAGAATCGCAACATCCGCCTGCTTCGCCGTCGCCACTGCTTCGGCAATCGTCTTCGCATCGTCCGGTACCGGCAGATGGTCGTCCGCCGCCACCGGCCCGTTGAAGCTCACTCGCTTCAGTACATTTGCGTCTTCGCCACTCATCAGTTCGCAACCCGGCGCATACAGCAGCCGATCACCCAGCCGCTCCGTCAGCGCCGCCTTCAAGGTCACCGCATATTTCGGATCGCCCGTCACCGCCCACGCCCCCAGCATCTCCCGCTGGTTATCGGCCATCGGCCCAATCAGCGCCACCTTCTTCGCCTTCGCCGTCAACGGCAGCAGAGCTCCCATCCCCTCCACTGCATCATTCTTCAGCAGGACAAACGTTTCCCCTGCAACCTTCCGTGCCGCGGCGCGCCTCTCCGGTGTCTCATCGTAGGCCGGACCAACCGTTGTGTACGGATGATCGAAAAGCCCCAGCGCAAACTTCACCCGCAGAATCCGCCGGACCGCTTCGTCAACCACGCTTTCCGGGATCTTCCCCGACCGCACCTGCTGCGCAATCACAGTCCCATAGAGGTTTCCTTCCATATCCATGTCCACGCCCGCTTCCAGCGCTTTCCGGGCGACCGTCGGCCCGTCGCCAATGGAGTGGTTGATCAGCTCCGCCACCGCTCCCCAGTCCGACACCACAAACCCATCAAACCCCCACTCATTGCGCAGAACCTGCGTCAGCGTCCACGAATTTGCGCTTGCCGGAATCCCGTTGATCGAGTTGAACGAGCTCATCAGCGTTGCCGCGCCCGCTTCCACCGCCGCGTGATAAGGCTCCAGGTAAACCTGCCGGAGCGTGATCTCCCCCAGGTCCACGGCGTTGTAGTCGCGCCCGGCAATCGCCCCACCGTACGCTGCGAAGTGCTTCACGCTCACCGCCGTCGAATCAGGCTTCGAAAGATCGTCCTGCTGATACCCTTTCACCCACGCCCGCGCCATGGCCGACCCCAGGTAAGGGTCTTCGCCGGAAGACTCGATAATCCTTCCCCAGCGCGGATCGCGCGCAATATCCACCATGGGCGAAAACACCCATGAGATCCCATCCGCGCGCGCTTCCGTGGCACCGGTCCGCGCCACCAGCTCCGCCGCTTTCGGGTCCCAGCTCGCCGCAATCGCCAGCGGAATGGGGAACGTGGTTCGATGGCCGTGAATCACGTCCAGCCCAAAAAGAATCGGAATGTGGAGGCGCGTCTTCTCCACCGCCAGATGCTGATAGTGATTCGTGGCCTCCGCCCCCACGGCGTTCGCCAATGACCCAACTTGCCCCTTGGACACCAGTTCGTCAAAGCGCAGGTTCGAGGCGTTCGGACCGGTTGCATAACCGGCCGAATACTGCGCCAGCTGTCCGATTTTCTCTTCCAGAGTCATTTTCTTGAGCAGGCTCTCGACACGCGCGTTCAATTCCTTCCCCGCGAGTTGCGGGTTGGGCACGGGCCGGCTCTGCGCCGACGCAGGCACAAAGCAAAGGTACAAAAGCAATAAGGACGAAGTCGTAATTGTATTTGACGTAAATTGGTGGATTTTCATGGCTTGCACATAATAAACCGTTGAATCCATGCCCGTCAGGAACGGCGGCCACAGAAGCTTTCCGCTCGCCCTGTACCCCTTGAATGCTCTACTCTTTCGATTGGCGCCCATGCTCAATTTACTGACTCATCTTCGGATTGCGATCGGCCGCGCGCTGGCTCACGACGTCATCAACACCGCCAAGGCTGCCGCCTATTCCGGAATACTCATGCTCTTCCCCGCCCTGCTCGTCCTCACCACCGTCCTGGCGCAGGTCCCGGAAGGCACAACGCTGGTCGGTGAAATCCGCACCGCCTTCGTCCAGTTCCTGCCTGCCGACACCATGGACCTGCTCCAGTCCTACGTTCTCAGCGGACGCATTCGCTCTGTCCAGGTCATCCTTTCCGCAACCTCCCTCAGCGTCTTTGCCGGGCTCGGCATGATGCTCTCCTTCATGGAGGGCTTTCGCCGCGCTTATCGGCTGCCCCGCGACGCATGGGGATTCTGGGGCCGTCGCGTTCGCGCCCTGCTCCTTGTTCCCATTGCCCTGGTGCCCCTTTCACTCGCCACCCTGATCGTGGTATTCGGCCATCAGATTGAAGCCTGGATGATCGACAACTCCGATCACGAACTGCACTTTATCGTACTGTTCCTCTGGCGCATCGCGCGCTGGTCCATTGCCTTCGTCACCAGCGCCACCGTGCTCACCGCGCTTTATCATTTCGGGACGAAGCGTGTTGAATCGTGGCGCTCCGTCGTTCCCGGCGCCATCACCACCACCGCCCTCTGGTTCCCCGCAACCCTCGCCTTCGGCTGGTACGTTACCCGCATCGCCGATTACTCAATGTTCTACGGCTCCTTTGGCGCCGGCATTGCGACCCTCGTCTGGCTCTATATCACAGCCTTCAGCGTTCTCATCGGTGCTGAATTAAACGGTGCCCTGTATCGGGAACGACAGGCGCATCCTTCCGTCTCCGGCAAATCCCATTCAACATCCTCAAGTCTGTGACCGCATTCACCGCGCGTTGCCCCTGCAAGCGCGCCTCATGGAAGGAGCAGAAGTTTGGTCCTACGCTCCATGTACAATGAAGCGGACCTATCCGATGAACCCTTTACCTAACTGAACCCTTATTTTGGAGCCATCCGATGCCGTTTGCAGAAATCAATCTGACCGACACACCTTCCCAACGCCGCGCAAAGATCGTTGCCACTCTTGGACCGGCCTCCAACACCGAGCCGGTGTTCAGGGACCTGGTACGCGCCGGCGTCGATGTGGTCCGGCTGAACTTTTCGCACGGCTCCCACGAAGAAAAACTCGCCCTAATCCAGATGATCCGCAAGATCAGCCGCGAAGAGCGCAGGTCGCTCTGTATCCTCGGCGATCTGCAGGGACCGAAGATCCGGACCTCAAAGCTCAAGGATCACGTTCCCGTACTGCTCAAGACCGGCCATAAACTCACCATCACTCCTCGCGAAGTACCTGGAACCGCATCCCTCGTCGGCACCACCTTCAAGACCCTCGCTGAAAACGTGGAGCAGGGCTCGCACATCCTTCTCTCCGACGGCCTCATCGAGTTGCGCGTCGGCGAAGTTGATGGCGGCGACGTGATCTGCGACATCATCAACGGCGGACTGCTCGGCGAGCATAAGGGCATCAATCTTCCCGGCATTCCCGTCCGCGTGCCCTCGCTCACTGACAAGGATTCAGCCGATCTGGAGTTCGCCCTCAAAAACGGCGTCGACGCTATCGCAGTCTCCTTCGTCCGTACCGCTGAAGATGTCCGCCTGGTCCGCAATCGCGTCTCCGCCTACGGGGGAGAGACCTGGATCATCGCCAAGCTTGAAAAGCCCCAGGCAATCGAGCACCTCGACGCCATTCTCACCGTCGCCGACGGCATCATGGTGGCTCGCGGCGATCTGGGTGTTGAAGTCCCGCCAGAGCGCGTTCCCGCTATTCAGAAGCACATAATCCGGCGCGCTGCCGAGTTCCGTAAGCCTGTCATCACCGCAACCCAGATGCTGGAATCCATGATCGAGAATCCTCGCCCCACTCGCGCCGAAGTTTCCGATGTTGCCAATGCCGTCTACGATGGCACCGACGCCGTCATGCTCTCCGGCGAGTCCGCTGTCGGCAAGTTTCCCGTTGAGACCGTGGCCATGATGGCCCGAATCGTCGCAGACGCCGAATACCATATCAAGGAGCAGAACTACTCCGAGCCGCGCGAGCGCCGAAGCCATCTCTCCATCGCCGAAACCATCTGCGAAGCCACTGCCCACGCCGCCGACGATCTTGACCTCCGTGGTATCGCTCTCTTTACCGAGTCCGGCGTCACTGCGCGCCAACTTTCGAAGTACCACCCCTCCGCGCCGATCTTTGCGCTCAGCCCCGTCGAGGTCACCATCAACCGCCTCAACCTTCTCTGGGGAACCACTCCGATCCGCTGCCCAAAGGTCAACAGCACTGAAGCTCTGGTGGACGTAGCTGAGAACCTGCTGGAGCAGGGCGGCTACATCCGTCCCCGCGAGGTCATCGCCATCGTTGCCGGAACCCGTACCAAGTCCGGCTCAACCAACTTTCTCCGGCTTCACGTTCTCGGCGAGCACAACCAGGAAGGCGTCCGCTTCTTCGCCCCAAAAGAAGAGGAGCCAGTCTCCGACCCAGCCCACGCCTCCAGGCCCAAGCGCCCCAGTCCAAAATCCTCCGCCAATCCAAAGTAGCCGGGCTTCAGTTCCACAAAGCCAAACGCCGCCCCGAAAACCGGAGCGGCGTTTTTCTTCGCGCGGCATTCAGCCGCGCTTACCTTCCAATCTCTGGTATGGATAGTCCTCGACAGATCTTCCGGGCCAATAAATCGGAAACCTAGAGCGAAATGAAAAGTACGCATCCCCTCTCAAAAAGCATCTCGCAATAAATTCTCCGCGCCTCTCGCGACTTTCAGTCGCACGCCGTGTTTCCGCAATTGACGGTGGGTAAGCACCTGAAGAGCTTCCGATGAAGATTCGGATGTTCACCTCGCCGCGTCGCATTCATTCTGTGGTTCCACGCGAGCGCGTTCTGGATCGATATGCGTCTGCACAATTTGCCTCACAACTTCAGAGATTCACCTCGTTATACGCTGGCGTGAAACCTGCACCATTCGCAGCTTAAGTAAAGTTCCGGAACAGAGAAGCCAAGCTGTTGGCCGACCATCGTTCGCAACCAAAAGATACGAAACGACACGAAAAGAAAGACGGTTTGATTTTTTATGGATTCCAGAACGCACTTGAAAGCCTTGGTACTTTCGTTTGTTTCGCTGGCTGCCGCTGCATCGCTTGTCGTTGGTTGCAGCGGCGGTTCCGGCTCAACAGCCGCACCCACAACACCCGCGACCGTAACAGCTCCCGCATCCGTAATCGGCACAGACGCTCCCATGGCGAGCATGGTGTCCTTCGCCACGCAGATCAACGGCATCGATGCTGTCCCTTCGCGAGGGGGAACGCCCGTTTCATTGATAAGCGGCACACCCACCGTTGACTTTGCTCGCTTCAACGGCCTGCAAACACTGCTCGACTTGAACGATGTCCTCGGCACCCATGACAGCATTACGATCACCCTTGGATCGGCCACCATCGGCTACCTGGATACGCCTGCCAGCGGCGCTCCAACCATCACTATGTCAACGAGTTGAATTAGACAACGGTTCTTACCACTTTCCCTTGCGTCGGGGCTGTCGTCAGCGGCCCCGACGCTTTTTTTGTTTATTGACTATCATTAATTAGCTGATTGCGCTGCTTGTCACTTTCCTTTTATTTGCGAATAAGCAGTCATTCGCCGGAGTTTAGACCTCGCGCCGCCTGGAAGTAACTTACTTATTTGCATTGACTTATGGCCGAGATTCTGATATAATACTAAAGTAGCCGGCGCTCTTGATTTCTTCAGTGTGCCCTGACAAGGAGGATTCAATGAACCACTTCGACGGCGCGCTTGCGCGTTTCATCCGTTCATTCGAACACAACAGCGCCTCGGGAGACGTTCCTGCAGTCGTCCAGCAGTTCGCCGAAGTCTTTCTCGTCGTTACGCCAGATAGCGTTCAATGTATTCGCTCAGTCGATTTCGCGGTTGCGGTGCCAAAGCGCAAACAGCTTTTCGACCGACTTGGTCGCCAGTCGAGTGAGTTAATCCGCTTCAAGGAAATCCGGCTCGACCTTCGCTACGCGCTGGCAAGAACCCGTTGGCGCTTCATCTTTCGCTCCGTAGCCGGAGAACCGGAGACCGTTGAGGTTGACGTAACCTACCTGATCCACACGGCGACGGAACCGTTCAAGATTCTCCTCTACCTGGCACATCAAAATATCATGGAAATCTTGACCCAGCGAGGTCTCATGGGCGATGCATGATCCCGCATGGACGCCGCTATTTCCAGCAAATCAGAGATGCGAAAAACTTGATCAAAGGAGTTCGCAACAAGGAGCTCGTCGCCCACTCTAGCCCGCAAGTTCCTTCTTTACCAGCTCGCTCACCACCCGCCCCTCGGCGCGCATCCCCGCAGCCTGCAGCTTTGCCTGCACCGCTTTAATCGCCGGCCCCATCTCCTTCGTCCCCGGCTTGTGTCCAGTCGAGTTTTCCAGCTCAGCCAATGCCGCGACCACCATGGCCTTCAGCCCAGCCTCATCCAGCGCCTTGGGCAGAAACTCCTCAATCACCACGATCTCCGCCGCCTCAATCGCCGCCAGCTCCGGCCGATTCCCCTGTGTGAACTGCTCAAACGAATCGCGCCGCTGCTTGATCATCGTCGCCAGGCACTGTTCTGACTCCGCCTGCGTCAACGGCTCCCGTTTCTCAATCGCTTTGTTCTTCAGCGCATTCTTGATCAGCCGCAGCGTCCCCGTCCGCACCTGCTCATGGGCCTTCATCGCCGTAACAATCTCTTTGCTGATTCGTGCTTCCAGTTCGCCTGCATCCATGTTCAATTCCTTTTCCCAATCGCCGAATTCACTACAATTCCAACAAGAAGTTTATCCCCTGGACCGCTTCTCCCGATTTGGCCCCCACTAGAATATGATTTGCTCCATAGATATTCACATAAATCACATAAATGTGTATTATGTGATTTCGGGACAGATTTCACCGATCTAGCTCTGTGCCAGGAAAGGAATTCCGTATGATCCACAAAACACGTCTCTTCACTCCGGGCCCCACCCCGCTGTTGCCCGCGGCCCAGTTCGCCATGGCCGCGGCCGACATCCACCATCGAACCCCCGAATTCCGAGCGCTCTTTCTCAAAGTCCTGGCGCAGTTGAAGGTCTTTGTCGGAACAAGAAATGACGTGCTCCTCCTTTCCTGTTCCGGAACGGGCGCCATGGAGGCATCCGTTTCCAATCTCACCTCACCCGGTGACAGGGTCCTCGTGCTTACCGCAGGCAAATTCGGCGAGCGCTGGACGGCCCTCGCCAAAGCCTTCGGCTGCGAACCCGACGTGGTTTCCGCTCCCTATGGCGAGACCTTCGACATCGAACTCGTCCGGAAAACCTTGAAGCCCGACCATCGTGTCGTCTACGTGCAAGCTACCGAGACTTCAACCGCTGTGCGCCACGACGTGCAGGCCATCGCTGCGCTGATCAAGGAAGCCGGCAGTGACGCGCTTCTCGTCGTCGATGGCATAACCGGCCTCGGCACCACCCACTTTGACGTGGATGGCTGGGGCATCGACGTACTAATCGGCGGATCGCAGAAAGCCGTAATGATCCCGCCCGGCCTCGCCTACCTCAGCGTGAGCGAAAAAGCATGGGCTGCCATGGAGAAGTCAAAGAACCCCCGCTACTACTTCGACCTCCGCAAGGAGCGCAAGAACGCCGTGAAAGGCGAGAGCGCCTACACCCCCGCCGTCGCGCTTATCGCAGGCCTCGGCGCCGCGCTTGACTACATTGCCGGCCAGGCCGGCGGCGACCTTGAAAAAGGCCGCATCGCCCTTGTCGACAATGCGCAGGTGAACGCCGAAGCTACGCGCGCCGGGCTCGTCGCCCTCGGCTTCACGCTCTTCGCGCCCACTGCCCCGGCGGCCGCAGCCACTGCCGTCGCTGTTCCTGAAGGCATGAACTCCGGCGACGTTGTAAAGGCGCTGAAGGCAAAATTTGCGCTCGTAATCGCCAACGGCCAAGGCGAGATGCAAGGCAAGATATTTCGCGTGGCCCACCTCGGCTTTTTTGACTATCTCGACACCGTAGCGTTGCTCGGCGCCATGGAGCACATCGCCAAAGACACACTAGGTCTTCCCGTGAAATACGGCCAGGCCGTGGCCGCCGCGCAGGAAGTCTACGCAAAAGCAGCTTCTAGCCGCTAAGGGTCGGCTCTTAGCTTCTAGCTGCCAGCTGTTTGTCGGGCTGTGCGGAATCTATCAACTTTTGACCACACCCGTGCTCAATCCAGGATGTGGGGGGCACCGGGTTTTGGCTAGTAGCTAGCAGCCAGGAGCTGTCTTTAATGTCTGAACTGAGTTTCGGAGAAAAGCTGCTCATCGCACGCAAGCAGCTTGATCTCTACCAATACGAAATGGCGGAGCGGTTGGGCGTGCATCCCAACTCGGTCACGAAGTACGAGCGGGGCGAAGGCAAGCCGCACGCCGCCGTGCTGCGCATGTTCGACCTACTCTGCGAAAAGCACGACATCCATTTTGACGAGTATGTGTCCGCAGAAAAAATCAAGGGAGACAAGATGAAGATCGTTCTCGCTGAAAAAGTTTCGCCGGCAACCTGGGCCGTATTTGCGGCCGAGCCGGGATGGGAAGTTCTCACCCACGACCAGCTGGCCGATGGATTGCCCGACGCACTCGCCGATGCCGACGCGCTTATAGTTCGCAGCGCCGTGCAGGTAGACGACGCGTTGATGGAGCACGCTCCCAAGTTGCGGGTAGTAGGACGCGCTGGTGTTGGCGTAGACAACATTGATGCGGATGCAGCAACTCGTCGCGGCATCGTTGTAATGAATACGCCGGGCGCGAACGCCGTCGCCGTCGCCGAGCTCACCATCGGGCTAATGCTCGCGCTGGCCAGAAAAATCACCACTGCCAACTCCACCATGCATGCCGGCAAGTGGGAAAAGAAGAGTCTGCAGGGCGCGGAGCTGCGCGGCAAGACCCTTGGCATCCTCGGCCTGGGCCGCATTGGCCTTGAAGTGGCCAAGCGTGCAAAGGGCTTTGGCCTTGATATCATCGGCAGCGATCCGTTTGTGTCCATCGCCATTGCCCGCGAAAACGGCATCAGGCTCGTCACGCTCGACGAGCTCATCGCCGGCTCTGACTACATTACGCTCCATGTTGGCCTGACGCCGCAGACTACGGGCGTCATCAACGCCAAGACACTAGCCGCCATGAAGAAGGGCGTGCGCATTATCAACTGCGCTCGCGGGGAGCTGGTCGACGATTCAGCCCTGGTCGCCGCCCTCAAGAGTGGCCAGGTTGCCGGCGCAGCTCTCGATGTATTTGTGGAAGAGCCGCCAAAGGCTTCGCCTTATGCCGATCTCGAGAATGTCATCCTCACCCCACACATCGCCGGCTCAACCGCTGAAGCGCAGGAAGCTGTTGGTATCCAGATCGCCCGCCAGGTGCGCGAGTATCTCAAGCTTGGCGTCGTGCAAAATGCGGTCAACCTGCCGTCGCTCACGCACGAAGAATACGTCGTTCTCGCGCCTTACATCGACCTCGCCGGCCGTCTCGGCGCTTTCCTCGCGCAAACCGGCAACGGCGGCATTGAGGCCATCCACCTCACATACGGCGGAGCTCTGGCCGATGCCAAGACTGAGCTCGTGCGCAACGCCGCAATTGAAGGCTTGCTGCAAGGCTCTGAGAATGTGAATCGCATTAACGCCGCCACGGTTGCGCAGGAGCGCGGCATTCGCATCCACGAAGAAAAGCAGGAGAGCCATCGCGGCGGCGCGGCCTCTGTGCTCACCATCGAGCTGCATACGGGCTCAGGATCGAGTCACGCCAGCGCCACCGTCATTCACGGTGAGCAGCCGCGGCTGCTTGAGTTCAACGACATCGACATCGAAACCCCGCTTGAAGGCGACCTGCTGGTCTGCCGCAACCTTGACGTACCCGGCGTCATCGGCCGCATCGGCTCCATCCTCGGCGAGCAACCCGTCAACATCGCCAACTTCGCTTTAGGCCGTGAACGCTCCGGACCCAAGCCCGTCAAGGCACTGGCCGTCGTCCAGGTAGACGCGCCAGTTTCCGCCAAGGTACTTGAAGCACTAGCCACCATTGAAGCTTTGCTCGAAGCAAGACCCGTCAGCCTGCCCGTAGGAAAATTCTGAAGTCGAATTTCGAGCACATCCACAAAATCAACCCCCACCAAAAAGAAAACCACCGCCAATCCGCGGTGGTTTTCCTGTCTCCGAATCAATTCTGAATTTCTTATCCCATCACTCCGGAATGCCCCAGCCAACAACGCAGATACGCCGCCTGCCCAACGTGATACGTCTCGTGATATGCCAGGAAATTGACCACGCCACTCACTTTTCCATCATGGCTTGGCGGTCCATTGGTCGCCGCCGCTGATAGCGCTTCCTCTGATACCGATTCCATCGCAGCCTTAAGCCGCTTGCTTGATTCGTGCCACGCTTCCTTCGCCTCTTCCGGAGTGGGCATCACTGTGGTTTCGTCAGCCTTGGCGCCTCGTCCAAAAGCCTTCATCCACGGCTTGCTCCAATCGTCTCCCAACCGCTTCAGCAGGTTGCTGCGCGCCCACGTACAGTGTCCCACCACCCACAGCATGTTGTTTGCTGAGCCGTTCGGCCGCCGAACCCACTCGTCGTCCGTAAGTCCCTCAACACTCTTGTTCAGGATGTCTGAATTCTGTTTGAAGCTGACCTCGGCAATTTCAATCGAACCAGGGACAGACATCTTGATGAGCCTCCTGCTGTTGACTTAGTGCGTTGCTACGCGCGGCTCAGGTAAGCCCCTTCGCTGGTGTCCACGCGGATCTTTTCGCCTTCGTTGATGAACGCCGGCACCTGCACAACGAGGCCAGTTTCGGTCTTTGCCGGCTTGGTCACGCTGGATGCGGTAGCCGACTTCAACCCCGGCTCTGTCTCAATCACCTGCAACTCCACGGCCGACGGCAATTCGACTCCAACCGCCTGCCCATCGTGATAGCTCACCTTGATCTGCAGATTCGGCGTCAGGTACTCTACCGCGTCGCCCAGCGTCGACCCCTTCAGAACGGTCTGCTCATAGTCCACAGGGTTCATGAAGTAATAATCGTCCCCGTCGGAGTAGAGGAAGTCCATTGAAACTTCGTCTACCACCACCTTCTCAATCGCATCTGCCGAGCGGAAGCGGTGCTCAAACATCGCACCCGTGCGCAGGTTCCGCAGCTTGGCCTGGATGAAGGCGCGCAGGTTACCCGGCGTGCGGTGTTCGACCTTGAAGACCAGGTGCAACTGGTCATTGTGTTTGATGATCATGCCCGGACGCATTTGTGTGGCGGGAATCGCCATAGAATTTGAAACTCCTTACTGTATTGGCGCCTAATGCGCGAAGAATTGTGGCTCTAATCCATCTTTCATTGTAACTGAGCCCCGACTCGCCCCGCCCTTCACCGCTGGCTGGCCTCTCCCGCCTTCACTTTACGGGTGAACTCCGCAGACTTGTTCTTCGGCACGCTCAGCGTCTTCCACCGCTGGCCCGCGAAGTGCTTAGCAAGCAGCACAATCTGCCCCACATGATGCGGGTAGTGCGCCAGTTGCCGATTTACCGCCTGCATCACCGAATGCGCCTCCCCGCGAATCGTAATCGTTCGCCCCAAGTCAGCGTCCGTCAGCGGTTCCAGAGCGCCGAACAACCGCGCCCAACCGTCCTCCCACGCAACCAACAAGGCTTCGCGCGTAGTCGGCGGATCCGCGAACTCCGAATCCCGATCACGATCCGGCTTTTCCCCGTCCGACGTCAGGAAATCGGTCCACCGCGAGCGCATATTTCCCGACATATGCTTCACGATCACGGTAATCGAGTTTCCCTCGTCATCGAGCGACGCAAGTAGCTCCGCATCGCTGACCTGCTCCATCGCTCTCTCCCCGAGCTTCTTGTAGTAGTGGAAGACCGCCCGTGCATCCTCAAGATAAGAAGTGGTAAATATCAACGTCATGCGGCCAGTCTACTCAAAAAGTTCCACTGCAAAAAAAAAGCAATAGCAGGCGCGGACTTTTTCCGTTTCTCGAGGGTCTCGATACCAGCGGATCGTGGTTCTAGAATCCGAAGTTGACCCTGCGTAGTCCGTCCTTGTACTCATCTCTGGCTTGGATCGCTTTGTCTTCGGCCGCTTCTGCCAGATTCCCCGCGTCATCCCATCTTTCCCAGGCTGTTTCGGAATGATCCGGCGTGGCCAGTGCTTCTTCCGCACGGATTGCGGTGACCCATGCGTCCACTGCTTGCTTATACGTAAGGCGGAGTGCGTCCAGATCCGGAGTATCCATGGTTCTTGAGCCTAGTTTGTCACTCCTGCCGGGTCAACGGTCAAAGCCCCCATTTACTGAATCTTAATCAGGACTCTCGAGAAACCAGCCCCGCAGGTCGAAATCTCTAAATTTGTTTCCTCCCCCGTCATCCGCTACCATTGCCCTCGCATTCATAGGAGCCCATAGATGCGCGCTGTCGCTTCTCCATTTCTTGCCGCCTTGCTTGCCGCTCTCTGGTCCGTCCCGCGCGCCCTGCCCGCGCAGACCGCAACTCCGGCCACCGTTCCCGCCGACGCGCCCTACAAGAATGCCAGCCTCCCGGCAGATCAGCGCGTGGCCGACCTGATCAGCCGAATGACGCTTGAAGAGAAGGCGACCATGCTTTCCGGTTCCGGTTGGATGGAGTCGGCCCCCATTGCGCGCCTCGGCATTCCCGCCATCAAAATGGCGGATGGTCCCTTGGGCGTTCGTTCGTGGGAAGGAAGCTCCGCCATTACCAGCGCATCGAACGCTCCTGTGCAAATATTCAGCACATCATTCCCTTCTGGCGTGTGCATGGCTGCCACCTGGGATACCGATCTCGTACAACGCGAAGGTCACGCCATCGGGCAGGAAGTGAAAGCTCTCGGCCGCGACATGATTCTCGGGCCTACCGTCAACATCAACCGCGTTCCGCTGTGGGGACGTAACTTTGAAGGCTACGGCGAAGACCCTTATCTGTCTTCGCGCCTCGGCGTGGCTTACATCAAAGGCGTGCAAGACGAAGGCGTCATTCCCTCCGTCAAGCACTTCGTTGCCAACAACGAAGAGTACGAGCGCCATCGCATCGACGCCCACATCGATGAGCGCACCCTGCACGAAATCTATCTTCCCGCCTTCAAAGCCGCCGTGCAGGAAGCCGATGCGTGGAACGTCATGTCGTCCTACAACAAGGTCAACGGCGTCCACGTTGCAGAGAACATGCCCATGCTCCACGACGTCCTGCAAGAGGAATTCGGTTTCAAGGGCTTCGTCGTTTCTGATTGGGGCAGCACGTACTCAACCGCTCCAACCGTGAATGCCGGCATGGATCTAGAGATGCCCGGCGGTCCGCCCATGGTCGCGTGGATGGCTAATCCGCGCACCGCGGCATCCGGCAATGGCGATGGCTGGCTCACCGCCGACAAGGTCCTCGCTGAAGTCAAAGCCGGCAACATCACCGAAGCCACTCTCAATGACAACGTAAGCCGCATTCTGCGCGTCATCTTCCTCAGCGGCATCTTCGACCACCCACACCTAGCCGGCGGCGAAGTGGACACCGCAGCGCAGCGTGAAGTCGCGCGCCTGGGCGCAACCGAAGGCATTGTGTTGTTGAAGAACGCCCTGTTGAAGAATTCCGGTTCGTTACTTCCCATCGATCCCGCGAAGATTCGCAGCATCGCCGTCATCGGCCCCAACGCCGTGACGCGCACTGGCGGTGGTGGCAGCTCGCTCGTCCGCCCCAAGTACTCCATTGCCCCAGTCGATGGAATTCGCGAGCGCGCCGGCTCCCAAATCGCCGTGAAGTACGCACTCGGCGTGGGCATGGAAGGCGAGGCTCCCGAGCTGGACAAGCCTGAAGTCCGCGAGGGCCTGCTGCACGAAGCCACCGCACTCGCCGCCGGTGTGGACGCTGTCGTGCTCATGGTCGGGCGCTACTCCAAGCTTGAGTCCGAAGGCTTCGACGTAAGAACCATGGACCTGCCCGCAGGTCAGGATGAGCTGATCGCAGCCATCGAGAAAGCGAATCCGCACACCATCGTCGTCCTCAACACCGGCGACCCGGTCACCATGACCAAGTGGATCGACAATACTCCCGCCCTGCTTGATATGTGGTACGGCGGCCAGGAAGGCGGGCGCGCCATTGCCGCTGTGCTATTCGGCGATGCAAATCCGTCTGGCAAACTTCCGGTGTCACTCCCAAAAGAATTCAAAGACTCGCCAGCATACGGCCACTACCCCGGTGAGAACCTCAAGGTCGAATACGCGGAAGGAATTTACGTGGGCTATCGCTATTACGACACCAAAAATGTCGAGCCCCAATTTCCTTTCGGCTTTGGCCTCAGCTACACAACCTTTGCTTACAGCGGTTTGAAGGTCGCGCCG